>ENA-ORXF01002557-ORXF01002557.1-marine-metagenome-genome-assembly--contig:-NODE-2557-length-10739-cov-8.036579_pt1 | contig 10739 bp, 8 predicted proteins | sample MGYA00237864_ERZ511476 | MGnify/ENA primary metagenome ERZ511476 (study PRJEB26306, sample SAMN06343908) | marine metagenome | isolation source: coastal waters | place: Atlantic Ocean: West Antarctic... | reverse complement strand
TTGTGACCCTGACAAGATTCGAACCTGTAACCTTCTGATTCGTAGTCAGATGCGCTATCCAGTTGCGCCACAGGGCCTTTAAGCGGGTGCAAATATAATTGCATTTTTTTAAATTAAGAAATCTTACACGTTTTTTTATGAATTAATTTCTTCTATGTATGCGTCTACAATAGGTTGCGCTTTTTCTACCTCTGATTCTAAGATAAGTAGCTCAACAGCATTTCTATCTTCGCCAAAGCCAGCAAGTCTTGCAGACTCGAACCGATCTCTGGTTATAGCGCTTATATGAATTTCTTCTAATCTGTTTTGAAGTCCTTTTACAATAATAGAAGATCCTGAAAATATTGTGATGTGTTCTGTTTGCATGATATGTTGTTTTAGTTTAAAGAGTTTTGTGTTACAAAAGCTCTCCAGCCAATAATAACAAGTTGACTTTTTGAAGCTTTAGAAATCTCCAATCCCTTTTTTGTAAAGGATGGTAATACTGCTTTGTTTGCCTTTGCTAAAAATTTAAAAATTTGTTTTTTCATTCGTATTGATTGTATCACAAATTTAATAAAAAATATTCAATTTTGCAGGATAAGTTTATCAGTGCTGTTAGATTAGGTGTGCTGTTAAAGGTGTTTTTACATCCAAACCTCTGCTAAAGGTAGTGTGTTTTTTTAAAGGTTATGAGTATTGATTTTACTTTTAGCTTTTCATTTTCCTTTCTGTACAAAGTGATAAAAATGTATCTTCGCCAAAAAGAATAGGAATGAGTATTTTTTATGTGATTGTTGGATTAATCCTGTTAGTGATAGGTGGTGAGTTTTTAGTAAGAGCTTCTATTAGTTTGTCTTTTAAGCTGCATATTTCTAAAATGGTTATCGGTATGACTGTCGTTTCTTTCGCAACCTCTGCTCCAGAATTATTAGTAAGTTTACAAGCGGCGTTAGCTGGTTCTCCTGCAATTGCAATAAATAATGTGATTGGTTCTAATATCGCAAATATTGGACTTGTTCTAGGAATTACAGCTATAATTGGCCCTATTGCAGTAAGCAAAGATTTTTACAAGTTCAATTGGCCTGTAATGATGCTGTTTTCACTAGTATTATACTATTTTTTATGGAACGACGCTGTTTTATCGCAACTAGAAGGTATTTTACTTCTAGTAGGATTGGCTGTCTTTCTATTCGTATTGCTGCGAAATGCAAGAAAGGAAGAAGCTATTTCAGAGGATGTAGATGATGCATTGGCTTTAGTTGGTTATGGGAAAATAGTCGTTTGGTTGTTAATAGGAGGGGTCGCTTTGTATTTTGGCTCAGATCTTTTAGTTGATGGAGCAAAAGATATTGCAAAAAATATGGGGGTAAGTGAAGGTGTTATTTCAATTACAATGATTGCAATAGGTACAAGTGTTCCAGAATTAGCAGCTTCTATCATTGCTGCCATAAAAGGTGAAAAAGCAATTTCTTTAGGAAACTTGATAGGGTCTAATATTTTTAATATAGCTTCTGTTCTGGGTTTAACTGCTCTTATCAAAGAAATACCAATCCCTTTAGATGAACCTCAAATATTGTCTAGAGATATTTTTTGGATGCTTGGTTTTTCTGCAATTTTAATTCCATTAGTTTTTATACCAAAGAAGTTTATTATCAGCAGGCTTAAGGGTGTTTTTCTGTTTTTGGGATATGGACTCTTTATTTATATCGTTTTTAAAACGACTACTTAACATAAAAATTTAATCAAAAAAAACGCTCACAAATTAATGAAAGCGTTTTTTGTACTGAAAGCGATAAGATTATTTAACTGGTTTTACAGTTTTAATAATTCTTGAAGCAATTTTATATGGATCTCCATTTGAAGATGGTCTGCGGTCTTCTAGCCATCCTTTATATCCGTTTTCTACCACAATAATTGGTATGCGAATTGAAGCGCCTCTATCTGAAACTCCCCAAGTGAAATCATGAATAGATGCTGTTTCATGGTCACCAGTTAAACGCTGTTCATTATGTTCACCATATACCGCAATGTGTTCTTTTACAAACGGACGAAAAGCTTCACAGATTTCAATATATTTATCTTTAGAACCACACGTTCTTAAGATCGTGTTCGAAAAGTTAGCGTGCATTCCAGATCCGTTCCAATCTGTATTTCCTAATGGTTTTGGGTGATACTCAATATACATTCCTCTACCTTCAGTTAAACGATCTAATAAGTATCTAGATACCCAGATTTCATCTCCCGCTTTTTTAGCTCCTTTAGCAAATAATTGGTATTCCCATTGTCCAGAGGCAACTTCTTGGTTAATTCCTTCGAAGTTCAATCCAGCATCAATACACAAATCAGCATGTTCTTCAACAAATCTTCGTCCGTGTGTGTTTTTACCACCAACAGAACAATAGTACATTCCCTGTGGAGCTGGGTAACCACCTCTTGGAAAGCCTAAAGGTAAATCGGTCTCCGTATTCATAATAAAGTATTCTTGTTCAAATCCGAACCAGAAATCGTTGTCATCATCCTCAATAGTGGCACGCGCATTAGAAATGTGTGGCGTTCCATCTGCGTTCATTACTTCTGTCATTACTAAATATCCATTTATCCTTTGAGGATCTGGGTATATAGCAACAGGTTTTAAAATACAGTCAGACGCTCCTCCAGAAGCTTGTTTCGTAGAAGAACCATCAAAAGACCAAAGTCCTAATTCTTCAACGGTTCCCTTAAAGTCTTCATGGTCCTCAACTTTTGTTTTACTTCTTAAGTTTTGAGTTGGTTTGTATCCATCTAACCAAATGTATTCTAATTTAATTTTTGCCATAATAATTGTTTGTGTGGTGTTAACAATGCAAAAATCAAATATTTTACCAACATATCAAAAAAAATAGGGGTAAAATGTTTAATTTTGCATAAAAATAATTTTATCCTTAGTATTACGGGGGGTCATTTATTTATAAGTTATAAAAATATACAAAAAAATAACAATATGTCAATTATTAGATTCAATGCTTTGCAAGAAGCACTACAAAGAAAACCCATGAAGGTCAATCAAACTGAAAAAAGGTCGACACTTTTTGGGCAAAATGTATTTAATAAACACGCAATGCAACAGTATCTTACACGCGCTGCCTATGAAAGTGTAATGAATGCAATCGAGCACGGTACAAGAATAGATCGAAAAATTGCAGATCAGGTTGCTGTAAGTATGAAAGATTGGGCAATGTCTAAAGGAGCAACTCACTATACACACTGGTTTCAGCCGTTAACAGGTGCAACGGCAGAAAAACATGATGCTTTTTTCGAGTCTATTAATGGGAGTTTGGCGATGGAGAAATTTGATGGAGAGCAATTGGTACAACAAGAGCCAGATGCCTCTAGTTTTCCTAGCGGAGGAATTAGAAATACATTTGAAGCGAGAGGTTTTACTGCTTGGGATCCAACATCACCTGCATTTATTTACGAAAGAACCCTTTGTATTCCCACAATTTTTGTAGCATATACAGGGGAAGCTTTAGATAATAAAACACCTTTACTAAAATCTTTACAAGCAATAGATACACATGCAACAGCGGTTTGTAAGTATTTTGATAAAAATATTACTAAAGTAAACACAACTTTAGGTTGGGAGCAAGAATTCTTTTTAATTGATGATGCTTTGGCGCTTTCTAGGCCTGATATTCAATTAACAGGAAGAACTTTATTAGGGCATTCTTCAGCAAAAGGACAACAATTAGACGATCATTATTTTGGAACAATTCCTGCAAGAGCTATGAGTTTTATGCAAGATTTAGAAGAAGAATGTATGCTTTTGGGAATTCCTGTAAAAACAAGACACAATGAAGTTGCACCAAATCAATTTGAAGTTGCACCAATTTTTGAGGAAGCAAATTTAGCCGTAGATCACAATTCGTTATTGATGGATGTGATGCAAAAAGTTGCCAAAAGACACAACTTTAAAGTGTTATTTCATGAAAAACCATTTGCAGGTATTAATGGTTCTGCAAAACATAACAATTGGTCTTTGTCATTAGATAACGGTATCAATTTATTAAGTCCAGGAAAAACACCAATGAAGAATTTACAATTTTTAACCTTCTTTGTAAATACCATAAAAGCGGTGCACGAAAATGAAGAATTGCTAAGAGCATCAGTAGTTTCTGCAGGTAATGATTATCGGTTAGGTGCAAATGAAGCGCCACCAGCAATTATATCTGTTTTTATTGGCAGCCAACTTTCTGCGGTTTTAGATGAGTTAGAAAATGTAACCAAAGGAAAACTATCACCAAAAGAGAAAACAGATCTGAAACTGAATATTATTGGTAAAATTCCCGCGATTTTATTGGACAATACAGATATAAACAGAACGTCTCCATTTGCCTTTACGGGCAATAAGTTCGAGTTTAGAGCTGTGGGTTCATCTGCAAATTGTGCAGGACCAATGACTGTTTTAAACACCATTGTTGCAAAACAATTAAAACAATTTAAGATTGATGTTGATACATTAATAGAGGCGAATAATCTTAAAAAAGACGAGGCTGTTTTTAATGTACTGAGAGAGTACATTAAAGCGTCTAAAAAAATTAGATTTGATGGAGACGGTTATGGTGAAACTTGGGAAAAAGAAGCAAAAAAAAGAGGTTTAAGTAATAACAAGACAACGCCAGAAGCTTTAAAAGTTATAATTTCTAAAAAAGCGATTGATTTATATGAGGAGATGAATGTGATGAATAAGGTAGAAATTGAAGCACGCTACGAAATTAAATTAGAAGAATATATTAAACGTTTACAAATAGAAAGTAACGTTTTAGCAGATATTTCTAGAAATCATGTAGTGCCAACAGCAATTATTTATCAAAACACTTTGTTAGAAAACACGAAGAATTTAAAAGAAATATTCGGGGGAGAATATAAAAATATTGCCAAAGAACAAATAGAATTAATTATGATAATATCTAATCATATTACAGAAATTAATGGGTTGGTCATTAAAATGGAAGCACAGCGTGCAAAAGCAAATAAACAAATTGGTTTAAAATCTGCAGAAGAATATTGCAATAAAGTAAAACCGTTTTTCGAGAAAATCCGGTATCATTGTGATGCCTTAGAAACGATGGTTGACGACAATTTGTGGCCATTAACAAAATACAGAGAATTATTATTTACTTCATAAAAATAAAAACATCCTACTTTTCGGTAGGATTTTTTATGTAAAAGACTAAATTTGCAGCACATAACACAACAATATGAGTCAAGAAGTTTCTAAAAGATACGCACAAAGAGGTGTTTCTGCATCAAAAGAAGATGTACACAATGCAATTAAGAATATAGACAAAGGTTTATTCCCAAAAGCGTTCTGTAAAATTGTGCCAGATTATTTAACAAATGATGCTGATTACTGTTTAATAATGCACGCAGACGGCGCAGGAACAAAGTCTTCTTTGGCATACATGTATTGGAAAGAAACAGGCGATATCTCTGTTTGGAAAGGAATTGCACAAGACGCATTAATCATGAATATTGACGATTTATTGTGTGTGGGCGCAACAGATAACATACTACTTTCCTCCACTATCGGCAGAAATAAAAGTAAGATTCCTGGAGAAGTTTTATCAGCAATTATAAACGGAACAGAGGAATTAATTGAAGACTTAAAAGGTTTCGGAGTAACCATTCATTCCACCGGCGGTGAAACTGCAGATGTTGGAGATTTGGTAAGGACAATTATTGTAGATTCTACGGTAACGGCAAGATTAAAACGCTCAGATGTTATCGATAATGCAAATATAAAAGCAGGCGATGTAATTGTTGGTTTAGAATCTTTTGGACAAGCAAGTTATGAAACCGAATATAATGGCGGAATGGGCTCTAACGGATTAACTTCTGCAAGGCACGATGTTTTTCATAAATATTTAGCAGACAAATACCCAGAAAGTTTTGATGCCGCTGTTCCTGAAGATTTAGTGTATTCTGGGAATATTAAACTGACAGATAAAGTAGCAAATTCTCCGATTGATGCTGGTAAATTAGTCTTGTCTCCAACAAGAACCTACGCACCAATTATTAAAGAAATTTTATCTAAATTTAACTCAGATACAGTGCACGGAATGATTCATTGTTCTGGCGGTGCACAAACAAAAATTTTACATTTTGTGGATAATTTACATATTGTAAAAGATAATATGTTTCCAATTCCACCTTTATTTAAATTGATACAAGAACAATCGAATACAGATTGGAAAGAAATGTATCAGGTTTTTAATTGCGGCCATCGAATGGAAATTTATGTTTCTCCAGAAATAGCACAAGATATTATTGCAATTTCAGAATCTTTTAATGTAGCTGCTAAAGTTGTAGGTAGGGTAGCAGCTTTTAATTCTGATGACCATCAGAATTTAACTAAAAAGTTAACAATTATAAGTGAGTTTGGTGAGTTTGAGTATTAATGCAGTGGAAAAAAAAGAGAATTTTTTTTAAGGAATCTGTAAATTTTTTTGATACAGATTTTATAAAACCTTTTAAATTAATAAATGTAAGAGTGCGAATTAGAAATAAAAAGAACGATTAGTACACGAACATTTGATGTATTATTAGCATATTTCTACAAACTTTTTTTTAAGTTCTATCTTTAAAGTGTTACATTTAATCTTTAAAGCTATGGATAAAGATAAAATAATCAAACAGCAACTCCGTTTGCAGCGTTTATTAATAAGTGTTTTTAAAAAATATATTAATGCAGATTTATCAGACATTGATAGTCTTATTTCTAAATCTTTAAAACAAATAGGAGAATTCGTGTTGGCAGATAGAAGTTATATTTTCTCTTATAACCATGTAAATAATACGGCCAGTAATACGTTTGAGTGGTGTGCTAAGGGTATAACTCAGGAAATAGATAACTCACAAAATATTCCTATTAATGCTATTCCCGATCTAATAAATGTGCATAAAAGTGGTAAGGCTTTCTGGGTAGAAGATGTTAATCTCTTGCCCAATGATGGCGAGTATAGCTTACGTGCTATCTTAGAATCTCAAGGAATAAAGAGTATGATAACATTACCAATGATTAAAAACAATGAGTTAATTGGTTTTATTGGCTTTGATTCTGTTAGAGAAATTCGTAAATATTCTAAAAATGAAAAAAATATTCTTTTTGTTTTTGCAAATATGCTTGTAAACGTTGATCAAAGAAAAGAATATGAAAAACGAATAAAAGATCAAGAACAGAAAAAAGAAGAATTATTAAAATATTTATCAATTCAAAATGAGGAATTAAGCGAATATGCACAAGTTGTTTCTCATGATTTAAAAGCACCACTTATTAATATCCATACATTGATCAATTGGTTTATAGACGATCATAAGGAAGCATTGGGCGAAAGCTTTTTTAACCCTTTAAATGAAGTATTGTTTAATGTAGAGAGAATGGATTTTTTGATAAAAGGAATTTTAGACTATTCTATGATTGATCGATTGGAACTAGAAGACACAGAAATTAATTTTAATGTTTTGATTCAAGAGGTTTTAAAAACGATGTTGATTCCTGCGAACATAAAAGTTACGATTCAAGAAAACTTACCTAGTTTCTCTGGAAATACTTGGAAATTTAAACAAGTTTTCCAAAATTTAATTCAAAATGCTATAAAATACAGTGATAAAGAAAATGGAACAATTGAAGTTGGCCTAACTGAAAAAAATAAATATTTTGAATTTTTTGTAAAAGACAACGGAATCGGAATTAAGGCAGCATATTTTGATAGGATATTTAAGGTATTTACCAAATTAGAAAGTACGAGTTCTTCTTCAGGAATTGGACTTTCTATTGTTTCTAAAATTATAAAGTATTATAAAGGTTCTATTTGGCTCGAAAGTAAAGAGGGTTTTGGAACTACGTTTTACTTTACAATTTTAAAAGTTTAGTTTACCAAGACTAACTATTTACATTAAGATTTTGAATGTCTAGATAATTTGCAATTACAAACTGAGAAAATAGAGACTAATAAAGTTTATAAACACTCAATTCCAGTCGTTACAGTGTTCAAGAATATTGATTTAGAAGGGATGTTTTTGGTAAAATGATAATGCTGGTATCTTCACTTATGACAGCTAAATTGTATTTAATGTCTCCTACAAAAGAATTAAAAACTGCATTAAATTAAAAGATTTTTGAGAAAAAATATACCATTTAAAAACCTTTTGATAATGAAGGTTTTTTAGTTTCTATCTTTTCTGGCCAATATGATATGATCATTAATAGTTGAGAGATATAAGAGAACTTCATAATTAGTGTTATTCCATTAAATATACTCAAAACGAAACATTTAACTTTCCGATAAAAATTGTAAATTCGCAATCCAAGAAAAGAGTATAAAATGTTAGATAAATTAAGAATTGTAAAGCAACGTTATGATGAGGTTTCTGATTTAATTATTCAGCCAGAAATTATCACGGATCAGAAGCGTTATGCGCAATTGATGAAAGAATATAAAGATTTAGGAAATGTTGTTGTAAAAGGAAATGAATATCAAGCCTTAACAGATAATATTTTAGAGGCAAAAGAAATTCTTGCAGACGGTTCTGATGCAGAGATGAACGAGATGGCGAAGCTAGAAATTGACGAGGCTAATAATCGAATGCGATTCTTAGAAGACGAAATTAGATTTTTATTAATTCCTACAGATCCAGAAGATTCTAAAAATGCAGTAGTAGAATTACGTGCAGGAACTGGTGGAGATGAAGCTAGTATTTTTGCTGGAGATCTGTTTAGAATGTATTCTAAATATTGCGAAAGTAAAGGTTGGAAGGTTTCTACAGTAGATTATTCTGAAGGAACAAACGGTGGTTTTAAAGAAATTCAGTTTGAAGTTAACGGTGCTGATGTGTATGGGATTTTAAAATTCGAAGCTGGTGTGCACCGAGTACAACGTGTTCCACAAACAGAAACTCAAGGACGTGTGCATACTTCTGCGGCTACCTGTATGGTTTTTCCTGAAGCAGAAGAATTTGATGTAGAGATTAATCCAAAAGAAGTAAGAATCGATTTTTTCTGTTCTTCTGGTCCTGGAGGGCAGTCTGTAAATACAACTTATTCAGCAGTGCGTTTGACGCACATTCCTACGGGTTTGGTTGCACAGTGTCAAGATCAAAAATCGCAGCATAAAAATAAAGAGAAAGCTTTTAAAGTTTTACGTTCTCGTTTGTATGATATGGAGTTGGCTAAGAAGAACGCTGAAGATGCGCTAAAACGTGGCTCTATGGTTTCTTCTGGAGATAGAAGTGCAAAGATTAGAACTTACAATTATGCACAAGGACGTGTTACAGATCACAGAATTGGCCTGTCTTTATATGATTTACCGAATATTATGAATGGTGATATTCAGAAAATTATAGATGAATTAATGTTGGCTGAAAATACAGAAAAGTTAAAAAGTTTAAATGACGGAATATAAACTGCATTAGATTTAACTCATATATAAAAAAACCTCAGAATTTTCTGAGGTTTTTTTATGGATTCTAATCTCTAGAAAGAAATAGTAAGCTTTTTATTTACCAAATAAATGCAATTCTGTAAACTCTTTATTTATATTGATAGCCTGAGTTTTAGAAGTGTTTTCTGCGGTTAACTCAATTTCTACATTGTCTATTTGAACAGAGGTGATTTCAAAAGGTAAATTGTGAAAGACAATATTAAAGTTACTATAGTTTGCGCTAAAGTCTCCACTTTTGTGTTGCTGTATAATCAGTTCTTTTTTCTTTCCAGTTAATTTGAAGGTTCTTAAACTATATCTTCCTTTCTTATAATCATATCCATCATGAGCATCGTCATATAGTTTTGAAGACTCTTTTCCTTTCTTATAGTAAATATCTAAGGTAATTTCATCAAATTTCTTTTCGCCAACATATTGTTGTACTGGATACTTTGGCAGTACAGTACCTTCTTTAATAAATATTGGCATGCTATCTAAATCCGCAGCTACCCATAGTTCTTTTCCACCTTCTATTAATTCATCTGTCCAGAAATTATACCAATTACCTCTAGGAATATACATTCTTCTTCCTTTTGCATTTGGTTCTAATATTGGGCAAATTAAAATTTGCTCTCCATATACAAATTCATCACTTCTATAATGTGTTGCCGTATCTTCTTGATCATATAAAACCAATGACTTTAAGATAGGGGTTCCGTTGTTTATATATTTCCAAAAGGCAGTATATAAATAAGGCAATAGCTGGTATCTTAAGTTTACAAACTTTCTAACGATATCTGTAATTTCTTCACCAAAAACCCAAGGTTCTTGATCTCCATGATCTCCTGAAGAGTGGACTCTGCAGAAGGCATGAAAGACTCCTAATTGAATCCAACGAGCAAATAATTCTCCTTGAGGTTGTTCTGCAAATCCACCAATATCAGATCCTGCAAAAGAAAAACCAGACATCGCCATTCTCTGTGCTTGGTTATTCGCGATTGCTAAATGTTCCCAAGTTGCCACGTTATCTCCCATCCAAGTAGAAGTATAACGTTGTGCACCAGAATAGGCAGATCTTGTAATTACAAAAGGTCTTTTTGGATAGGCATATTTTTTTAAACCATGGTAAGTTGCGCGCGCCATTTGAGTTCCGTAAACATTATGTGCTTTTCTGTGCGAACAAGGATTGCCGTCATAATCATGACGCACATCATCTGGGAAAGATTTGTTAGGAACATCCATGACTGCGGGTTCATTCATATCATTCCAAACTCCTTTTACACCAATGTCTTCAATCAA
>ENA-ORXF01002556-ORXF01002556.1-marine-metagenome-genome-assembly--contig:-NODE-2556-length-10744-cov-6.014531_pt1 | contig 10744 bp, 11 predicted proteins | sample MGYA00237864_ERZ511476 | MGnify/ENA primary metagenome ERZ511476 (study PRJEB26306, sample SAMN06343908) | marine metagenome | isolation source: coastal waters | place: Atlantic Ocean: West Antarctic... | reverse complement strand
TCAGATATTACTAAGCATTTCCAAAAACTTCTTTTTCAAAGGGTAATGCCAAACTTAAAAAGAATTGGTCTGCTAACAGATTCTGTTAAAGGTAAATTTGAAGATTTAGGTATTTTAGAATATGCGTCAGCCAAAAGTGATGGTGACATTGACTGGGCTGATTTATCTAGACCTTTATTCGAAGAAAGTGCTTAATTAGTATTTATTAATCTTAAAATCTGATAATCTGTTTACCCATCAAATACTAAAAACTGATGGCACAAACTAAGTATATATTTATCACCGGCGGTGTGGTCTCCTCACTAGGAAAAGGTATTGCGGCAGCTTCAATTGGAGCTCTGTTTGAAGCAAGAGGCTTAAAAATTTCTCTCAATAAGTTAGATCCATACATCAATGTTGATCCTGGAACTATGAGTCCACACCAGCATGGCGAGGTCTTTGTCACAAATGATGGCACAGAATCCGACTTAGATTTAGGTCACTATGAAAGATTTGTAAGATTTCAAGCAAGCAGCAAAAATAACTTTACAGCTGGCAAGGTTTACGAAAGAGTTATCAGAAATGAAAGGCGTGGTGATTATTTGGGAGGAACTGTACAAGTTATTCCTCACATCACAGATGAAATTAAACGAAGAATTAAAGCAGGGGCTAAGGGCTATGACGTTGCCATTGTTGAGATTGGAGGTACTGTTGGAGATATAGAAAGCCAACCTTTTATTGAAGCAATTCGACAGATGATGTTAGAAATGCCGACATCCTCAACTGCTCTTGCACACTTAACTTTGGTCCCATACATCAAAGTTTCAGAAGAGCTCAAAACAAAACCCACCCAGCATTCCGTCAAAGAATTAAGATCTTTGGGGCTGCAGCCAGATTGTTTAATTTGTAGACTAGAGCAAGAACTTCCTCAGGATGAAAAAAAGAAAATTGCATTATTTTGCTCAGTGGATCCTAAGAGTGTTATTTCTATGCATGATGCAGAGACTGTTTACTCTATACCGTTACTACTTCACTCCCAAAGCGTTGATAAGATTCTATTAAAAAAACTCAATCTATCAAAAGTCCGAGCTCCAAAACTCGATGATTGGAGGAGAGTGGTTGAAGCAAAGCTAAATCCTAAGAAAAAAGTTTTAATATCGGTTGTTGGTAAATACACTGATTTAAAAGATTCATATAAATCACTTAACGAAGCTTTAGATCATGCCGGAATTATTAACAGAACTAAGGTTGATATCAACTTAATGGATGCCTCTAAGATAAATAAATCTAATGTTTCAAAGATGTTGAAGGGCTCTCATGCCGTTCTAGTTCCTGGGGGTTTTGGAAGCAGGGGCATAGAGGGAATGATTTTGGCATGCGAGCATGCCAGAAAAAATAACTTACCTTATTTCGGAATTTGCCTTGGAATGCAAATTGCAATTATTGAATTTTCTAGAAATGTGCTTGGTTTAAAGGCCGCTAACAGCACAGAGTTTAATGAAAAAACTAAGCACCCAGTAATTGGTTTGGTTACTGAGTGGAAAGACGCTTCGGGTAAAACAGAGCAAAGAACCGCAACTTCCGATCTGGGTGGGACTATGCGACTGGGCGGTCAGGAATGTGTTTTAGATCAAAAATCCATGTCTTATAATCTATACAAAAGCACCAATATTGTTGAGAGACATCGTCATCGCTACGAAGTAAATCCAGATATCAAAGATGCTTTGATGCAAAACGGAATGAGCATAGTTGGAACTTCTGTTGATGGGAAATTAGCGGAAATGATTGAGATCCCTAAGCACAAATGGTTTTTAGCTTGTCAATTTCATCCAGAATTTACTTCCAATCCACGTGACGGACATCCTATTTTTAACGACTTCATAGCAACTGCGATTAAAATTAAGCCATGAAGACCATATCGTTAAATAATTTTAAAATCGGCAATCAAGAGCGTATGACTTTGATGGGTGGGGTGAATGTCCTTGAATCAGAATCGGTTGTTATGAGTGTTGCTGAAAAGTTTGCTCATTCTGCTGAAAAATTAAATATTAACTGGGTTTTCAAAGGCTCATACGACAAAGCGAATAGAAGCTCTATTGCATCCTATAGGGGGCCTGGCTTAGAAGAGGGGTTGAGAATTCTTGAGAAGATTAAAACAACTTTTGATGTCCCGGTGATTACTGATATTCATGAACCCAATCAAGCAACGCCAGTTGCAGAAGTAGCGTCTATCATTCAAATACCTGCTTTTCTTTGCAGACAAACTGATCTTGTTATTGCTGCCGCGAAGACCAATAAAATCATTCAGTTTAAAAAACCTCAATTCTTATCTGCTCCAGAAATGAACAATGTAATTGAAAAGTGTGTTGAGGCTGGAAATTCTCAAATTACTCTTTGCGAAAGAGGAAACTCATTTGGATACAACAACTTGGTTGTTGACATGATTAATTTTCAAATTATGAAAGCATTAAATGTTCCTGTAATTTTTGATGCAACTCATTCATTGCAACTCCCTGGGGGTCTTGGAAATGCAGCTGGTGGGAGGAGGGAGTATTTACTGCCTCTTGCTAAGGCTGGAGTGAGTCAGGGGATTGCAGGATTATTTCTTGAGGCACACCCGGAGCCAGATCAAGCAAAATGTGACGGGCCCTGTGCCATTGCCTCTGATGACATTCATTCAGTGTTAACGCAGCTATCAGAGCTTGATGCGTTTATTAAAGAACAAGAAGCTAGCAATTAATGTCAAAAATTCGTTCAATTCATTCAATACAAATTGTAGATTCAAGGGGTGCTCCCTCGATCTCTTGCAAGGTAACTCTCGAGAATGACCTCTCATACATTTCGATGGTTCCAAGTGGCGCTTCAACAGGCTCAAGAGAGGCCCTAGAGCTAAGAGATGGCGGCGCAGACTTTATGGGTAAAGGTGTTCAGAATGCGCTTAAAAATATAAATTCAATTATTGCTCCGAAGTTAATTGGACTGGATGTTAATGAACAAGAGAACATTGATCACGTAATGCTTGACTTGGATGGCTCTAGTGATAAATCAAGTTTAGGTGCAAATGCAATTTTAGGAGTTTCTCTTGGAGCTTTGGGTGCAGGAGCTCTTAATAAAGGTATACCGCTCTTCCAACATATTAATGATGTATTTACTGATGTGAATAAAGTACAGCCGACTATGAGACTGCCAGTACCCATGTTAAATATTATTAATGGCGGCGAACATGCAGATAATAATATTGATATTCAAGAATTTATGATTATGCCAATAGGAGCACAGTCCCTCCAACAAGCAATGCAATGGTCAACAGAAATTTATGCAACTCTTAAAATTCTTTTGCATGAAAAGGGCTTGAGCACAGGCGTTGGTGATGAGGGAGGATTTGCACCAAATCTTAAATCTACCGCAGAGGCAATTGAGCTAATCATTCGGTCGATTGAAAAAAGAAATTTAATTCCAGGACAGGATGTTGGCATTGCTCTTGATTGCGCTGCAACTGAATTTTATGAAAATGGTGTATACACCTTAAAAGGTGAGAATAAAATACTTGATTCTTCTGAGTTTGCTGATTATTTAGCCGCCCTTGTTTCACAATATCCAATTGTTTCAATTGAAGACGGAATGGATGAAAGTGACTTTACAGGTTGGAAAATTCTAACTGAGCGGATTGGAAAAAAATGTCAGCTTGTAGGAGATGATCTTTTCGTAACCAACGTTAAAGAGCTTCAAAGAGGTGTGGATGATGAGCTTGGCAATTCGATCCTAATCAAATTTAACCAAATTGGGACAATCACAGAGACTCTTCAAACTATTCATTTGGCTAACTCTCAAGCATTTACATCAGTAATCTCTCATCGCTCTGGTGAGACCGAAGATACAGTCATTGCTGATCTTGCAGTGGGTTTGGGTACAGGGCAAATTAAGACTGGTGCCCCATGTCGCTCTGATAGAGTGGCCAAATACAATCGCTTGCTGTGGATAGAAGCCGAAAATCCTAATCTAGAATTTACAAAGAATGTTTTTGGTTAAGATCTTAAACCTCTTTTTAGCTTTTTTAATTCTTGCCTCTGCATACGGTCTTTTTTTTGGACAAGATAGTCGAGTGGCTTATTCTCAAGTTGCGATTGAGAATGAAATACTTCTCAAAGCAAATGAGGTGCTATCAAATGAAAATATTGCTCTTGAGCTTTCTATTCAGGGGAAGCAAAACAATGATGCTTATGCAGAAAGATTCGCAAGAGAAGAATTAAACCTTATATATCCAAAAGAAGATTTTATAAACCTGGAAGATCAAAAAAATGAAAAACCCCAGCCATAAAATAGCTGCGATTATACCTGCAGCAGGTTTGAGCACTCGCTTTGGAGGATCCAAACCTAAGCAATATTGCATGCTTGGCAATCAAACGGTACTAGAGCAAACAATTTACTCTTTTCTGGCAATTGAGAAAATTCAAAAAATATATATTGCTGTTGGCTCTAATGATTTACAAATACATTCGCAGTCATTTATTGAAAATCCAAGAATACAGATTGTGACTGGTGGAATCACAAGAAGTGACTCAGTCTTAAATGCTTTAATAGAGATAGATGATGCTGATGCAGACCTTGTTGTTATTCATGATGCAGCTCGACCATGGATGAAGGTAGAGCAATTTAATCAATTATTAGATGCGTTAACAAGCATGGAATCTATCGATGGCGTTTATCCAGTTTGCTCAATTGGAGACTCAATAAGAAAAAAAGAAGGAGTGAATTATGTTCCGGCAGATAGAGAAAGCTTTGTAACAGTTCAAACTCCACAAATTTTTAACATGACCCCACTCAAAGACTCAATGAGTAAATTATCAAAATCCAGCGAGAGCTTAACAGATGAATCGCAGGCTCTCGAAAGGTATGGATATAAGACTTATGCAGTCGACGGAGATCATGAAAATATTAAAATTACTTATTCATCTGATTTAATACCGCCATTTTTATTAAATGGCAGGCTTGGAAGAGGGATAGACTTCCACAAAGTTATTCCGGGCAATGGAATCACGCTGGGAGGTGTATTCATAAAATGCAACTTATCTATTGTGGCTCATTCTGATGGCGATGTTGTTTTACATTCTCTGGCTGATGCTCTACTAGGTGCAGGGGGTCTTTATGATATAGGCTACTACTTCCCAGATACAGACGCACAAAATGAGAATCTTGATAGCATTGCCATACTGCGGTCTAGTTTAGAGCTGCTTGCTAACAAAAAGCTGCACCCTATAAATATTGACTTGGTGATTGTCTGTGAACAACCTAAAATATCTCCTCACGTAGATAAAATAAAGGCATTGCTTTCAAGCGAGCTCAAAATCGATCAGGATTCAATTGCGATTAAAGCAACAACCACAGAAGGGATGGGAATTATTGGAGCAGGAAATGGAATCGCTGTCTACGCGATTGCCTCACTAGGAGAAACTGAATGAATATCTTACTTACTAATGATGATGGTTATCGTGCCATAGGTATTACAGAGTTGCATAAGGCATTGGCAAAAACACACTCGGTGTATTTAGTGGCCCCAAAAAGAAATTGCAGTGGTATGAGCTCAGCGATCTCATTGATGGCTGATATTGAGGTCGAGGAGATAGATGAAAATATATATTCTGTGGCTGGTACGCCAGCAGATTGCTCTTATCTTGGGCTGTTGTCTATTATTTCTGAGCCAATTGATCTGATTGTTTCGGGTATTAATTTAGGTGCTAACTTGGGCGAAGATATTTTTTACTCAGGAACGGTTGGAGCCGCGATTACTGGGCGAAGGTTAAACTATGTCCCAATCGCACTCTCTGTTGCAGCATATGAACCCCTGCATTTAGAATACCTTGCAACAAAATCATTGCAGATTGTGCATCAAGCTTCTCAGTTACCTGCAGATAAAAATTTACTTTTGAATGTAAATTTTCCAGATTTACCAGAGTCAGAAATCAAAGGCATCAAGATGACTAAACTTGGAAAGAGAGGTATTCCTGATCAGCCATTGCTAATTCATGAGGACGGCAAGTCTTCTTTCTATCGGTTTGGTCCGTCTGGATCTTTGATGCCAAATCAGGAGTTTACAGACATGCAGGCAGTGGCCGATGGATATATATCAATTTCAATTCTCAACTATGATATGTCTGCTGTTGATCAAAGCTTTGCGAGCTATGCTGAGGTTTTCGAGTGTGAGTAGTTCGGGTTTTACCTCAACCAGGGCTAAGGAGCAGTTAATTGAGCTGATGCTTGAAATGGGCATTAAGGATTTTAGGGTTCTTGATGCAATGAGTCAGGTATCTCGACATATCTTTTTAGATGAAGCTCTTTGGAGTCGAGCTTATGAAAACAGAGCTCTTACTATCGGCTATAAACAAACTATTTCTCAGCCATACATAGTTGCAAAGATGACAGAGCATCTTGTGTCCCATACAAGCAAAAGAGGAAAGGTATTAAATAAAGTGCTTGAAATAGGCTCAGGGTGTGGCTACCAATCTGCTGTTGTATCATTTTTTGCTAATGATGTTTTGGCTGTGGAGCGAATCAAACCACTGGTTTTGAAATCAAGAGAAAATCTTGCATCCTTAGGTGTTCGAAATGTTCTAGTTAAGCATGCGGATGGTTTTGATATGACTCAAAGTAAAGAGAAGTTTGATGGCATATTATGTGCAGCAGCTCCAAGAGAATATCCAAAAGAGTTATTAGACCTACTTGAGGTAGAAGGAAAGCTTGTAATTCCAGTGGGCTTAGAGGGCAAGCAAAAACTATATGTCATCACCAAGATCAGTGAATCTGAGTATGACGAAGTTGTTTATGAGGATGTAGCATTTGTTCCAATGCTTCCCGGTATCTCTAACGGAAATACATAGCCATGGGAATAAAACTGAAATACAGTGTAGTGGGATTTTTGATGGGCGTTGCAGAGCTAATTCCTGGAGTTTCAGGGTCAACAATTGCAGTGATCTTTGGGATATATAAGAATTTGATGAGCATTCTAAGCGAAATCAAGCCAAGCAATCTATCCCTTAGTTTAAAAGAACTTGGAGATAAACTTCAGATCTTTCTTGCAATACCTCTTTTGCTTTCCATGACTCTCTCAATAGCTTTGTGCGCTAAAGTAATTAGTTACTTGATTGATAGTCATGCAGGAATATTCTTCACAATCCTTGGCTGGATAATGATTACATTGTCTTTTTTTGTAGCAGATTTTTTTAGGCCAATACTTAGGCAATTCTCCTTGATTGCTTTTATCATTCTTGGGATATGCTTTGGCGCATTCATAAATGGATTGGATATTTCCAGCGTTACTCCATCTAGCTATTATTTATTTCTTTCTGGTATTTTAGCGTTTTCATTTTTTCTAGTTCCAGGAATATCTGGGAGTGCAATGCTTGTAATTCTCGGAGTCTATGAGGTTGTTGTTGGTGGCGTTTCCTCATTTAATTTTGAAATATTACTGCCATTTGCTATGGGCTGTTTATTTTCAGCCTTGCTTCTTCCCAGGCTTATTTTAAAGATTTACTCAAGCTATGAATCACAGCTTACGCTGACTTTCTCAGGCTTAATCTTCAGTTCAGGATATTTTTTGATATGAGGAATCAAACATTTATATGTTTTATTCTTATATCTGCCATGGCAGGCTGCTCAATATTTGAAAATGTCTCCCAAAATGTAAGTTCTTTTGTTGTTCAGCGCTTCCCTAGCGACTCCTACGAAGTGAAATCAGGAGATACCCTTTGGTCTATTGCTCTCAAGTTAAGTGTCGACCCGGCAGCCCTTATGGCAAGCAATCAAATCTCCAAACCTTATGTTATTTATCCAGGTCAAGTGCTCTCTTTAGTCGTCACTGATAAGACAAAACTTATTAAGCTTCAACTTTTAGATGCACCTGCATTAAGCTGGTACCCACCCTTGGCAATCACTCCATCGATCCAAAAAAATAGTCCTTTTTGGTTGGTGTACAAAAAACAATTTGGTAAACCCATTCATACAATTGCAGAAGGTAAGGTGGTTGTTGCTGGCCCTGATATCCCAGGCTACGGAAATCTTGTGATGATTTCTCATCCTGGCGGGCATCTTAGCTTGTACGCTCATTGCAATGATATTTTGGTAAAAGAGGGAGATGTTGTGAATAGAGGAGAGGTGATTGCAACTGTTGGAAAGTCTGAGGCATCATCCAGCATGCTTAGGTTTCAGCTTCGTAAACAAGGAACGCCAATCAAAGCATCAAAGGTAAAGTTTAAAATTTAGCAGAAGCTACCTTTCTAAAAGATGAATTTTATCTTTAATATCTTTGAATTCTTCAGCTTCAGGCAGAGCATCTTTTTCTTCGGTAATATTGGGCCATATTTCACTCAGCTCAGCATTAATCTCTATAAAAGCAATTTGATTATCTGGTAATTCATCTTCAGAAAAAATTGCATCCACTGGACATTCTGGCTCGCACAAAGCGCAATCAATGCATTCCTCTGGATGGATCACAAGAAAATTTGGACCCTCGTAAAAGCAATCAACTGGGCAGACTTCGACACAGTCTGTGTGCTTACATTTGATACAAGATTCAGTTACTACAAAGGCCATTTTTAATATTTCTTTATTTATAAATTGCGATTCTAACAACGAGTTTAGAACAAGTCAGCATGAATTTGATAATATTTGGTGTACTTTTGAAAAGAATGTAATATACTGTACATACATACAGTAAGGAGCACATGATGTCAGATAAAGAAAAAAACTTAAACGAGACCCTATCGCTAATTGAAAAGCAGTTTGGAAAGGGCACAGTTATGAAAATGGGTGATAGAGAAATTGTAGATATGCCTACCATTTCCACGGGATCTCTTGGAATTGATATAGCTCTGGGAATAGGCGGCTTACCAAAAGGGAGGGTAATTGAGATTTTTGGACCTGAGTCATCAGGTAAAACTACATTAACTCTTCAAGTAATTGCAGAGTGTCAAAAAGCTGGAGGCACTGCTGCTTTCATTGATGCTGAGCATGCGCTAGATCCAAATTATGCTGGAAAGCTTGGTGTCAATGTTGATGAACTGCTTTTATCCCAACCTGACACAGGAGAGCAAGCCCTCGAAGTGACAGACATGCTTGTGAAGTCTGGAAGTGTAGATCTAATTGTTATTGATTCAGTTGCAGCACTTACACCAAGAGCTGAGATTGAAGGAGACATGGGAGACCATCATATGGGTCTGCAGGCTAGATTGATGTCTCAGGCTCTCAGAAAAATTACTGGAAACATACAACGCTCAAACGCAACGGTTATATTTATCAATCAAATTAGAATGAAGATTGGTGTGATGTTTGGTAATCCTGAAACTACAACTGGTGGCAATGCTCTGAAATTCTATTCATCAGTTCGATTGGACATCAGAAGAATTGGTGCTGTCAAAGAAGGCGAAGAAGTTGTTGGTAATGAAACCCGCGTCAAGGTGGTAAAAAATAAAGTCTCTCCTCCGTTTAAGCAGGCTGAATTTCAAATTATGTATGGGCAAGGCATTAACATGGAAGGTGAAATTCTTGAGCTAGGTCAAAAACTTGAGTTGATTGAGAAATCTGGTTCATGGTATAGCCATAATGGTGAGAAAATAGGCCAGGGTAAAGTCAATGCAAGTAAGTATCTCAAAGAAAATGCCGAGATCAGAGATGACTTAGTGAAACAGATCAGAATAGCTTATATACCTTCAATCGAGAAAGACGCTAAGAATAAGAAAGAAGCTACCAACGAGAAAGAAGCTAAGGAGTAAATCTTTTCTATCGCTATGCTCTTGCATTCAAATTGATTAAGATATCCCCTGGTAAATAAAACTAGGGGAATCATGTCAAACAATAACGCATATATAGTTTCAGCAGTCAGAACTGCTGGTGGTAAAAAGAATGGTAGTTTAAGTGGATGGCATCCAGCTGATCTTGGTGCACAAGTACTCAATGAACTCGTTGCTCAATCTGGCATCGATCCTGTCTTAATTGATGATGTGATTTTTGGTTGTGTTGACCAGGTTGGCGCACAGTCTGGAAACATAGCAAGAAACGCCATCCTGTCATCTAAACTTCCTGAATCTGTTCCTGGCACCTCCGTTGATAGGCAGTGCGGATCCTCACAACAAGCAATTCATTTTGCAATCCAAGCTGTGATGTCAGGCACTCAAGATGTTGTAATAGGTGGTGGTGTTGAGGTTATGTCTCTTGTGCCAATTGGTGCAAGTATCAAGGATGGATATGAAGCAGGTCATGGATTGCCATTTGATTCTGTTGGCATGAAAACCAGATACCCGGACATATTCTTCTCTCAATTTACAGGTGCGGAGATCATGGCCAAAAAGTGGAATCTGTCTAGACAAGATCTTGATAATTTTGCCTTAAGCAGTCATCAAAAAGCAATTCTTGCTGCTGAGTGTAACTATTTTGATAGAGAAATTCTTCCCATTCAAGCTAAAAATGCTGAGGGTTTAGATCATATGGTGCTCCTCGATGAGGGTATTCGCTACGATGCCAATATTGATGCTCTCTCTGGGCTTAAAACTGTTATAGATGGTGGCGTCATAACAGCTGGAAATGCTAGTCAAATAACTGATGGCGCAGCTGCTGTGATGATCTGTAATGATGCTGGCTTAAAAAAAATTAAAACTGATCCTAGGGCAAAAATTACGGCAATTAGCGTTATTGGTGATGATCCTATTATGATGCTGGGTGGGCCAATACCAGCTTCTCATAAGGTCCTTGCTGCAGCTGGATTATCTATTGATGA
>ENA-ORXF01002554-ORXF01002554.1-marine-metagenome-genome-assembly--contig:-NODE-2554-length-10754-cov-4.118011_pt1 | contig 10754 bp, 28 predicted proteins | sample MGYA00237864_ERZ511476 | MGnify/ENA primary metagenome ERZ511476 (study PRJEB26306, sample SAMN06343908) | marine metagenome | isolation source: coastal waters | place: Atlantic Ocean: West Antarctic... | reverse complement strand
CTATCCCAACACTTGCGACAGTTTCCACAAGTGCCGTTATTCTCAAAACTTCGACAGGTTGCATTATCTTTATCACTAACCACTGTGCTAGTATTTTTATACTGTGGTGCTTTTCCATCGATAAACGAACCACTCAAACGAATGATTAAATTATCAGGAATGACACCTTTATAATTTTGTATAAAATTGCTTTCCTTAGTTGGTAACCAGTGTTTAATGTTAGGGGTTAAATTAGCTATTTGAACAATCTTATCTAGATGTTCAAGGCTTTGTATATCACCGCTATCATGCCACCTAAAAAGCCCAGAATTAACCACTTGTTTTTGATGGTGCATTATATAAACCATAGCACCCACCCAATTAGGACTTGATATAGATTCCAACCGTCTTTTTTGCACTGGTTCTATGTTCTTAGCATAACGGATATAGTTACCCTTTAAAGCGTAACAGTCCGAGCATACCGTATTTTTAATCAGTCTTAATTTACTACCTGTTATGCAATCTTTTGCACTTATTGAATAACTGATGGTAGGCATTTTTGAAGTAACTGTATAACCGCCTATTAATTCTTTAGCTTGTTTTAATGTTTTGATTGGTATTGTTAGATTGTTTTGTATATTCATTTTTTAACCCCCGTTTCAATTAGTTTTAATTCTGTATTGACATAGTCCGATATTAAAGCCCATAAAAACTCATTACTACATCGAGTTTGATTAAGTTTATTATCAACAAATTTTTTTAAAAATAGTAAAGTTACTTTATCCATCATTTACCCCTTTTATTAAGTGTCTTATAAATAGGCATAAAAAATGCCATAAATAATAAGCATGAAAAAACCACGCCTAAAATAAAAATTCCGAAATGTAATATTAAAGTTTCCATTATTTACCGCCTTTATTTATTAAGAATATTATCGATTTTTGAGCGTATCAAACCAATTGAATTATTTGTACTTTGTACCTCTCTGGAATATTCACTATCTAAGGTTTGGATAATCTCAATTAAAAGATCTCTCATTACTTGATTTTCTGTAACTTCTTTTGTGTACATTTTCAAAGCCTGTATTTGTTCTGTAATTGTCATTTTTTACCGCCTGTTATTTTTTGTCATTATTGACATAAAGATTTTAACATTAAAAATTATCAGTTTGGAAAGTTTCTACACTTTTATATTACTAGATCAATTATTATAAATTGCTATCAAAAAAGATCTAAAAAAATATTTAATTTTTTAGTAAATTTTCAAATGTGAATGATAACTATTATCATTTAGAAATAAATATAATTCTTGATCCCTTACAACCTTCAACCTTTAAACCTTAATAAGGAATTGTACAATAGTCTTTTGAATAGGTATTTGTACGAATAAAAAAATCTATATAACCCTTGCCAGGATTGAGCTGCAGGTGTTTGAGTGCTATTGTTCTACACTCTAGGGTTGCTTTTCTTTATGTAATGATTTATACTAAGATCTACAAAACAACCACAAGGAAAATAAAATGAAAACAAAATATAACATTACAGAAATAAACCCACAAACTATTAGAGAAGTTCGCCAGATGATTAAAGATTCATTGTCTGTCATTATGGAAGATAGTAATTTGAAATTTGAATTGGGCAATGCGACTTATGATGAAGACTCATTTAAGTTTACTGGTTTTCGGATCTCACTTGCTGATGCGTTATCCCCAGAACAAAAAGCATTAGAAAAAATGTTAAAAGAATGGAATAGAAATCCAATGTATAAAACACTTGATGCCACTAAAATTGGTACTGATCGTGGTTTGAGTTATAAGTTAGTTGGTTATAAAACTCGTGCTAGAGTAAAGCCTTGGATTATTCAAGACATAAGAACAGGCAGTACTTATAAAGCACCAGATCATTTAATTGAAAGAATGTTTTCAGAGGATAAGTAATGAATAAATCAAAAATAGTTTTAAGTCTATTTGATGGTATCTCTGGAACACAAGTTGCTTTAGATCGTAATGGTGTAAAGGTTGGCAAATACTATGCCTCAGAGATTGATAAATTTCCAATAGCAATAACTCAAAAGAACTATCCAAACACGATTCAATTAGGATCAGTTGCTAACTGGCAGGATTGGGATATTGATTGGGCCTCTATAGATCTTGTTGTCGGTGGCTTTCCATGTCAAGCATGGTCAAATGCAGGACTCAAGCAAGGTGATAAAGATCCAAGAGGACAATTGTTTTGGACAATGCTAGATGTTATTAAAAAAGTATTAGCCAATAACCCTCAAGCAAAATTCCTAATGGAAAATGTTCGCATGAAAAAAGAGTTTGAGGAGTACATTACTTTTCATACTGAAGAGGCACTTGGTAAGGTCAATAAACATCTGATCAATTCTGCACTTGTTTCAGCCCAGAATCGCAAGAGATTCTATTGGACTAACATCGATGGTATCAAGCAACCAGAAGATCAAGGTTTAGTGCTTTCAGACATCTTGGTAGATGGTCATGTTGATCGAGATAAGAGCCATTGTTTAGATGCTAATTATTTTAAAGGTGGCAATCCTAAATCTTACTTCGGAAAGAGTCGTAGACAGTTGGTCTTTGATAGACCTTGTGAACTTAAAGACTTTGATCCTAAGTCAGATTGTCATCATGTTGCTAACGCTACAGACATTAAAGGTAATGAGTCCATTAAGAGGGTTTATGCTGATTCTGGAAAGAGTCCAACATTAACTACTATGGGTGGTGGACATAGAGAGCCAAAAGTATTGGTATCTGATTTAATACCTACCTATAGAAAACTAAGACCTTGCGAGTGTGAGGCCTTACAAACATTTCCAATAGGATATACAGAGGGTATATCAAATAGTCAAAGGTACAAGTGTCTAGGCAATTCGTTTACTGTGAGTGTTGTCAGTCACATACTTAGCTATGCTTTTTAATGGTAAGATCTAATACCTAAAGCGTATAATATTAACTAACTAAAAGGAAACTTATGTCACAAAATCAAATGGCACTAACCAGTCGTTACAATCAAGATGATAGAAACGATTGCGTATTCGATATATTCTCACATGATTTAACTTGTGAGCTTTACTTACTACCACCACACCAGAGGCAAAACCTTGAGGCTCTTGACGATTTTATGCAAGAAGTTAAGGCAGAGTCTTGGGTTAAAGAATTTGAGATGTCTGGGGAGGTCTGGGATTTCTCTGACGAGGTAGTTGAGGCAACTGAAGTTGCAATAATAACTTGCAACGATTGGGATTCACTAAACAAAAACAAAGGAGTATGGTAATGGCAGATAGAAATAATGTAGAAAGAACTTATGCTAATAAAGATGTGTATGATTTTGAAGGTGGTGAGGTAGACGAGCCAACAGGTCTAATGGAAGATCTAGATGAAATTGTTGGTTTAGGCGAACAAGTAGCTAAGAATAAACTTACTTACTCATTTAGAGGTATTTTTGGAGGTCAGAGATGAAAATTATTATTGATGCACCTAGTACTGCAATTGCAGATGCTATAGAAAAAGAACTAGCAAAGCAAGTTACAAATTCTTTTGGATCAGAGTCGCTAAGAGATAAGGCTATTAATGTTTCTAGTTTAAGAACTGAGATTGCTAATGAAGTTAATACTAAATGGACACCGATCAATTCGGAGGACGACTGATGGATAACGAAATTGATTTAATAGATTTATCGTCTTTAACTTTTTACTTTAAGATGGGCGAATATCCAGACTTAGATAGTGCTACTGTGCGTAGTGGTAAGTTTAAAGATGGAACACCTTTGACCAAGGAAGAAAAGATAAGATTTAAGGCAGATTACCCGACTGCTTTTTATGAACTTCTATGGAAGTTTATAGGTCAATTCGGGGTTTAACCAAAGGATAATTATGGCTACTAACAGAGAGAGGTTGAACACCCTCTATAAAAAGTTCGGATTAGAAAAGGAAGATACTTTTAAACATGCTCACTATACGATACTGACTCGAAGTGGTATTGAGAAAGTCCAGAGAGGTGCTAACATTAGTGTCCAATATGAAGTGATCAAGTGTGAGCCAGACTTCTCATGTGTTAAGGCATATGGAACTATGGGTGATGCTAAGATTGAAACTTTTGGCTCTGCTAAAAGAGGTAAAGGTGGTGATGGCAATACCATATCTTGGTATGTGATGGAAATCTGTGAAAAGAGAGCTATGTCCAGAGCAGTGCTTAAACTGGCAGGTCTATACGAACTTGGACACATGGGGGAAGATGAATCTGAATCCTTTAAAGCACCTACTCTAACTCAAATACGAAACACAGAGGTCAATAGGCTAATAGAGGAACTAAAGAGTCCTAACTGTGGCCTGGCAAGGGCTGAAGAAATTATGACAGATATGCAAGAGCGTGAGCATGAGAATCCTAACTCACCTTGGGTTGCAGTTTTGGATGTTGGGATGCACGAATTTGGTGATAAGTTTTTAACTAGAGGAGATGAGCATGAGCAGTAAACAAAAAAAACAAAAAGTTGAAGAGCATGTATGTGATGATTCGCACTTCATAGAACTTGCAAATTTTTTACCAATAGAAGATCTTGCAAGATTAATAGAGATTAATAGAGATAGAATCGTTGTGTTTAACGAGGAAAATGCTACTATGGATTCCTTATCAAGGTTTAGTGGTGTATGTATGAATGGAACAAATATCCAGTTAACAGTAAATGATGACCTAGACATCCCTATAAAGTTTTAACAGAATTAGCAGGGTTTGACTTTCCAATGCTATTCGGTTAAGTATTTTCCTAGAAATGTGTTAGTCGGTTTGTTTGAACACATCTCTTTATACTTAGTCGTTAGGTTAAAGAATAAGTTTGGTGATTGGGTCTACCATAAGTGACCCTTTAATAATAGGAAATGATATGAGTGATTATGATGATACAAATACAGGTGCAATCTGGAAAAGTAAATTTACAGATAACCCTAAAGCACCTCAATACACAGGTAACTTAAATGTCGAGGGAGTTGACTACAAGATTTCTGCTTGGAGGCAAACTAGCGACAACCCTAAAGCACCTGTGCTTAACTTTAAGATACAAAAAGATGGTGAGATGCCTAATATACCTAAACCTAGTAATGATAGGCCAATAGGTGATGTCGGCAGCGATGGCATGGAAGATGATGTGCCGTTCTAATGTTGACTGACACAGAGAAATCTAATTTGGAGGTTATAGATGACAAGGAATACTTGGAACAGGGTGATAGTAAAAGCACCATTCGTATAAGAGTATTTACTTTAGACAATGGCATGAAACTCACCATTAATCTATTAGCCGACAAATTACAGTGTCATCCATCTTGTGCTAGGGCGAGGCTAAATACCTCGTCCGACCCAAAAAGAATTTTCAAAAAAGTACAAAAGGTTAATGGCAGAACTAGGTCAACAAACGAACTTGCACATCTTATGGATTCGCATGGTTGGTTTGAAGATCCTTTAGTTAAATTAATGCTTAAATAGGAGGATGTATGCATCAAGATGATGTCAGTAGAAGACTTACTTGTTTATTTAGCGAAAGAAAAAGACTTCGTGATTTGCAATATGATTCTGATTTTAATGACAATGATAAGCAAACTGCTTTTTATAAAGAACGAGCAGATCTAGTTGATAATCTTATTGACTCTGGTCTGGAATTTTTACCAAACTTTTAAAGGAGAAAGATATGCTAGTAATATGCCCACATTGTGCCAAACCACATGAGGTTGAGGCTGAAAAAGTAATTAACAGACCAACTGATGAAGAGTTGATTGAGTTCGATATCTTCAGAGATAACTACAAAGGTAAGAAGCGAGGACTTAATACCGAGATTGATAACTTTATTAAGAAACATAAAGATTGGCAAGAAGTTATACCAATATTAAATCGTTTATATTTAGATTACGATAATCCAAAATACATACCAAACTTTTCAACCTTTATTAATCAAAGGCAATGGGAAATGTTTGATATAAAACCTAAAAAAATATCTAATCCATATGGTGAAGAATTTAATTGGAGGAAATGATGAAAAGATTAACCGATAAAGATAAATATCTTGATAAAGAAAAGACAAAAATTAATACTGCCTTACTAGATGTTGATGATGTACATATTAACTATGATGATTATCCAGATTTTTGTGATAGCTTTATAATTTCTGCTATATGGCATGATGGCACAGAATTAGTTGATGAAGAAATGGAACACTTAAATGATGACGATTCATTTGTTTATGAAACAATAGAATCAAGGGTGCATTAAGATGCACAATACTTTACAGTACGGCACAAAATATCAGAAGATACAGAAAAGACTTGAAGAGTCTAAAACTAAAACTAAACCAATAGGAAAATATATGAAAACTTTTGCTTACTTATTATTTTTATCAGTACTTGTAATAAACACTTGTGCGAGTATATCAATTTACTTCTGGCTAGATGCTTACTATCCTTTGGAGTGGTGGGTATGAGATATCCATTAGAATCAATCACCTCTGAAGAGGCAGTTATTGGTGGCTTACTGTTAGATCCTTGTGTTGATAGAGTGATGGCTACTAGGTTAACAGAGTCAGACTTTACTAATGAAAAGTTAGGATATATCTTTAGGTGTATCTTTAATATGAAAAAAAACAAAAAACCTATTGATGCTATAACTGTAAGAGATTATATTAATAATGATTATCAACCTAATAATAGATCCTGGGCAGTTGATTTCCAGGATTTAGCAACTTTAACAGAAGGCTCTAAGAGTACTAAAAATATAGAAACATATGCTACTCATATAAGAGAGTGCAGAATTAAAAACGAGATTGAAAGTTGGAAGAAAGATATTGCTTACGACAACTACCAAGAAACTGTTTCTGAAATACAAAACCTACAACTAGAGCTTGAGGATAAAGATGAAAGTTCTGTTAAAGCTATTGTTGGTAAGACTGTCGACTACCTAGAGAACCTAACTTTTGGTAGTGTTGGTTTATCTAGTGGCTTTAAATCTCTAGATGCCTTAATAACTGGATTCCGACCAGAAACATTAACAGTCTTAGCAGGTAGGCCTAGTATGGGTAAATCAACTCTGGCCCTTAACATTGCAGACGAGGTATCTAAGACTAAGAATGTAATCTTCTACTCGCTTGAGATGGGCCAAGTACAGTTGATGCTTAAAATGGCTTCCTCTCATTCATCAATAAATTTATCTAAAATAGATAATGGCAATATGTCTGATACTGAAGAAGGTGTTTTCTATAAAGAACTTGCAGACATTGGCAATCAGAATCTAACTATTATTGATAAAGGTGGTATGTCAATAAACGACATAGTGTCTAAATCTAGACAACTTAATAGTGAGAAGAAGGTTGACATGATTGTAATAGATTACTTGCAAATAATGAAGTACGATAAAGGTCGGGAAATCTCCGAACTTGGCAACATTACTAGGGAGTTAAAGTATCTTTCTAAAGAACTAGGAATACCCATAATACTACTGTCGCAGCTAAGTAGGAATGTTGAGCAGAGAGAGAATAAAAGACCTTTTATGAGTGATTTAAGATCATCTGGTGAGATTGAGCAAGATGCCGATATTATTATTATGGTTTATAGAGATGAATATTACCAGCCAGAATCTGAAGATAAGGGATTGGCAGAACTAATAGTATCTAAAAACAGAATGGGTCAGATAGGTTTTGTCAAGTGTGAGTTTCATGGGCAATACTCTAAATTTCAAGATATGGAGGTAAATATTTATGACAAGTAGAATGAAACAATCAGATGGTAGACCATTAGAAGAATGGTCAAAACATTATGAGCTTTCTTTAACAAGACGAGATGATGATTGGAGTGCTTTAAAAAAGAAAGATCTTCGATATGAAGTTATTAAGTTAGCAGATGTATGGAAATATTTTCGCAATGAGCAACATAATAGAAGTAGGCATGTTGAAACAGGAACAGTTGAAGTTGAGTTTCATAATGATAGTTGGGATGAAAAGTTTAATAACAAAAAAATACACGAGTTATTACATGATAAAAAACTTTATGCAATGGAACTTTTATTACAAGAATATTTAAATCGATTTATAATTGAAATAAATGAATGGGAGGAAGATGATTAATAAGAACATCATGGAGTATAATTCTTTAATGTTTAAAACAAAAAAACTTTTAATTATATTTATGCTAATACCAGTATGTATTGTCATCATGTTAATTAGTGGTTGTAGTGAATTTGACACTATAAGAAATGATAGGCTTGAATGTCATCCAGATAAATCACCTGTATGTGTTGGATGGAATAAGGGCATAGTGTTAGATGAGGAAGAGATACTTAATTTAAACTAAGGAGCATGATATGGAACAAGTAAAAGAATTAATTGATAAAGTTTTAAAGAACAGAAGCCTAACTATATTTTTAGGTATTGTTGTAGTAGCATTATTCATGGGATGGGTTGGTGGATAACGACTTTATAAAAAACCCTTCACACTATACTCAAGGATCTATAGAAGCTAAAACTTTTATTGTCGACCAAGATATGACTTGGGCCATAGGAAACGCAGTTAAATATCTTGTAAGATATAGATATAAAAATGCTAATAAAGGTGAGGGGCAAATACAAGATTTAAGAAAAGCTATCGAAAACATACAAATACAAATCGACAGTATGTTATGATAGGTCATGGCATTATATAACACAAAAGCATTAAGGTTTCAAAAGCTAGACGAGATAGCAGAGCATATTAAGTATGCTTTGGAATTAGCTAGAGAAGAAGACACTCCGAGAGATATCGAAATAAGATTTTTCTTATCACAAGTTGTAACAGATTTAGATATTTTGAGAGGCGAAGAGTATGGGGAACGAATTTGAACTACTAGAGTTTAATATAAATCCAGTTCCTGCCTCCAGACCAAGAGTTACTCGTTGGTCAACATACTACCCAAAGAAGTACACCCAATTTAAGCTAGACATGATAGCACTAACAAGTGAGTTAGATTTAACTCCGTTTGAGGGGTCACTGAGGGTGGATATAGGCTTTTATATTAGTATGCCTAAGTCATGGTCTAAAAAGAAAAAAGAATCGAAGGAATCCTCTTATTGTGATAATAATGCTGATGTAGATAATTACCTTAAAGCAATCCTGGATTCGTTAAATGAAGTAGTTTATGTAGATGATCGACAAATTGTAGAAATTTCTGCCAGAAAGATATATAGCAATAAGCCATGTATCAAATTTAAATACAAACCAATAGGGGATAAAGATGGAAATTAGTAGAGAGGAAATTGTGCAGAAGTTATCAGAAGATTATGGCAAGAGAGCTAAAATCCTCAATCTTAAATTCCAAGATGCTTACGATAAATATACTGAAAGATGTAAGCTAAGAACTTATGAAAATTTACTGTGGCAATTTACTTGTGCTAACTTAGGAAGATTACCGATCCTGGCCCCAAAACTTAGAAATGATGAATACATTATTTCTGCTGGTGATGATGACTGTGAAGATGGTGTTTGTAAATTGTAATAGATTGGTCAATGTATAATAAGTGTATTACAACTTAGGGAAAAGCAACATGGCAAAGGGAAGTGTGGTACACCAAATTAATATTAAAGTCGATCAAAAAGATTTGGCTTTAATAGATGCTAAAGCTGACAGGTACGGAATATCAAGATCAGCAATGATTAAACTGTTCTCTATTAATGGTGAGTTGACTGTCCAGATGGCTCAATCGCTGCAAAAACCTCTAAGCTAACCCCTGCCTAAATGTTTTTATAGGCCTTAAATCAAAGATTTGGGCTTCAATACATAGGTTTAATCTTATAAAACTCATCCATAGCTTCAGTAAACAATTGTTTATTAAATCCTTGAGGATTATCTGCGGTTATTAATCCTTCATTATAAAATCTAGGATTTTCAACTTCGTAATGATCATAATTAAAATTTCTTTCGTATTCTTTAGGGGCAGCTAAAAAGCCAAGCGTACTAGGAACTGCAATTGTTGCAGCATATTTACCAACCTCTAAAGCACCTCTAGCAAACATTCCTAATAATGGAAACATTATAAACTAATCCTTTTTTTAGGTATAAGGGCAACTTTTGCTTTTTTAATAAGATCATATTTCTTAGTTCTAGGATTGTATATAAGACTAGGTTGTTTAACCCATGAAGGTTTTGTTCCATATAGTTTTAGAGCAGCATCATAACCTTCCTTAGTTTGCCAATAGTCATCTTGAGTATCAACACTATAGTTACCACCATCATCTTGTTGATAACCTCTTTTTTCTGGTTCACTAGGTGGCTTGTAACCTTTAAGACCTCTTCCTTCATCATCTAAGTCTTTAGCTACATCTGTGCTATATTCTTCTTCCATTTCAGAATCTTTCATTGTAGATCCATTTGGCATTTGATGATATCCTTTAGCAATTTGAGTTTCTTTAGGATTAGCTTCTTTGTCTTTGTAATTAGCTACCTGTTCATCTATAGGATTAGAGTTTATATATGTATCTATATCACCAGTTAACATTCCTTTTGCTTTTTCTTCATCTTCTTTTTTTAACTTATCAAGATAGTTTTGAAAGCCTTTAATCTTTTCTGGTGATAGGACTGCATCATAAACATCTGGGTCATCTGTTGCTTGAAATATATCTGGATTCATTTCTTTCATAAACCTTGACATCATTTTTTGATATTTATCCATTGCCATAATTATTTCTCCTGTTCTTTTTGAATTTTTCTATCAAATAATGCTTTAATAGTTGCCCTGTCATATGATAATGCTTGT
>ENA-ORXF01002552-ORXF01002552.1-marine-metagenome-genome-assembly--contig:-NODE-2552-length-10760-cov-7.335205_pt1 | contig 10760 bp, 9 predicted proteins | sample MGYA00237864_ERZ511476 | MGnify/ENA primary metagenome ERZ511476 (study PRJEB26306, sample SAMN06343908) | marine metagenome | isolation source: coastal waters | place: Atlantic Ocean: West Antarctic... | reverse complement strand
GTTTGCAGTTAGACCCTTCGATTGATCGCCCAGAAAAAAATGCGCCTTCACAGTCGATAATAGAGCGGTATATTCAGCTTAAAGGATCTAAGCATGTAGATGAAATTGTCCCATATGTATCTGAACAAGATTTAGAAGATATTTTACGTTCTTTCAAACTCGATATTCGCATCATTGGAGATGAATACCAAGATAAAAACTTTACTGGAAGAGGGTATTGTGAAGAAAAAGGAATAGAGATCTATTACAATTCTAGAGATCACAGATTCTCTTCGAGTGGTCTTAGAAAACAAGTAAAACAACTAGAAAATATTAAAAATGATAAACTATAAAATTAAGGCTATAGCAATTATAGGTCAAGGATATGTAGGATTGCCATTAGCAATTGAATTAGCTAAATTTTACCCTGTTACCGGTTTCGATATAAATGAGAATAGAGTCGTAGAATTAAATAAAGGGAATGATTATACTTTAGAAGCAAATTTAGAAGACTTAAAAAGTGTTTTAGATTCTCTAATAAAAACTAATTTTAAAATTGGTTACAAAGCATCGTCAACTATAGAAGATATTCGAAACGTAAACACATATATTTTAACAGTACCTACTCCGATAGACGAGTTTAAGTCACCAGATTTAGAGCCTTTAAGAAAAGCGACTAAAATGATTGGTAAAATATTAAAAAAAGGAGATTTTGTAATTTATGAATCGACTGTTTACCCCGGATGTACAGAAGAGGTTTGTGTTCCAATCCTAGAAAATGAATCTTCATTAATATTTAATAGTGATTTTTTTGTGGGGTATTCCCCTGAGAGAATTAACCCAGGAGATAAAGTAAATACTTTGAAAAATATTGTAAAAGTAACTTCTGGTTCTAATCAGCAAGTTGCCGATGAAGTAGATTTTATGTACAATAAAATAATTATTGCCGGTACTCACAAGGCTTCTAGTATAAAAGTTGCAGAAGCATCAAAATCCATTGAAAATGCTCAAAGAGACCTAAATATATCTTTTGTAAATGAGTTGGCTTTAATATTTGATAGAATTGGAATAGATACTACAGAAGTTCTAGAAGCTGCTGGCACAAAATTTAATTTCTTAAAATATAAACCTGGACTTGTTGGAGGTCATTGTATTTCAGTTGACCCATATTATTTAGCTCACAAGGCTGAACAACTTGGTTATCATCCTCAAGTTATACTATCTGGCAGAAGAGTAAATGACTTTATGCCATCTTTTGTAGCAGGAAAAGTTATTAAATTAATGATAGCGAAAGGTCACGTAATAAAAAATTCCAATATTTTAATATTAGGATTTACTTTTAAAGAAAATTGCCCTGACACAAGAAATACAAAAGTGGCTGAAATTTATTCAGAACTAATTCAATATGAGTCAAATGTTGATATTTATGACCCTTGGGCTAATAAACAAGATGTACTTAGTGAATATAAATTGAATTTACAAAACCATGTTGACAAACAAAAAATATATCATGCTGTTATAATAGCAGTAGCTCATGATGAATTTAAGCAATTTGATTTTAAAAAATATAAAGAACAAGGAACAGTTATATACGATACAAAATCATTTATTGATAGAGTTTTAATTGATGCAAGATTATAACTAATAAAAAAGATTATATGAATATTACAATTATTGGATCCGGATATGTTGGGCTCGTCTCAGGAGCTTGTTTTGCAGAGATGGGTAACAGCGTTACTTGTGTAGATATAGACCCAGTCAAGATTGAAAAATTAAATAAAGGAATCATTCCGATTTTTGAACCTGGTTTGGAGACCATGGTTTTGAAAAATGTAAAAAATGAAAACCTATTTTTTACAACAAAGTTACACGAAGCTTTAAAAAGTTCTGAGATAGCTTTTATAGCGGTTGGAACTCCTATGGGAGATGACGGCTCTGCAGATTTACAATTCGTATTAGCTGTAGCGAAATCTATAGGGCAGTCGATGCAAAAAAGATTGATTGTGGTAGATAAATCTACGGTACCTATTGGGACTGCAGATACCGTAAAGGCGACTATTCAAAAAGAACTAGATGAAAGATGTTCTGATTTAGAATTTGATGTGGTTTCGAATCCTGAATTTTTAAAAGAAGGAGCTGCGATAGATGATTTTATGAAACCCGATAGAGTTGTTATTGGAGCAGATTCTGAGATTGCCTTTAAAAAAATGAAGGAATTATACTCACCTTTTTTTAGATCACATGACCGTTTTATTACCATGGACATTCGTTCTGCTGAGATGACAAAGTATGCAGCCAATGCAATGTTGGCGACCAAAATATCTTTTATGAACGAAATTGCCAATATCTGTGAAAAGGTAGGGGCAGATGCCAATCAAGTGCGAATTGGAATTGGTTCAGATCAACGTATTGGATACAGTTTTATATATCCAGGAGCAGGTTATGGAGGTTCTTGTTTTCCAAAAGATGTAAAAGCACTAAATAAAATTGCCAAAGAAAATGGCTACACTGCACAATTGATCACCGCAGTAGAAGAAGTAAACGATGCACAGAAATTAGTAATAGCACAAAAAATTATAATCCGTTTTGGAGAAGACCTAACCGGCTTTACTTTTGGTATTTGGGGTTTAGCCTTTAAGCCAGGAACTGATGACATGCGGGAAGCACCAGCCATCTATGTAATTAAGGAATTGGTGAGTAGAGGTGCTAGAATAAAAGCATATGACCCAAAGGCGATAAACGAGGCAAAAGAGCATTATTTAAAAGGAATTCAAAATATAACATACGTAACATCGAAGTATGATGTTTTAAAAGATTCAGATGCACTAGTATTACTTACTGAGTGGAAAGAGTTTCGTTCGCCTGATTTTGATGAAATAAAAACACAATTGAATACGCCTGTTGTTTTTGATGGGAGAAATCAGTACAACGCTTTTAATTTAGAGATTAAAGGATTTGAATATTATCAAATAGGTAAATAGTTGAAGAAAAATTATACAATAAATAAAATTCTAAAAAAAAAAAAGTCAGCTCCATTTGTTATATTGGAGCATACAAATAGATTAACATAAATTATTTAATATGAAAAAAGTAATTGTTCTTGGAGGTGGAGGGTTTATAGGAGGACACCTTGGAAAAAGATTAAAAGAGGAAGGTTGTCATGTAAGAATAGCTGATATCAAAAATCATGAATTTTGGAATCATGATGTAATTTGTCATGAATTTATCAAATGTGATTTAACAGATCAAAAAGCTGTTGAATTAGTCATTACTGAAGAATGTGATGAAGTATATCAATTGGCCGCCGATATGGGTGGTGCTGGATATATTTTTACTGGAAACAATGATGCAAACGTAATGCATAACTCTGCGTTAATTAACCTAAACGTAGCAAAAGAATGTGTCGTTAAAAAAGTAAAGAAAGTTTTTTACTCTTCTTCAGCTTGTATGTATCCTGAACACAATCAATTAGATCCAGACAATCCAAACTGTATCGAATCTTCTGCATATCCTGCAAACCCAGATTCAGAATACGGATGGGAAAAATTATTTAGTGAGCGTTTATTCTTAGCATTCAATAGAAACTACAAACTGAATGTAAGAGTTGCTAGATTCCATAACATTTTTGGATCTCAAGGAACTTGGACAGGAGGAAAAGAAAAAGCGCCAGCCGCAATGATCAGAAAAACTGCTGAAACTGCTGAGGGTGGTGAAATTGAAGTATGGGGAGATGGATTACAAACAAGAAGTTTCTTACATGTTTCAGAATGTGTTGAAGCTGTATTGAGATTGATGAAGTCAGATTTCATAGAACCTGTAAATATTGGTTCAGAAGAAATGGTAACTATCAACCAACTAGCTCAAATGGCAATCGATATCTCTGGAAAAAATATTTCAATTCATAATATTGGAGGACAAGAATTCATAAATAAATACGGATTTGCTTGTCCAACAGGAGTTAGGGGAAGAAATTCGGATAACTCTTTGTATAGAGAAAAAATTGGTTGGGAAGTATCACGACCATTAATAGAAGGTATGGAAAATACGTTCACATGGATTGATAAACAAGTAAACGGCTAGTATTAACTAATATAAGTTAAATTACAAAAAATTCTGATATTACAAAAGTTCTTATTGTTTTTGGTACAAGACCCGAACTAATTAAAATGGCTCCTTTTTTTAAAAACATGATGCAATCGGATATTACATTGATGCAAAAACAACACTATTTAAAGAAAGTTGGGTATACATTTAACAGTTAATTATTAATATTTATATTCTTTAATTTAAAAATAAAATTAAGATTTTTTAGGATGTCCTATGGGAAACAAAAAACTGAGTATAGTAACAACAACTTATAATTGTAAGGAAAAACTTACAGCTTCTTTAGATAGTGTAGTTTGTAAATCAAATTTAGAACAAATAGAACATGTTTTCATAGATTCACTATCGTCTGATGGGACATTGGATGTTATCAAAAATTACTGTTCTAATGCTTTATATGATACCAAAGTTATTTCAGAAAAAGATAAAGGCATCTATGATGGACTAAATAAAGGAACAAAAGAATCTATCGGTGATTTTATTCTAGTTTTACACGCCGGGGATTTATTAACAATTAATATCGATCAAATACTAAAAGATATCGAGACTCGTCAAGGATTTGATTTTTTAACCTATTCAGGAACTATCAAAGATGATAAATCTAAATCCACAAAATTATCTCGCCATAGTTATCAATTATCTATTTATAACCCTGCAATTTTACACCCCTGTATACTAATTAAAAAAGATGTTTTAATTAAATATGGTGGATACGATCTTTCTTATAAAGTAAGTGCAGATTATCATTTAATTAGTAAATATTTTTTAGATAATAATGATAATTCCAAAATAGCTATAATTGATAATTCATTACTAGAAATGGAAGCATTCGATTTTAGTGCCTCATTATCAAATTTTTTTATAAAAAAAAGAGAACATCTTAAAATTATAAAACCGGCAGATTTCAATTTATATAAATTAAATTTTTATAAGAGAATCTTTAAGCAAATTTTATATAAAATAGTAATTAAATAATATGGGAATTTTAAAATTGAATCAAATAAAGGTTTAATATTACTTATTTCCACATTATTATTATCAATACTTTTAAATCAATTGATATCTAAGAGAATTGAAATATACAGACAATCTAGAATAAACATAAAATAAAATAAAATTGTTTCAAGTTAAATTAAAAAATAACAAATCCTTTACCTGTGACAAAGATTCAACAATTTTTGAGGCTGCTAAAAATAATAATATTATTTTAGAGCATAGTTGTTTGTCTTCAAGATGTAGAAGTTGCATAGTAAAGGTTATTTCAGGAAATACGATAGATATACAAAAAGAATTAGTTCTTACCGAAGAAGATAAGAATGCAAATTTTGTACTTTCTTGTAACGCAAAACCTCTTAGTGATTTAGAATTAGATATAGAGGATTTGGGAGAGATTACACTTTTCGAGAAGAAAATTACTCCCTCAAAAATTAGCGTGATTGAAAAGTTGACAGATGATGTTATAAAAGTAGTTTTAAGACTACCACCTAATTCAAATTTTAATTTTAATTCTGGACAATATGTAAACGTTATCAAAGGAAATTTAACTAGAAGTTATTCGATTGCTAACAGCTCAAATCATAAAAATCAACTAGAGTTTTTTATTAAAAATTACGAAAATGGTTTGATGAGTGCGTATTTTTTCAAAGAAGCAAAAATTAATGATCTATTGAGACTAGAAGGACCAATAGGTACTTTTTTTCTTAGAGATTCAAGTTTCAAAAACATTGTTTTTTTGGCTACAGGCACAGGAATCGCTCCAATTAAATCAATTTTAGAAGGATTAGATAAATCACATGAAGAATATCAAAATAAAAATATATGGGTAATTGTTGGGGCTAGATATCAGAAAGATTTATTTTGGGAGCCAAATCTTAAAAATTTACATATTAAATATATACCAGTACTTTCCAGACAAGTTAATGATTGGAATGGGGGACAAGGGTATGTTCAAGATATAGTATTAAAACAGGAAATTGATTTAGAAAACACTCAAGTTTATGCTTGCGGATCTAATGATATGATAAATTCAGCAAAAGAATTATTTTTTAAAAATAATTTAAAAGAAAATAACTTCTTTTCTGATGCATTTGTTCAAACTAATTAATAAACTATGAAAGCAGTAATTTTAGCAGGAGGTCTTGGAACACGTTTAAGCGAAGAAACAGTATCTAAACCAAAGCCTATGGTCGAAATTGGAGGAAAACCAATCTTGTGGCACATCATGAAAACGTATTCTCATTATGGTATTAAAGATTTTATTGTATGCTGTGGTTATAAAGGATATGTTATTAAAGAGTATTTTGCTAATTATTTTTTACATCAGTCTGATGTGACTTTTAATATGAAAGAAAATAAAATGACTGTTCATGAAGATCGAGCGGAACCCTGGACAGTTACTCTAGTCGATACTGGCGACAACTCTATGACTGGAGGAAGATTAAAAAGAGTATTACCGTATATAAAAGATGAAGAGGCGTTTTGTTTTACGTATGGGGACGGTGTTGCAGATATTAATATTAAAAGTTTAATTGAATTTCATAAATCTCATGGAAAACTAGCAACTTTAACCGCAACTTTTCCTCCGGGAAGATTTGGCGCTTTAAGCATTGAAGATAATCAAGTCCAAAAATTTGAAGAAAAACCAAAAGGCGATGGGGCATTAATCAATGGAGGTTATTTTGTGTTATCTCCAAAAGTTATTGAGAGAATTGAAGGTGATCATACCACATGGGAACAGGAACCATTGAAAAGTTTAGCATCGGACGGTGAGTTAATGTCTTTTAAACATGATGGTTTTTGGCAACCAATGGATACTTTAAGAGATAAAATAAAATTAAATGAATTACTTGAACAAAATAAAGCACCTTGGAAAGTTTGGAAATAAGTAAAGGAAAAGTAGATCCTAGTTTTTGGAAAGGCAAAAAAGTTTATCTAACTGGTCATACAGGATTTAAAGGTTCCTGGTTGTCTTTATGGCTTCAAAACATGGGAGTAATAGTAAAGGGCTACTCTTTAGATGTAAACACAAAGCCAGCATTGTTTTCACAGGCAAATGTAGCTGGAGGGATGGAGTCAGAAATAGGGGATATTAGAAACTTAGAACAGTTAACTGAAAGTATGGTTAGTTTTAGTCCAGATATTCTAATTCATATGGCGGCTCAACCATTGGTTCGACTTTCTTATCAAGAACCAGTTGATACGTATACAACAAATGTTATTGGAACCGTAAATGTACTGGAAGCAGCTAGAAAATGCTCAAATTTAAAAGCGATCGTTTCTGTTACTACAGATAAATGTTATGAAAATAACGAATGGGAATGGGGTTATAGAGAAAATGAGCCTATGGGTGGTCATGACCCATATAGTAGTAGTAAAGGCTGTGCAGAACTAGTGACGTCTGCATACAGACGATCTTTTTTTAGTTCTGAAGACACTGCTTCATTAGCTTCTGCAAGAGCAGGAAATGTTATCGGAGGGGGCGACTGGGCTGAAGATCGCTTGATCCCTGATATTTTAAGAGCTTTTGAGAAATCAGAACCAGTGGTAATTAGAAACCCTCTATCTACAAGACCATGGCAACATGTATTAGAACCACTTTCTGGTTATCTTGTTTTAGCTCAAGAATTGTTTTTAAATGGAGATAATTTCGCAGAAGGTTGGAATTTTGGACCAAAAGATGAAGATTGTAAACCAGTGAGTTGGATTTTAGATCAAATGGTTAAATATTGGGGGAATAATGCTAGTTGGAGTTTAAATAAAAATAATAATCCTCATGAAGCAGGTTTTTTAAAACTAGACTGTTCAAAAGCATTAAATAGATTGAAATGGAATCCTAAATGGAATTTACAATTAACACTCAAATCAATAGTAGATTGGCATCAAATTTATGCAAGTGGAGGTGATATAAAAAAACAATGTTTAAAAGAAATAAATACTTATAGTAAATAATGGAAAACGAAAGATTAGAAAATTTAAGATCAGAAATAGCCAGTTTGGTTACAAAGTATAGCGAGGAGAAATATAAGCCTGTAGCTTTTGTTGGAGGTGAAACTGTAATTCCACCATCTGGGAAATTAATGGGAGAAGAAGAACTACAAAACATGGTAGCAGCTTCTTTAGACGGATGGTTGACTACTGGGAGATTTAATTCTCTTTTTGAAAAAGGTCTTGCTGAATTTTTAGGAGTAAAATATTGTTTGTCTGTGAATTCGGGTTCTTCTGCCAATTTAGTTGCCTTTAACACATTAACTTCATATAAACTTGGAGACAGAGCTATTAAAAAGGGAGATGAAGTAATTGGAGTTGCTGCTGGGTTTCCAACTACAGTTAATCCAATTATACAGTTTGGAGCAGTCCCTGTTTTTGTGGATGTTGATATTCAAACGCACAATATCAATGTAGATTTAATAGAGGCTGCAATTACTCCAAAAACAAAAGCAATAATGTTGGCACATGCATTAGGGAATCCATTTAATGTAGGTAGAGTAAAGGAGATTTGTGACAAACACAATTTATGGTTAATTGAAGACACTTGTGATGCATTAGGAGCTGAATTTAATGGCCAGAAATGTGGAACTTTTGGAGACATTGGAACCTTAAGTTTTTATCCTGCCCACCATATGACCATGGGTGAAGGTGGAGCTGTATTTATGAACAACCCTGAATTGAAAGCTATCGCAGAATCTTTTAGAGATTGGGGAAGAGATTGCTATTGTCCTCCAGGATGTGATAATACTTGCGGTTGCCGCTTTGAGCAAAAACATGGTGATTTACCTTATGGATATGATCACAAATATGTGTATTCTCATTCGGGTTACAATTTGAAAATTACGGATATGCAAGCAGCATGTGGTCTTGCTCAGTTAGGGAAATTAGAATATTTCATAGAAAAAAGACGAAGTAATTACGCTTATTTGAGAAATAAATTAGAATCTTTAACAGATTTTATCCATTTACCAATTCCAACTCCAAATAGTAACCCATCTTGGTTTGGATTTCCAATCACTTTAAAAGATGATTGTGGAGTTTCAAGAGTTGATGTTACTAAATTCTTAGACAGTCACAAAATTGGCTCTCGATTACTTTTTGCAGGGAATTTATTAAAACAGCCATATTTTAAAGATGTAGAATATAGAGTGGTTGGAGATTTAACGCACACAGAAAAAACAATGAATGATACTTTTTGGCTCGGTGTGCAACCGGCACTAGATGAGGTTCATTTTGATTTTGTATCTGAAAAACTTGAAGAATTATTTGGACTTAATTTTTAATGAAAGTACTATTAACAGGTGCAACTGGGTTTCTTGGAAGTTCAATTCTAAAATATTTAGTTCTTAATGGAAATGAAGTTGTCATTTTAAAAAGGTCTAGTTCTGATCTTTTTAGAATACAAGAATACATCAATGAAGTTAAAGTTTATGATATAGATAATAATATAAATTCTATTTTAAAAATAGAAAAACCACCAGTTATAATTCATACTGCTTGTCTTTATGGAAAAAATAATGAAACTTCAGAGGAAATAATAAAGACTAATGTAAATTTTGGAATTGAATTGTTTCAGTTAGGTTTAGAAAACGGATTAAAAACATTCATAAACACTGATACACTGCTTCCAAAATCGATAAATATTTACAGTAAATCAAAATCAATGTTTAGAGATTTTCTATTTGAAAAACATAAACAAGTACAGATTGTAAATATTAGAATAGAGTTGATGTATGGTTATCATAATTCCGATCAAAGTTTTTTAATAACGTTAGTGAAAAAGATTATTAATTCTAAGTCAAATATAGATTTAACGTATTGTGAGCAGGAAAGAGATTTAATTCATGTAGATGATGTAGTATCTGCTTATGGTATCATTCTTAAAAATTTAAATAACATCCCAATTAAAATTGATTTCCCGCTAGTTACAGGTAACCCTATTAAGTTAAAAAAGATAATTTTATTATTAACGAGTGCAATATTCAAACAAACTAAAATAAATTCTGAACAAAGATTATTATTTGGTAATGTGAAGTACAGAAAAGGAGAGCTTATGAAGTTAGATTTTAATAATAATTTTATTTCTAGTCTTGGTTGGGAACCTAAAATTAATTTGAAGGAAGGAATTAATCATTTTGTGAAAAAAATAATAAATAATGAATCTTACTAAAATAGTAAATAAGAACATTATATATTCAGTTTTGTTTAGAGTATGTTCAATTTTAATAGCTCTGTTCACTGTTCCTATGTTTTTAGATGTTTTTTCTAAAGAACAATATGGGTTATGGGTAACAATATTCTCTATGTTAACTTGGATATCTATGTTTGATTTTGGATTATCTCAGGGTTTACGAAATAAATTGACAGAATATTTTTCAACCAAGAACTTGTCTGATGCAAAGGAAAGTATAGATATAACATATCAAATTACTTTTTTTATATCATTAATTATTCTTCTTTTAACTATATTAATTAGTTTTTTTGTTGGTTTCCAAACTATTTTCAATGTAAATTCAAATAACATAGATGTTAATAACCTAATTATTTTAGTTGTTTCAATTTATTCAATTCAATTTGTTTTTAATAATATAAATGGAATTTTTCACGCTTTACAAAATTCTAAAGCAATAGTTTTTACTCAATTTTTGTCCTCAATATCAACTTTGATATTTTTGTATTTATGCCTTTAT
>ENA-ORXF01002550-ORXF01002550.1-marine-metagenome-genome-assembly--contig:-NODE-2550-length-10766-cov-3.419777_pt1 | contig 10766 bp, 9 predicted proteins | sample MGYA00237864_ERZ511476 | MGnify/ENA primary metagenome ERZ511476 (study PRJEB26306, sample SAMN06343908) | marine metagenome | isolation source: coastal waters | place: Atlantic Ocean: West Antarctic... | reverse complement strand
AACGGCTGAAGAAATTCATAAATTGTTCTTCGAAGTAATTATTGCTCCAGCCTACGATGATGCTGCTTTAGACTTATTTAAAACAAAGAAAAATCGTGTCGTTCTTGTACAAAAAGATGTAAAAATGCCTGCTAAAACAGTTCGCACAATATTGAACGGTGTTTTAGAGCAAGATAAAGACACGAAAACAGATGCAATTACAGACATGAAAGATGTGTGTAATGTACTAGCTACAGAAGAACAAAAATCTGACTTAGCTTTCGCTTCTAAACTTTGTAAAAACACGAAGTCTAACACAATAATTTTTGCTAAAAACAAGCAATTAATCTCTTGTGGTGTAGGGCAAACGTCAAGAGTAGATGCCTTAAAACAAGCAATTGTAAAAGCAAAAGCTTTTGGATTTGATTTAAACGGAGCCGTAATGGCTTCAGATGCATTTTTCCCATTTCCTGACTGTGTAGAAATTGCAGACAACGAAGGGATAAAAGCGGTTATTCAACCTGGAGGATCTATAAAAGATAAATTATCTATTGACTACTGTAATGACAATGGTATGGCGATGGTATTTACTGGAACTAGACACTTTAAGCACTAAGATTTATATTTCTCAATGAATGCTCTTTGGAGCATTCATTGAATATTTTACTAATATCCTAAACAAAAGAACTCATGGGATTGTTTGACTTCATGATCCAAGACATAGCTATTGACCTAGGAACAGCAAATACACTTATCATTCATAACGATAAGGTTGTTGTAGATCAGCCATCAATTGTAGCCATAGACCGAAAAACGGAAAAGGTAATTGCTGTTGGGATTAGAGCACAACAAATGCAAGGAAAGGCTCATAGTGGGATTAAAACAATCCGTCCTCTTAAAGATGGTGTTATTGCCGACTTTGGAGCTTCTGAACAAATGATTCGTGAGTTAGTTCGCACAATCCCAAATCTTAGAAGTAGATGGTTTTCGCCTTCTTTACGTATGGTAATTTGTATTCCTTCGGGAATTACACAGGTAGAAGAAAGAGCTGTAAAAGATTCTGCAGAACAAATCGGAGCTAAAGAAGTGTACTTAATTCACGAACCTATGGCGGCCGCTATAGGTATTGGAATTGATGTATTGGAGCCAAAAGGGAATATGGTTATAGATATTGGTGGTGGTACTACAGAAATTGCTGTATTAGCACTTGGAGGTATTGTTTGCGATAAATCTATTAAAGTTGCAGGTGATGTATTTACCGACGATATTGTTTATTATATGCGTACACAGCACAATTTATTTGTAGGTGAAAGAACTGCAGAAAAAATTAAAATTAATGTTGGTTCTGCAGTTGAAGAACTAGAAAATCCACCAGAAGATTATGCCGTTCAAGGACGAGATTTGATGACTGGAAAGCCGAAACAAGTTCTTGTTTCTTGTGGCGAAATAGCGAAAGCACTTAACAAATCTATTATTCAGGTAGAAGATGCTGTTATGCAAGCACTAGCAATGACTCCTCCAGAATTGGCCGCAGATATTTACAATACTGGTATTTACTTAGCTGGTGGTGGTTCTATGCTTAGAGGTTTGGATGATCGAATTTCTAAAAAAACGGAACTCCCTGTTTATGTAGCAGAAGATCCATTAAGAGCAGTAGTCCGTGGTACTGGTATTGCACTTAAAAATATAGAATCGTTTAGTTTCTTAATGAAGTAGAACTCCTTTTAGCACATGCGTAACTTAATTGTATTTTTCATCAGGCACCACGTATTTTTCGTGTTTTTCCTCTTGGAGCTTATGGCTATGGGGATGCTACTTCAAAGCCATTACTACCAGAACTCAAGGTTTGCTAGTTCTTCTTCAGCTTGGTCTGGGGAACTATTAAATGCGGTAAATAATTCGTCGGATTACATTTCTCTAAAAGAAATAAATGAGCTTTTGGCAGCAGAGAATGCCCAGCTAAAAAGTAGATTTTCCCTAGTCTCAAACGATTCTACTACCGTAGAAAAAAAGAACTATCAGTACATTTCAGCAAAAATTATAAAGAACTCTTATAATAAACGAAATAATTATTTAACTCTAAATAAGGGCTCTTTACACGGAATTGAAAATGGTATGGGTGTTTGCACCCAACTAGGTGTTGTAGGTATTGTTAGAGATGTAAGCGAGCATTATGCAACTGTAATGAGCGTACTCAATAAAAAAACAGTTATTAGTACACGTTTTAGTAAATCGAATCATTTTGGAGAATTAAACTGGGATGGGAAATCTGTCAATTTTGCACAACTTGAATCTATTGAAAAATACGTTCCTATTTCTGTAGGTGATAGTTTAATAACCAATAGTTACTCTAGTATTTTTCCAGAAGGTATTTCTATTGGAACTATAAATAGGTTTGAAAGAAAAAACACAGAAAACTTCTACAATATTGAAGTAGCCCTTTCTGTAGATTATAAGAATCTTAACTATGTATATGTTATTAAAGATATACATAAGGAAGAAAGAACAAAACTAGAATCTAAAAAACGTGAATAAACCATTTCAACATATTACTCGTTTTTTTACTCTTGTAGCTTTTCAGGTTTTTATTCTGAACAACATTCAAGTAAGTGGCTATATAAACCCTTATGTCTATATTTTATTCATTTTATTACTCCCACCAAAACTACCTAAAGCAATCGTTCTAATGCTTGGTTTTTTAATGGGATTCACTATGGATGTTTTTGCCGATAGTTATGGAATACATACAGCAGCAACAGTTTTACTAGCTTATATACGCCCTAGTATTCTATCTCTTGTTTCTGTAAAAGGGGGCGAAGATTTAGAAGCTATTAGTATAAAGCAATTAAAATTTGGTCGGTTTTTCACCTATTCAGGATTACTTTGTTTAATTCATCACTTCACATTATTTTATTTAGAAGCTTTTAGGCTAAACGAATTTTTCGCCACTTTTGGAAGAGCTTTCATCAGTACTGTAATTAGTTTAATGTTAATTTTACTCGTAGAATCTCTAAGAGCTAATCGAGTTAAGAGATGAGTAGAAATAAATTCACACATAGGAGAGTCTTTTTTTACTTCCTTTTTTCTACGAGTGCCTTGGTGTTATTGGTAACACTATTTAGTATTCAGGTAATTAACGACTCTTACAAATTATCGGCAGAGAACAATGTAATTAAAGCAGTTACTATATATCCCGAACGAGGTTATATATTCGATAGAGATGGGGTTTTGTTAGTTACTAACCAAAGGGCATACGACCTTATGGTTACTCCAAGACAAATAAAAAACCTAGACACACTAGCGCTCTGCGATATTATAAAAATTAATAAAGAGCATTTCGATAAATACTTGAAGCGTGCTAAACGATACTCAAGCAGAAAAGCTTCTTTATTTCTCAAAGAAATTTCAAAACAAACAGCCGCTCAGCTTCAAGAACGTTTATACGAATTTCCTGGATTTTACTTGCAAGAACGTACTATGCGAGAGTATCCAGAGAAAAGTGCTGCTCATATTCTAGGCTATGTAAGTCAGGTTCCAGATTATATATTAAAAAAGGATAATTATTATAAATTAAAAGATAATTATGGCATCTCAGGAGTAGAGAGCTCTTATGAAAAAGTTCTGCGGGGAGTGCAAGGAATAAAATACCTTGTAAGAGATGTTTGGAACAAGTCTAAAGGAAGTTTTGCGGATGGAAAATACGATAGTCTAGCAGTAAATGGAAAAGATATTGAGCTAAGTATCGATATACAATTGCAGAAATATGCCGAGCAGTTAATGCTGAATAAAAAGGGTAGTATTGTTGCTATTGAACCAAGTACTGGTGAAATTCTTAGTTTAGTAAGTAGTCCTTATTTTGACCCAAATGCACTTATTGGTCGTTCTCGTTCTCCTAACTTTAACAGGATGTATAAAGACGACAACAAACCTTTATTCGATAGAAGTTTATTGGCTGAATATCCTCCAGGCTCAACATTTAAATTGGTAAATGCACTTATTGGTTTGCAAGAAGATGTAATTTTCGATGGAACACGTTTTAAATGTGATGAAGGTTGGCGGTTTAGTTCCAAACTAAAAATTGGTTGTCATGTTCATAGATCGCCCTTAAACCTAATCGAATCTATTGAGCAGTCTTGTAATGCCTATTATTGCAATACTTTTAGACGGATTGTAGAAAAATATCCTACTGCAGAAGAAGGTTACGAGAACTGGAGAAATCATGTGCTCAGTTTTGGTTTAGGGAAATTCCTAAATAACGATTTATATAATGGGCGACCAGGAAGAGTTCCAACTCTAGATTTTTATAACCGACAGTATGGAAAAGGTGGCTGGAAAGCTCCAACCGTAATCTCGCTTGCCATTGGGCAAGATGCTTTAGTGGTATCGCCAATACAAATGGCAAATATGTGTGCTGCTATTGCAAATAGAGGACATTACTATACACCACATATAGTCCGTAAAGTAGATGGCCTTTCATTAAACGATAGCACTTATACTATTGCAAAACTCACAAGTATTGATAAAAAACATTTTACGACTGTAGTAAACGGAATGGAGAGAGTATTTACAGGTAAGCACGGAACGGCTAAAACAGCTCGGTTAAAAGACATAGAAATATGTGGTAAAACAGGAACAGCAGAAAATCCACATGGAGCAGACCACTCCATATTTATTGCATTCGCCCCAAAAGATAATCCACAAATAGCTCTAGCAGTATATGTAGAAAATGGCGGTTGGGGTTCTACTTGGGCTGCTCCAATTGCAAGTTTAATGATTGAAAAATACCTCACCGGTAAAATTAGTAATACCAAGCAGGAAGCTTTTATTTTGAATGGAAATTTAATGAATACTGAAGATGCGAAAGAATAAAAGTGTTTTTGCAAATATTGATTGGTTCTTAGTATTCATATACTTATTAATGCTCCTTTTTGGTTGGTTAAATATTTATTCTGCTAATTACGATGAGGGTACATTTGATTTATTTACTATGCAAGCTGAGCCTGGAAAACAACTATTCTGGATTGGGACTTCTTGTATTTGGCTATTTTTCATTCTCCTATTAGACGGAAAATTCTACACTACTTTTTCGTACTTCATATACGCACTAATGATATTCTTATTAATAGGCGTACTGATTGTTGGAAAGGAAATTGGGGGTGCTAGATCTTGGTACGATTTGGGGAATTTTAGCTTGCAACCATCAGAGTTCGCTAAAGTGGGAGTACTCTTAGCACTTAGTAAATATTTGAGTCAGTTAAACTTAACTTTAGACAAGTTAGACACTCAAATTAAAGCACTTGCAATAATTGGGCTTCCTATATTATTAATTTTGCTACAGCCCGACGCAGGATCTGCGATTGTATTTGCTTCTTTATTTTTAGTCTTATTTAGAGAAGGAATTCATGTAGTTTATCTTGCCATTTTAGGCTTGGCAATCAGTCTTTTCGTTGTAACTCTTAAGTTTGAAGTCAATATTGCAATGATAGTTACTATTTTATTTGCTGGATTATTTGCTTACCTACTCAAAAAAGGAAAAAACTCTATAAAACCAGCCTTATTTAGTCTTATCCTAGGTTTAGGATTTGTACAATCTGTAGGCTACTTATATAACGATTTACTTAGACCACATCATCGAAATAGAATAGATCTTATACTGGGTAAAATTGATGATATTCACGGCGCTGGATACAATTTAAATCAGTCTAAAATTGCCATTGGCTCGGGTGGGGTCTTCGGGAAAGGCTTCTTAGATGGAACTCAAACTAAATTTAATTTTGTACCAGAACAAAGTACCGATTTTATCTTTTGTACCATCGGAGAAGAATGGGGTTTTGTAGGTTCTTTAATTACAATTGGTTTATTTATGGCACTTTTATTTCGTCTAATTATTTTGGCAGAAAGACAAAGGTCCGCTTTTAGCAGAGTTTATGGTTATGGGGTAGCCACTATATTATTTACCCATTTCTTTATTAATATCGCCATGACGATAGGTGTCATGCCTGTTATTGGTATTCCGCTTCCCTTCTTTAGTTATGGTGGGTCATCATTATGGAGCTTTAGTATTTTGCTTTTTATTTTTATTAAGCTCGATGCTTACAGAATGGATATTTTAAGATAAATATTTTTCATTAATTGAAATTAGTGCTGAATTTTAACTTGTGTCATTTCTCTACCTTCTTAATTTACTCCTTAGCTTTAATATTCTGTCTCCTTCTTTAAATTCTTCTACCTCCTTAACTTTTTTGTCCTCTTTTCCCACTATATTTGTTACATCAAATAAATTGAAAAAACAGATTAGATGAAATACGAGAAAATAGACAGTCAGTTATTTGTTAGAAACCGACAACGTTTTTGTACTGAATTAAAAGCAAAATCGATTGCCATTTTTAACTCAAACGACATTATGCCAACTAATGCAGATGGTACAATGGAATTTAGACAAAACAACGATATATTTCACCTTTCTGGGGTAGATCAAGAAGAGTCTATTCTCGTGATTTTCCCCGACTCTTTTCATGCCAAACACAAAGAAATTTTATTTCTTAAAGAAACAAATGAGCATATTGCCGTTTGGGAAGGAGCTAAACTTGACAAAAAGCAAGCTTTCGAAACCTCTGGGATTAAGACAGTTTATTGGATAAATCAACTAGAAGCGATACTAAAAACGCTTATGAGCGAGGCCGATCATGTTTACCTAAACAGCAACGAGCACCTCCGTGCTAATACAGAAGTAGAAACTCGAGATTTGCGTTTTGGGAAGTGGATTAGAGAAACTTACCCTATTCACGAACTCGAAAGAGCAGCTCCTATAATGCACAAAATTCGTGCGATTAAAGACCCAATTGAAATAGAACTCATCCAAAAAGCCTGTGATCTTACAGAGTCCGCTTTACGTAAAATTTTAAAAACCATTAAGCCTGGCGTAATGGAATATGAAATTGAAGCTGATGTGATACACGAATTTATTAAAAATCGCTCACGTGGATTTGCATATACTCCCATTATTGCCTCTGGCGAAAGTGCTTGTGTGCTACATTATATAGACAATAATAAGCCCTGTAAAGATGGCGATGTAATTCTTATGGACTTTGGTGCAGAATACGCAAACTATGCCTCAGATATGACTAGATGTATTCCGGTAAGTGGTAAATTCTCTCCTCGACAAAAGGATGTATATAATGCGGTTTTAAGAGTTATGAAAGCCGCTACCAAAATGCTTATTCCTGGAAATTTCTTAAATGAATACCATGTACAAGTTGGTTTATTAATGGAAAAAGAACTTATCGGTTTGGGTTTAATTTCTCAAGATGATGTAGATAATCAAAATCCTGAATGGCCGGCGTATAAGAAATATTTCATGCACGGAACTTCACACTACTTAGGATTAGATGTACACGATGTAGGTTCTTGGACTGCGCCAATAGAAGCTGGAATGGTGTTTACCTGCGAACCTGGAATATACATACCAGAAGAAAATTTAGGAATTCGTTTAGAAAATGATGTCCTCGTAACAGAAAATGGGCCTAAGGATTTAATGGGAAATATACCTTTAGAAGCTGATGAAATTGAAGCATTGATGGCGGAATAATTTGGTTGGAAATCATGCAATTCAAATTCCAAAACAAAAATATACACTACAAAACAGAAGGTTGCGGAGAAGCTGTGGTATTACTCCATGGTTTCCTCGAGAACCTGAGTATGTGGAATAGAATAGCTTTAGAGCTTTCTAAATCTCACAAAGTAATACGTTTAGACTTTCGTGGATTTGGAGATTCAGAAGAGTTGGAAGAGGTTTATTCTATTGCAAACTTTGCAAATTACACCCATCAATTACTCAAAGAATTAAAAGTTACTAAATATACCCTAATAGGGCATTCTATGGGAGGATATGTTGCAACAGAACTTTGCAAAATTTATCCAAAAGAAATTGAACATCTCATACTTTTTCATTCTACTACTAAGGCAGATTCAGAATCTAAAAAGAAAGACCGAGATAGAGCTATAAATGCTGTGTACGAAAAGAAAAGTGTTTACCTAAAGACTGCCATTCCGTTTTTATTTCCAAAACAACATCAAATTTCTTGTTCCATATTTATTAAAAAAATGATTGCAGATGCACAGTTGTTAAATACAAATTGTATTATTAGTGCTATTAAGGCAATGAAAAACAGAAACGATAATTCTAAAGTGGTTCAAGGTCTAAATTGTAGAAAAACATATTTAGCAGGTAGTTTAGATCCACTTCTTGCTATTAACGATCTTAAAGAAGAAGCACAAAACAACCATGCTAAATTTATAGAAATTAAAGATGCTGGACATATGAGTCATTGGGAAAACCCTGATCAGGTAATTGAAGAGCTTAAAAAAGTAATGGTATAAAAAAAGGGAAGCATTTTGCTTCCCTTTTTTTTGTGTTAACTAAATTCTTCTACTAAATCCCCCAATGTAATAAAAGTAAATCTTTAGATTGTTAAGGCTTTAAAAAAACCACTTAAAAAAGTAATCTTAACATTTTACAAAACTTTTAACAATTATTGCGCCAAACTTTTAACACATCAAGGTAAGCTTACTTTTTATTTTCATGAGCAGTCCAACCTTGAGCTGATAAAGGGAAGATCTTAGAATCATGGCTTACTAAATTTGTGCCCGAATTCTTATCTAGCATATATCCAATCACAGTCATGTTAGGATTTGCTTTTATTTTATCGTAATCTTTTTGAGCTACAGTAAAGAGTAATTCATAATCCTCTCCACCATTTAAAGCACAAGTTACCCCATTTAGTTTAAACTCTTCTGCGATAGACATAACGGTAGGGTCGCAAGGTATTTTTTCCTCGTAAATTTGTAAACCTAAACCGGATGCTTTTGCCAAATGTAATAACTCTGAAGATAAACCATCAGAAATATCAATCATAGAAGTTGGTTTTAAGTCCATCTCCATAAACATCTCTACAATATCTTTTCTAGCCTCAGGCTTCAACTGTCTTTCTAAAACATATTCAGATCCGTGAAGATCGGGTTGCATATTTTTATCTTCCATAAAAACAGCCTTTTCTCTTTCCAATATCTGCAAACCTAAATATGCAGCTCCTAAGTCCCCAGAAACTACAATTAAATCTTTTTCGCTAGCACCAGAACGATACACAATATCTTCTTCTTTTGCAGTTCCCATAGCAGTTACACTAATCATCAATCCTGAAGTAGAACTCGTAGTATCACCGCCAATTAAATCAACTTTATATTGTTCGCAAGCCAAACGAACTCCAGCATATAACTCCTCAACTGCTTCCACAGGAAACCGATTAGACATTGCTAAGGAAACCGTTATTTGAGTTGGAATTGCATTCATCGCGCAGATATCAGATAAATTTACAATTACGGCCTTATATCCTAAATGTTTCAATGGAGCATACGCTAAATCAAAATGCACACCTTCCACCAATAAGTCCGTAGAAACTAACTGACATAAATCACCAATTTTTATAACGGCAGCATCATCACCAATCCCTTTAAGGGTCGTATGATTATATCGCTTTACTTCTTTAGTTATTAGGTCGATTAAACCAAACTCACCTAATTTAGAAATAGGCGTAAACTCTTGTTCTTTGTTTTCGAATATACTCATGTGGCAAAATTACATTTTTATCCTGTATAGACCTCAATAAATTAAATCCAAAACCATATATATTTCGTACATTTGCAGAGTTAAATCGCCTTATTTAGAATAGGTTAAAATAAAAATAAGTATTGAAATGGTTAGTGTAACAGAAACAGCAAAAAAGAAAATATTCTCTTTTTCAATTCTAAAAAATCTTGTTGTTGGTCATATTTACTTGGTAGGATCTCTTGTTATTTTTTTTTCAATGCCTAATGTATTAGGAACATATAACCCATATTATGTTTTATGTTTTTTAGTTTTAATATGGGTTTCTGATTCAGCTGCTTATGTTTTTGGAGTTAATTTTGGAAAAAGACCTTTATTAAAATCAGTCTCTCCAAAAAAAAGTGTCGAAGGATTCATGGGAGGATTAGTTTTTTCAATTATTTTTTCAATTATTTTCTATTACAACTCTAATTTAAACTTTACTCTAACACAATGGCTTATTTTAGGTGTTCTTACAACTTTCCTCGGAGCGCTTGGAGATTTAGTTCAATCACAATTCAAAAGGGAAGCAGGTGTCAAGGATAGCGGAAAATGGCTTCCAGGTCACGGAGGGCTTTACGATAGAATGGATAGTATTATATTTGCCTCACCATTTATATATTTATTAATAAAATTATTTAACTATGTTTCATAAAGAAGGTCATTTTATAATAGTAATAACTTTTATTATCGTAACAATTATAAACCTTTTTTCAAATACATTTTTTACTAATCCTATTCTATCCAAAATCATAGGTTTTGTTACTATTGTTATATTTGTTTTAATTCTTCAATTTTTTAGAAATCCCAAAAGAGTAACCAAAATCAATGATTCTTTAATTATTTCTCCAGTGGATGGAAAAGTAGTAGCAATTAATAAAGTTTATGAAAAAGAATTTTTTAAAGAAGATAGAATTCAAGTTTCTATCTTTATGTCTCCAATAAATGTTCATGTAACGAGGTATGCAACAGGCGGAATTGTTAAGTTTAGTAAATACCACCCTGGCAAATATTTAGTTGCCTGGCATCCAAAGTCTTCAGAACTAAATGAAAGAACAACAGTGGTTATTGAAAATAAAGTTTTTGGAGAAATATTATATAGACAAATTGCAGGAGCTTTAGCAAGAAGAATAGTAAATTATGC
>ENA-ORXF01002548-ORXF01002548.1-marine-metagenome-genome-assembly--contig:-NODE-2548-length-10772-cov-2.694343_pt1 | contig 10772 bp, 10 predicted proteins | sample MGYA00237864_ERZ511476 | MGnify/ENA primary metagenome ERZ511476 (study PRJEB26306, sample SAMN06343908) | marine metagenome | isolation source: coastal waters | place: Atlantic Ocean: West Antarctic... | reverse complement strand
ATGATTGGTGATCTATTGCCTGCTGGTGTGTTGAATGTTGTTAACGGTTTTGGTCTAGAAGCCGGCAAGCCACTGGCCTCAAGTACCCGTATTGCCAAAATTGCGTTTACTGGTGAGACGACAACAGGTCGTCTGATCATGCAATATGCATCGGCAAACATTATCCCCTGCACATTGGAATTGGGTGGTAAATCACCAAACATTTTCTTCAAAGATATTATGGATGAAGATGATGCATTTCTTGACAAAGCCATCGAAGGCCTGGTGTTATTTGCCCTCAATCAAGGCGAAGTCTGCACCTGCCCAAGCCGTGCATTGATCCATGAAGACATATATGATGAATTTATGGCGCGCTGTTTGAAACGTATAGAAGCTATTGTCCAAAGCGATCCACTTGACTCCAATACGATGATTGGCGCGCAGGTATCTAGTGAACAATTTGAAAAAATCCTTTCGTATATGGACATTGGCCTAAAGGAGGGCGCTGAATTGCTGATCGGCGGTGGAGCTGCAGAAACAACTGGAAATATGGAAGGTGGTTACTATATTCAACCGACTGTATTCAAAGGCACAAACGATATGCGGATTTTCCAAGAAGAGATTTTTGGCCCTGTTTTGTCGGTGACAACATTTAAAACCGACGAAGAGGCTTTAGAAATAGCCAATGATACGCTTTACGGTCTTGGTGCTGGTGTTTGGAGTCGTGATGCAAACACATGCTATCGCTTTGGTCGTGCTATCGAGGCTGGCCGTGTTTGGACAAACTGTTACCACGCCTATCCAGCGCACGCGGCATTTGGCGGTTATAAACAATCAGGTATTGGTCGTGAGAACCATCTGATGATGCTTGGTCACTACCAGAAGACAAAGAATCTTTTGGTTAGCTATAACCCAAACAAACTAGGTTTTTTCTAAAAATTAAAGTAAGAGGGCACATCGTTTTGTGCCCTCTGAACCAAAAAAAGGATATTTTTATGGCAAATCAAGTTGAAGCAACAGAGCCTGCCTTGCAGCTTTTAAAAGAGATAATAGCTGATTATGGACCGGTAATATTTCATCAATCTGGTGGTTGCTGTGATGGTTCTGCCCCAATGTGTTATGCTGAAGGTGATTTAATCATTGCAGATCATGACGTCCTAATGGGAGAAATAGAAGGCACACCTTTTTATATTGGTGGGGCCCAATACGAGGCTTGGAAACATACCCGCTTGATCATTGACGCCATTGACGGGCGTGGCGGTATGTTTTCTTTAGATAATGGGCGCGGCAAAAGATTTTTAACGCGGTCAGATTTATGTGAAATTGAGTAGTTTAATTCTGATAATTCATGTGGGATAATAAAGAACATAAAAAGAGTTTAAATATTTTATATGGTTTTCAATGGAAAGGATTTGCTTGTTGTTACGAGAGTATTGTCAGACAAACTTGTCGTCCCATTGGTTGGTCCCTAATTTTTCTGAATGACAACACAAAATCCAATTAAGTACTTCAAGGCTTTGTCCAAAATCATCCGCTTGGCAGTTATAATAAAACCAGTATCAGATCTTTGCCCCCAATTTGGCCCCCACTAAAAGCTGGAACTTCTTGGACATTAAAGTAGTATCGTGCCACCGTGCTATGGATTTGTTTGGATAACGCACTAATCATATGAAACAATGTTGAAAGGGAATAAGTGATGAGGAACAAAGTATCGTTAAGCCGGCGGCAATTGTTAATACTTGCATCAAGTTCCGTCATTGCTGCTCCATTGGCTACCTTGGCTGATGGCACTTCCCCTGATATTCACATAGTTAAAAACCCACAGTGTGGTTGCTGCAATGCATGGATAGAGATTTTAACAGACAAAGGCTTCAATGTTACTACTGAAGATCGCTCCAGTAGCCTTTTGACTGAATTTAAGATTGAGAGTGGTATCCCCAAAGATATGATGTCCTGTCATACCGCTAAAATTGATGGGTATTTCATTGAAGGACATGTTTCTGCCCGCGATATAAAACGTCTCATAGCAGACCGTCCTGATGCATTAGGCTTAGCAGTGCCAGCAATGCCTTACGGCTCGCCTGGGATGGGATCTGAAGATGAGCGTGAAGCCTACGATGTATTCATAGTTAGTAGTGATGGAGCCACTGAGGTATTTCAACATTATCCTAAAGCAGGAATATCCGTTTAATAGAATTTAAGAGTTCGCAATTAACGAAAGCGCTTCTTGGTGCTGCTTTGTGTCAGCTGCGGCGAGTATGCGAGGGCCGCTGGAAAGTGTAATTGGCGCTCCATTCCAATCGGTTATGATGCCGCCGGCACCTTCTATGATCGGCCTAAAAGGTGCAAAATCATAGACCTGGAGGCCACTGTCCATAGACAGGTGAAGTCTACCTTCGGCGAGGCGGCCATAGGACAACGCGGCACCCCCATATATTCGCCAGGATGTTGCATCCCGCATAGTGTAAAGTGCTGGGCGTTCGCCCTCAGAATAAAAGTCAGGATTTGACGTAGAAAGAATTGCAGCGGAAAGGGATGTGGGCGCTTGCACCTTGCAGGGGCTGCCGTTGAGCATTGTGCTTTGTCCAGTGATGCCAGTCCAGCGTAGGTCCAATTTCGGTATGTCAATTATGCCGATCACTGGAACGCCACGATAGGCTAAAGCGATCAGTGTGCCATATACTGGCAAGCCCGCAATAAATGCTGCTGTCCCATCGATTGGATCCAAAACCCAGACCCATTCGGCGTCGGGTGCATGCCACTTTTCTTCCTCGCCAATAATCCCATGTTCAGGCCATCGGTCAGAAATCATTATGCGCAATTCTGTTTCGATACGCGCATCCATTGCGGTGACAAAACTGCGATCTGTTTTCAGTTCTACATTTAATGGAGCATGTTCGAATTCAATAAGCAGATGCCGTGCGCATTCTGCGAGTTCCGTCGCAAAGGCGGCGCAGGATGCAATCATGGTCTCATACTGGCTCATTTGGTAGTTTTCTTGTGTGCATCAATAATACTTTTGCGAAATAGCTGCACCATCCGCAAAGACAAAGCTTGTTCGGTGTAAGCAAGATACATTTTGGCTGAAAATGACATAAGGTCTGCTCTAATCTGTTTTATACGATACTTCGCAACCCAAGGAGCGGCAAAATTGGAGGGCAGAAAGCCGATATAGCGTCCGGAAAGAATCAGGTGTAGCAACCCTTCCATTTGTGCCGCACTGGCCGAGGCTGGATGCGAAAACACTGTGTAGTAGGGCATCGTGCTATAATAGTCTCGCTGCGCATAAGGGGTATTGGCTATCTTGTTGAGTGAGATTTCTTTGTCACTTTGGTCAAAAAACGGATGTGTATCGCCGCAATATAAAAAGATATCCTCACGAAAGAGCACGCGCGATTTAATCGAAGACTGATGGTGTGCAGATGGTGTGATCGCGGCTTCAATTTTACCAGATAACAACGCCTGTTCGATCTCATTGGGCGAGATTACAGCAAGTTTAATATGCACTTCAGGTGCGGTTCTTCCAAAAGCTGCCAAAGCCCTGTTAAGGTGGCAATCTGGATGATCTGAAATTTGGTCAACCACGCCAAGACGGAGCAGACCGGTAATCTGGCCACGCAATTCACCAGCTTGTTTTCTAAAGTTTTCAAGCGCGAAAAACAGATCTTCAGTCTGCTCAAAGATGCGCTGTCCATCGGGACTCAGAAAAAATCCGCCTCGGCCACGTTTACATAACGAAAGCCCCAGTCGGGTTTCCAGTTCGGTCATCTTTCCGCTGATAGTCGAGCGTGATAGCCCAAGTTCCAATTGCGCTGCCGAAAACCCTCCATTGGAAACAACCGCCCTGAACACCCTAAGTTGGCTGATTTCAACATCAGATATTTGGGGAAGGGCAGATTTCATAAAGTTCTGATTTTCCAACGTTTAGGTTATAACTTCACTGTTTACGAATTAAAATCTTATTGCAAGTATTATATAATTACTCCTGAAACACAAAAAAAGGAAAAATAACGATGAAACCATCCTTCAAACTGACAAGTGCGTTTAAAGCGCTCTGCTTTGCAGCTGGAACGCTTGCGGTCTGGTCGCCGGCAACGTCACACGCGGGCGAACTGACAGTCTATGCTGCCATCGATGCAGATAAGCTGGCAACTATGGGCGAATTATTTACAGCCAAACATCCGGACATCAAGATCAACTGGATGCGTGATTCTACCGGTATCGTTCATGCCCGTATGATGGCTGAAAAAGACAATCCCCGCGCTGATGCGGTCTTTGGCATGGCCGCCACCAGCATGTTGACCATGGATGCGCTTGGCATGTTCTTGCCCTACACTCCCACAGGCGTTGAAAGGCTGGATTCGCGCTATCGCGACAAACAGGAGCCGAACCACTGGGTTGGCCTTTACGGTTGGGCCGGGGCGATCTGTTTCAATACGATCGAGGCGGAAAAGCTGGGCTTGCCTGCGCCGACAAGCTGGGCGGATTTGCTGAATCCAGTTTACAAAGGTCACATCACCATGCCTAATCCGGCCTCATCTGGTACTGGCTTTCTGGATGTATCTGCCTGGATTCAAATGATGGGGGAAGATGCTGCTTGGAACTACATGGACAAGCTACATAATAACATCGCTTCTTATACTCACTCCGGTTCCAAACCCTGCCAACAGGCGGCAGCGGGTGAATACACTGTTGGGGTCTCCTGGCCCTATCGCGGTGCTTTGCTGAAGTCAAAAGGCGCCCCGATTGACATAATCGTGCCAAGTGAAGGCATCGGTTGGGAAATGCAGGCGGCGGCAATCATGACTGGCACTGACAACTTTGAGGATGCCAAAACCTTTCTTGATTGGACCATCAGTGACGAAATACTTGAGTTCTATTCTGAAACAGCGTCGGTCGTTGCACGCCCGGAACTGAACAAGTCACGTCCATTCTTTCCGGATGCGGTCCTTACTGCTATGATAGACAATGACTTTGCTGCAATGGCGCTGAAAAAAGACGCTATTGTTGCTGAGTGGCGTTCACGCTACGAATCCAAGTCAGAACCAAAAAAATAAACACATCAAGGCGCGCGGTTGTTTGCCGCGTGCCTGTTTTAGCAAAGCACAGGCATTAGGTCTGTCTTTCAAAGAGTGAAACTTCATGAGCAAAATGACTATGACAGAACAAGCTGTGCAGACTTCCCCTTATCTGGATATCCGGCAGATCAAGAAAAATTTTTCCAAATTTGAGGCGTTAAAGGGCGTTAGCTTTTCAGTGGAACAAGGAGAGTTCCTGTGCCTTGTTGGCCCATCTGGCTGCGGTAAGACCACGCTTTTACGCTGCATCGCAGGTCTTGAGACTCAGACGTCAGGTGACATTATTCAAAACGGCACTGACATAGGAAAATTGCCTGTTGAACAACGCGACTTTGGAATTGTATTTCAGTCTTACGCGTTGTTTCCCAACCTGACGGTTTGGGACAATATCTGCTATGGGATTCAAACTAAAGGCGTGACACGTCAAGCTGATATGGAGCGGCTTGGAGAGCTGTTGGCTATGGTACGCTTGTCGGGACATCGCGACAAATACCCCAGTCAGTTGTCTGGTGGAGAACAACAGCGGGTAGCATTAGTGCGTGCTCTTGCGACATCTCCAGGTTTGCTGCTGCTGGATGAGCCGCTATCGGCGTTGGACGCCCAGGTGCGCCACTATCTGCGCCGTGAGATCAAACAGATTCAGAAGAACCTCGGCGTGACCACTATCATGGTCACACATGACCAAGAAGAGGCGCTTTCAATGGCTGACCGTGTGGCCGTGATGGAAGAGGGCCAGATCAAGCAAATTGGTGCACCATCTGACATTTACCACAAGCCAAACTCGTGCTTCATTGCCAGTTTCATTGGATCGATGAATATGTTTTTGGGGCGCAAGATTGCACTGGATCAACTCTCCGTCGGCGGTCTGACCTTGGCATGTGCGCCGGATGAAGGGGCCATTGGCACCGACGTGACCTTTGCGTTTCGGCCAGAGCATGTCGCAGTGAGCCTTTCGGACAATGGCGCGCAGAATACGATCTCGGCCACAGTTATTGATCGCGAAACCCGTGGTGCCACTGATCGGATTTTTCTGTCGTCACCTGTCCTAGTGGGTGAACTTTGCGCGGATATGTGGAGTTCAGATGCGCTCATTAGAAATTTGACGCCCGGCACACCTGTCACTCTGTATGTCCCCGCACATGCGGTCGTGATTCTTGAAGTTGACCAGCCATGAGTGACGCAGCATCCGAATTGGAGCAAGCCTCCACGTCTTCGCATGATACTCGTCCTTCGAAGGGTGAAAGTGATCGTGTGTTCAGCCTTATCCTATGGCTCTATGTGGCTGCTTTCACTGTTCTTTTGGCGCTGCCCTTGGGTATGTTGATTGCCAAAAGCTTTACTAATAGGGGCGGTGACTGGGTTGGCATATCAAACTATGCCTCATATCTGAGCAATCCTGCTCGATATGTATCTTTGACCAACAGTCTGTTTGTGTCTAGCTTGACGGCAATCATAGTCACAACGCTTGCGTTTGGCTTCGCCTTTGCACTGACACGCACAAACATGCCCTTCAAGTCGTTCTTCAAGGTAATAGGTTTTGCGCCGCTTTTGATGCCATCGGTGATCAAGGCTATTTCGTTGGTATATTTCTTTGGTAATCAGGGCGTATTCAAATTTTTGATGTTCGATAACACAATCTATGGCCCTATTGGGATCGTGATGGGATCGGTCTTATGGACTTTCCCGCATGTATTGGTAATTCTTGTTGCTGCTTTTTCCCTCAGCGACGCACGGCTTTATGAATCTGCACAAGTCCTCAAGGCAGGGCGTTGGCGCATTTTTCGCACAGTGACCTTGCCAGGAGCGGTTTACGGGCTCATTAGCGCTGTCATGGTGGCGTTTATTCTTGTTATAACGGATTTTGGCGTACCCAAGGTGATTGGTGGCAACTATAATGTGCTGTCCACTGATATCTACAAAGAGGTTGTGGGCCAACAGAATTTTTCTATGGGAGCAGTAGTTTCCGTAGTGTTGTTGATGCCGGCTGTTGCTGCTTTTCTGATCGACAGACAGGTAAAAAAGCGCCAACGCACCGCCATGTCCTCGCAATTCGTGCCCTATGCGCCAAAAAATGATCGTTGGGTTGATCTGGCCGCATTGGCGTATTGTAGCCTGATCGCAATTGCCACGCTTGGCATCGTGGGCATGGCTCAATATGCGTCCTTGGTGAAGTTTTGGCCTTATAATCTTTCGCTGACATTTGATCACTACCAATTTAATGTGGCAGGGGTTGGTTGGGAGAATTTCTTCAACTCGCTCAAGCTTGCCTTAGCTGTGTCTGCCTTCGGCACCACAGCGGCTCTAATTGGCGCCTATATTATTGAAAAATCCAAAACTGCACCTTACTTACGCACTGTCGTCGGTGGCTTTTCGATGATTCCAATTGCTGTGCCGGGCCTTGTTCTGGGCCTGTCGCATCTGATGTTCATTAATCATCCAGACAACCCATTGCAGGTTTTGTATGGCGGATTTACGATCCTGATTGCCAGTACAATAATCCATTTCTATACAGTGTCCCATCTTACCGCGACATCAGCGCTGCGCCAGATTGATCCCGCGATGGAAGGGGTATCGCTTTCGCTCAAAGTGCCGCTCTACAAGAGCTTTTTCCGCGTAACATTGCCTATCAGTATCCCAGTTTTGCTTGATATATCGATTTACCTCTTCCTTGCGTCTATGACGACCGTATCCGGGATCATTTTCCTCTATGGATCAAAGACCAAAGTCGCGTCAGTTGCAGCAATCCATCTGGACGAGATGGGCGAATCTGCAGCCGCCGCTGCAATGGGGATGTTGATTGTCTATGCCTGCGTGATCGTGCGGCTGCTTCATCTTGGGTTTGGAGCGTGGCTGATCCGACGTAGTCAAGCTTGGAGGATCAGATAGGATGTGTGGACACTGTCCGTGCTCTGGTCCACTGCGGTGTGATGCGGTCTTGAAGGTGGGACCTGCTTCGCTGCTTTTGACACATTTGCCGGGGCGGAGCCATGTAGACGGGCAGGGGCGTGTCTGGTCCCGCGACCTAGAAATGGACCTAAAGGCTCTGAAGGTCTGGGGGGCTGATGCGGTGATCTGCCTTGTGGAACCAGGAGAACTGACCGCAATGGGCGTGCCCGACTATGCTGATACTTTACACAAGTATGGTTTTACACTGTTCCATTTTCCTATCAGGGACATGTCCACACCAGGACAGCCTTTTGAGGAGGCTTGGGCCCAACACGCAAATGAATTGAATGAACTTCTGTCAGGAACTTCTCACGTTGTGGTTCATTGTGCAGCTGGCTTAGGTCGGACTGGTATGTTCTGCGCAGAAATGCTTGTGCGTGTGGGGTGCTCTGCCGAAGATGCCATCCAAAAAGTGCGTGGGATAAGGCCGGGCGCGATCGAAACTCAGGCTCAGGAACATTATGTGTCTGCCTTGTTGCGTTGATTATATAAAGCTGCTGATGTCTCCGCCACTTACTGGCATTGAGTAATTATTTTATATAATAAAATATAATAAATAGGAATTTAGTCCACTTTTTTATCTTATAGCTTTTATTGTATTGAATTTAATGTTCGCCCCATCCAATTGCTCATTAGTTAGGTCATACCCTTGGGTATCCTCGGCCTTGCAGTTTTTTTCTGTATCGTACTTCGGTTTCGAGTAATTTAGTCATGACAGGCCCTTAATTTGGTTGTCAGATAGCAGGTTGGTGACATAGTCGCCACGTGCCGGATAGTTGGATTTGATTGCAAAATTGACAGCGCTTAAAGTATCGTCCAGCTGCGGGCGAGCGAAGGGAATGGTTTGAATGGGAAGATCGGTTTGATAACCTATCTAAAAAGAATTTGCCCTGCCCAGAATTTGAGCATGCTGAAAGGGGTGACGGACTACGTAAAGCTACTAATGAATACAATCTAGCATTAAAAATCCAATTTTCATAAAGAAATGGATTATACAAAGAATGAAAAACCTTCCACTTATTATATGCCAAAGAGTAATGACAAAGTTTGGTGGGAGTGTGAAGTTATCTAATATTATTTTCTGCAATCATTGAAATCATTTCAAACATAATGGCGGAAGCGGTTAATGCTGTAATATTATTTGGGCTATCTTTTGTTGGCATCATACAAACCACGTCACCTCCGACAATGTTTAGTCCACGAGCGGCGCGTAATAGGGCGATAGCTTCATCTATATCAAAACCTTTCTCACCGGGCTCAATATTTGATACACCTGGAGCTATAGTTGGATCAAGGCAATCAAGATCAAAAGTAATATAAACGGGACGATCACCTAATACTTTTATTGTTTGGGCAATAACATCAGCTAATCCGCGTTTTCTAAAGTCTTTCATAGTAACAATATTATAGCCATAATCATAAGCTGGTTGTAACCAATCTAATGTTCTTGGGTGACCACGTAACCCAATTTGCATTGAGCGTGATGGGTCAATTTTTCCTTGATCTGCAAGGTAAGCGCCCCAGTGTGCTGCTGATTTTTTTGCACCAAGAAAATGATCTACTTTTGTAAAAACATCGGTATGAGCATCAAGGTGCAAAAAGCTAATGGGTTGACCATTTGCAAGTTTACCACATCCTAATGCTTGAATAATTCCACCTGTGATTGAATGATCACCACCAATTGAAACTGGTTTAATTTTTGCTTCATCTATTTCTGTAAAAAATTTAGTAATTCGTTCTATGCAGTCTTCATTATCATTTGCCCGTGGAAATGGGACATCGCCCAAATCTATTATTTTAGCACTTGTCCAGGGGTCTATTCCAAAATCTATATGTGCTCGCCTATGAACTGCTGATACATTGCGAAGTGCGCGAGGACCAAGGTGCTGATCTCTTTCAGTAGTCCCGTTTCCCGTTGAATGAGGAACTCCAACTAAGGCAATATCTTGATTGCTTAATGTTTCATTTTTACATCTAAACATTGTTGGAATTCCCCACCAATACAGGTTTTCCATCATTGAACGATCGTGTTCGTCAGCCATTAGAGTTTTCCTAAAAAAATAAATTTATATTAGTGGGTTCAAGTATGGGAGCCTGGTTATCTCTTAATCAATTTAAATATTTTAAAGACCAAATTAAAGGTTTTTTAGGAATTGGTTCAGCTCCAGAATTTTTACAAAATTTGATGTGGAAAAAATTTACAAAAAAAATGAAAGATGAAACTATTAAAAAAGGAATTTATAATTTAAAGTACGGTAATTATGAATATCCTATTACTTATCAATTAATAAAAGATGGAAGAAAAAATAAAATATTGAATAAAAAAATTGTTTCAAATATCGATATTACCATGATTCATGGAAGTAAAGATGAGGTTGTTCCACCAAGTTACTCTAAGAAGGTCCTAAAGATATTTTATAAAGCAAAAAAGAAATTGATTATTATTAAGAATGGTGACCATAGTCTTTCAAGCAAACAGGGTCTCAAAAGAATAACCACAGAACTAAATAAAATTGTCTCTAATATAGTTTAATCCTTCAATATAGCTTGGAAATTTTAAATTGTAATTAAAGTAATTTTTTACCTTTCTATTGCTAACTTTTTTAGACTCATTATAAAAATTTTTTAACATCTCACTTTTAATTTCATCGACTTTAATTTTTTTAATATTTTCGATATTTAAAATTTTTACTCCATATAAAGTGATCTCTTCAGATGAAGAAGGCTTATCATCAGATAGATTATATATTTCTCCAGACTTAAATTTTG
>ENA-ORXF01002546-ORXF01002546.1-marine-metagenome-genome-assembly--contig:-NODE-2546-length-10774-cov-3.948397_pt1 | contig 10774 bp, 12 predicted proteins | sample MGYA00237864_ERZ511476 | MGnify/ENA primary metagenome ERZ511476 (study PRJEB26306, sample SAMN06343908) | marine metagenome | isolation source: coastal waters | place: Atlantic Ocean: West Antarctic... | reverse complement strand
AGAAAAACATATATTGGTGCCATGCCAGGGCGTTTAATTCAGAATTTAAAAAAATCAGGAACTTCAAATCCTGTTTTTGTGTTAGATGAGATTGATAAGTTAGGGCAAAGCCACCAAGGAGATCCTTCTTCAGCAATGTTAGAAGTATTAGATCCTGAGCAAAATGAATCTTTCTACGACAACTATTTAGAAGTTGGGTATGATTTATCCAAAGTACTATTTATTGCAACAGCCAACAATTTAGGACAGATTCCTTGGGCGTTGCGCGATCGAATGGAAATTATAAATGTTTCTGGCTATACCATTGAAGAGAAAGTAGAAATAGCTAAAAGACATTTATTGCCAAAACAATTAAAAGAACACGGTTTAACCGTAAAGGATATAAAGTTAGGGAAGAAGCAATTAGAGCAAATTGTAGAAGGCTACACACGTGAATCTGGCGTGCGTGGTTTGGAAAAGAAAATAGCTAAAGTGGTGCGTTTTGCAGCAAAATCGATTGCTTTAGAAGAGGAGTATGACATTGCTTTGTCTTCTGAAAAAGTAGAAGATATTTTAGGAACTCCTAGATTTAGAGATAAATTCGAAAACAATGATGTTGCTGGTGTGGTTACTGGTTTGGCTTGGACACAAGTTGGAGGAGATATTTTATTCATTGAATCTATTTTATCTAAAGGGAAAGGAACACTTTCTATTACGGGTAATTTAGGTACGGTAATGAAAGAATCTGCAACCATTGCATTACAATATATAAAGTCAAATGCTGAAGAGTTTGGTATTCAACCAGAAATTTTAGAGAAGTACAATGTACATATTCACGTTCCTGAAGGTGCAACCCCAAAAGACGGGCCAAGTGCAGGGATTACCATGTTAACCTCTTTGGTTTCTTCATTTACACAGCGTAAGATTAAAAACAAATTGGCAATGACAGGTGAAATTACCTTGCGTGGTAAAGTATTGCCAGTCGGCGGAATTAAAGAAAAGATATTGGCTGCAAAAAGAGCAAATATTAAGGAAATAATTTTGTGTAAAGAAAACGAGAAAGATATTCTAGAAATAAAAGAAAGCTATCTTAAAGGCTTAACGTTTCATTATGTGACCGAAATGAAACAAGTGATAGCGCTTGCGCTGACAAAGCAAAAAGTTTCAAATGCTAAGAAATTAGTATAATCTAAAAGGCCTCTAGAACATTGAACTTATTTCAATACCTAGAGGCTTTTTTTATATAAATTTAGCTAGTTTACCCTTGATAGATGAGGTTCATTTTTTACTCAAAATAGTTTGATAAAGCCAGCATGTATAAAAATTATTTTTTCCAGAGAACTAAACTCTTCAAAAAAAGTCTTAATTTACATCCTTTAACGTATTTAATTAAAATTTCAGATATATGATACCCTATTTAAACCTTAGAAACGTTTTAGCTATAGTTATTTTAACAGTTTTTTCTATCGCTTGTGTTTCAAACATAGAGGAACAGCAAGAAGAGTTATCTAATGAAGGCGCAAAGGTTTCATATACAAACAATGTAAAACCAATTATGGATGCCAGGTGTGTGTCTTGTCACGGTGCTGGTGGAAATTTTCCGGAATTAAAAAATTACACAGAAGTTAGCACACATGCTATCATTGTGAAAAATGAAGTTGCAAGTGGTCGAATGCCGCGTGGGGCTGCGTTAACCGCTTCACAAATAAAAAGTATTGTAGACTGGGTTGATGAAGGTGCTTTAGACAACTAGTATGAGAAATAAGAATGTTAAGAAACTAATTGGTATCCTTTTCATTGTAGTGCTTTCGAGTATGATTATTGGGTACAAAATCTATAACAAACCACATGTAAATGTTGCTGAGAATTCTGCTGACATTATACAAACAGCAAACATGCTGTTTATTGATTTCTCTACAGATGAAACCAAAGCAAATTCAACATATTTAGATAAAATTATAGCCGTAAAAGGTACCATAGCCAACATAGCAGAAGAGGGTGAAAAAAGGGTTGTTACCTTGCAAACCTCTGATGATTTTGGAAGTGTTATTTGTTATTTAACGGAAGAAGACTCTAAAAATAGTGCACAAATACAAGAAGGACAGACACTTGTCTTAAAAGGCATTTGTACTGGGTTTTTAATGGATGTAATTCTTGTAAAGTGCGTTATTACCGATCTAAAATAAAATATTATGAAAGCTATTTATACCCTATTTATTTGTCTTTTTTTAGTTGCATTTACAAACGCACAAGAACGGTTTTTAACTAAAAATGGAATGATTTCTTTCTTTTCGAAATCTCCAATAGAGAATATAAAAGCAGAAAACAATCAGGTTTTAAGCATTGTAGATATTTCTAAAGGTCAAATGGCCATTGCTATTTTAATGAAGTCTTTTATGTTTGAGAAGGCCTTAATGCAAGAGCATTTTAATGAGAATTATGTCGAGTCAGACAAATACCCAAAAGCAACCTTTAAAGGAAATATTTTAGATTTTGATAAAATTACAGGCTCAGAAACAACCATCACAATAAAAGGAAATTTAACCATTCATGGAGTAACCAAAGAAATTACCATTGAAGCCCTCACCAAGAAGACGGCAGCGCATATAGAAATGGCAGGAGATTTCTTTATCAATCTCGCAGACTTTGATGTGAAGATTCCTTCGATAGTAAAAAATAATATTTCAGAAAAAATAAAAGTAAGTTTTCGTTTTCAGCACAAACCATATAAAAAGTAACCAATGAAAAAAATATTCTTAAATACGTTCTTAATTTTAGCTAGTTTGCAACTTTGCGCTCAAGATTTATTAGACATTTTAGACATTGAAGCGCCAGAAATTGATAACACAGTTTCGGCTACTTTTAAAGGAACTAGAATTGTAAATGGTCATTCTATAGAAAATAGAAAAGACAAAGAATTAGAGTTTATAATTTCGCATCGATTTGGAAGAATAAATACTGGTTTTGAGGAGCTTTTTGGATTAGATCAATCAAATATTCGTTTTTCTTTTGAATACGGATTAACAGATAATTTAACGGGTGGTTTAGGGAGAAGTAGTTTTGAGAAAACCTATGATGGGTATTTGAAATATAGTTTATTGAAGCAAAAAACAGGTGCAAACTCTTTTCCTTTTGCAGTTTCTCTTTTTGGAAGTATTGCCGCAAAAAGTCAGAAAGCAATTGCAGGGAACGAAAGAACTTTTACAGAAAGCTTATTTTATGTAGGACAGGTTTTAATAGCTAAAAAAGTAAATTCTTCATTCTCTATGCAGTTAACACCAACTTATGTGCATAGAAATTTAACAGCAATAGACGCAGACCCGCATGACATTTTTGCATTGGGTTTTGGTACAAGAGTTAAGTTGAGTAAACGGGTTTCTTTAAATGCAGAATATTACCAACAGTTTGATAAACTTGAATCTATCGATGCTAGAAATTCTTTGGCTTTTGGTGTAGACATAGAAACTGGCGGACATGTTTTTCAAATTATTCTATCGAACGCAATCACAATGGTAGAAAAATCATTTATTACAGAAACAACAGGGAACTTTTTTGGTGGAGACATTCACTTAGGCTTTAACCTTTCTAGAACGTTTTAATTGTAATTCGGTTTATTCTATAATTTCGTAATCAATACTTAATTTACGAAAAGCTCTTAAGGCAGAACCAGAGTTTTTCCCTTCTACTTCAATATCTACAGCATCTCCTTCTAAAAGGATGTCTGTAAGTTCAGCAGCTAGAGAATCATTAATAGTAGACGAAACTTCTGCAATACATCTCGCAATCGCTCTTTTATCTGGTCTTTGGGCGTCGCAAGACAATAGGTTTACTTTCATAATTATTTGGTTTATACTTGCAATATACAAGAGTTGCATTAAACAGACCAGGTACAGACAGTATTATTAAAGAATAGCGCAATCTTGTTTCAATGATAACTACTCTTTCAACTCAATTTTAGAGTTACTTTGTTTTAAAAGATCTAGATAGTCTTCAATTTTAAAAACGTTACTATTAAATCGAGACGTTCTATTTCTACCTTCATTCTGTCTCACAATAGATCTGGCATAGCGCCTTACTTCATCCTTAGAGGTTAAGATAATCCCTGGAATTGGAGTGCTTTTTTCATTTTCATCTTTTGCAACCATTGTAAAATAAGAAGAATTACAGTGTTTGGTTTCACCTGTTCTAATGTTTTCAGAATCTACACGCAAACCAATTACCATAGAGGTTCTACCTGTGTAATTTACAGAGGCTTTTAAAGTTAAAAGCTCACCAACTTCAATAGGATTTAGAAAATCTACTTTGTTTACAGATGCTGTTACACAATAATTACTCGAATGTTTAGATGCGCAAGCAAATGCAATTTGGTCCATTAAATTCAAAATATGGCCACCATGTATTTTACCACTAAAATTAGAGTGAGCAGGCAGCATTAATTCTGTAATTGTTAATTGAGAATCTTTAATATTTTTAAATTTTTTAATCATTGGTATTGTTTTTACTTCTAAAATGTAGTGAATCTCGCTTTAATAACGGTGCTACCAATTAAAAATCCATATTTTTTTATATCTCAAAAATACAAATCTAATTTAATTACAAATGTATTATTACTGTATTTATTAGACTTTAAAAGGTGTTTTTATAAAAAAAACTGATTAAATTTCTCAGAATAGAGGTCATTTTAAGACATTGTTTCTTGGTTGTTCTATTTTTTTTATTATAAAATTTAGAAATTATTACTTAAATTTAAGAAGTTTTTGAAATTTATAGAAATAAAGTACGACTACTTACTTAAAACCTAAAACACCCAAATTATGATTAAAAAACTACCTTTTATTTTATTTTTAATGCTGTCTATTACTATGATGGCACAAACGACTAAAACAATTACAATTGATTGGAACTTTGGTTCAAATCCAAGTGCAACAGGTGATGCAAATGCGAGCAGAACAGTAGAGGTTGGGGATACTGTGACTTGGTTGTGGAGCGGTAACGGCCACAACGTGGAAAGCACAGAGGCAACTGAAAGTTTTAATAGTGGAGCTCTTCAGGATGCTGGAGCTACTTTTTCAAAAACATTTACTACCGTAGGATCAAATGATTATAAATGTAATCCTCATCCTGGAAATATGTTTGGTACGATTACTGTTGTTGCTGAAGGAGTTTTAAGTATCCCAGATGCACAACGCTTAAATTTTGAGACATTTCCAAACCCAGCTTCTAATAGCGTAACGATTCAATTGCCCTCAGGAACCGAAAAGGCTACGGTACAATTTTATGATTACCTAGGTAGATTGGCGCTTACGAAAAAAGTGACCAGCACTAAAAATATTTTAGATGTGAATTCTTTAAGTAAAGGTGTTTACATTTTAAAAGTTATTACAGAAGACAAAGTAGGAAGTCAGAAATTTATAAAAAACTAAGTAACAAACATTTTTTAATTTTTTAAAAAAACCAATTGTATTGATAACAATTGGTTTTTTTGTGCGCTTTTTTAAGTAAATATTTATTGGTTAAAACAAAAAAATATATTAATTTACGTGTTTACTAATTCTAAAGTATCGAATAAATAAGCACAAAACATGAAAAAAAATTACATTTTTAAATTTTTATTATTCTTAATTCCAGCTGTGGCATTTTTGTTAATGTCGAATGCAGGAGGTGTCGCTGAAGGAAGAACAGGTTCTCCTGGAGACGGGGGAAGTACGTGTACACAGTGTCATTCTGGAGGAGATTTTAATGCAACAGCGGCAATTATATCAGATATTCCATCGTCAGGGTATTTGTTAAATACGGCGTACACCATAAATGTTGCGGCCACTTCAGATGCTTCTGCCTATGGTTTTCAGCTAACTGCGGAAAACAGTGATAACACTAAAATAGGTGTTTTTACAGGAGGAACAGGTTCTAGAGTTATTGATAAAAGAGTAACGCATTCTGGTGTTTCAACTTCTGGAGATTGGACATTTACTTGGACTTCTCCTTCGTCAGATTTAGGAAAGGTAACCTTTTATACAGCTGTAAATGCTGCCAACGGAAATGCTGGAACCTCAGGAGACCAAATTGTTACTGCTACTTCAACCCCAACATCTTTAAGTATTTCAGAAGCACAACGCTTAAATTTTGAGACATTTCCAAACCCAGCTTCTAATAGCGTAACGATTCAATTGCCCTCAGGAACCGAAAAGGCTACGGTACAATTTTATGATTACCTAGGTAGATTGGCGCTTACGAAAAAAGTGACCAGCACTAAAAATATTTTAGATGTGAATTCTTTAAGCAAAGGGGTTTACATTTTAAAAGTTGCTGCAGAAGACAAAATAGGAAGTCAGAAATTTATAAAAAATTAAGTAACGAACATTTTTTAATGTAAAAAAACCAATTGTATTCATAACCATTGGTTTTTTTTTATGCGCATTTTAAAGTAAATTTGTGGCACCTGAAAAAAAAAGCATGAATTATATCTTATTTGACAGTGATGTTAGAGATACGTTACTACCATTTACATACACAAGACCTGTTGCAGATATTAGAGTCGGAATTTTAACCATTAGAGAAAAATGGGAGAAACACCTTGGTTTGACTACCACAACAATTACCGCAGACTATTTAGAAGAAAAATACCCGATGGTAGAAATGGAAGAGAACATTTTAATAAATGCTTCTTTTTGTCCTACGGAGTCTTTGGTGGAAAAAGTGAAAAATCTTTCTAAAAATGAAGCTATTTTTCAGGGTGAAGATGTATTGGCATTTCATACAACTCAAAGTCAGGAAGAAGTAGATTTTGACACCTATACTCAAATCGAGTTTGAAGAAGAGTTGATTCAAATAAGAAATACTTGGGATATTTTTACACACAATGGCAAAGCCATTCAGCAAGATTTTAATTTAATTACAGAAGAAAGAACTTCGGAGCCTATACCAGCAGGAATACAAGTTGTAAACCCAGAAAATATTTTTATTGAAGAAGGTGCAGAAATCTTGTTTTCTACTTTAAATGCATCAGAAGGCCCAATTTATATAGGGAAAGATGCCTTGGTTATGGAGAACGCTGCTATTAGAGGTCCGTTTGCAATGTGTGAAAATGCGGTTGTTAAAATGGGCGCAAAAATATACAAAGACACAACATTGGGTCCGTTTTCTAAAGTAGGAGGAGAGATTAACAATGCTGTGATTTTTGGATATTCTAGCAAGGGACACGATGGCTATTTAGGAAACTCTGTGATAGGCGAGTGGTGTAATTTAGGTGCGGATACTAACAATTCTAACTTAAAAAATAATTATTCTGAAGTAAAATTATGGGATTATGAAACAGGACGTTTTGCAAAAACAGGCCTTCAGTTTTGTGGTTTAATGATGGGAGATCACTCTAAGTGTGCCATTAATACCATGTTTAACACAGGAACCGTGGTGGGCGTAAGTGCAAATCTTTTTGGAAGCGGATTTCCAAGAAACTTCACACCTTCTTTTAGTTGGGGTGGTTCTGCAGGGTATACTACTTTTCAAATGAATAAAGTTTCTGAAGTTGTTACTGCTGTAATGAAACGTAAACACTTAGTTTTTGATGCCGTAGATCAAAAGATTTTAGACCATGTTTTTGAGGAAACAAAACAATATCGTAACTTTTAAGTTATAAGAAAGCCTAAAATTGAAACTTCAATTTTAGGCTTTCTCTTTTTTAAGGTACTTTGTGCGTTTTTTCTTCTTTATAAAGTACAGCTTACTAGCCGTCTAAACCTTTTTTAACCACCAATGTTTTGGTTATTTTATCATACAAATTCTGATTTTTATCATCCCATAATAACCAGATAACTGGAATGAATACATATCCTAACACATACTTTAAACTTTCTCGAGCGGCTCCTCTTAGTGGTTTCTTGAAGTCTTTACCGTTGTCTGCTGAAATCACTTTTAAATTAAAAATACGGTGCCCTAAATTACCAGTAAACAATGGGTAGAATACTGCCCCAATTGCCAAGCCTGTGAGCAAAGAATATACAACATCTAACATGGCCAAGTCTTTATTGAAATCTGCCCAAAACACTGAAAAAGATTTACCTAATAGCAGGTAAATTATTAAAAGTGCAAGTGTATAAATGATTGCCTCCGTTATTGTAGCAATCAACCTTGTTCCTTTTGACGCTAATTCGTACCCATGTGTTTCTATTTCTTTCATATTGCTAATTTTTATTTAAGTATTCTTTAATAAGTCGATTTTAAAAGTGTCAAACAAATTTGTATTCCTTGTCTAATGTTTCCAATTTTGATGTTCTCATTTGGGCTGTGTTGGTTGTTATTCACATGTACCATAGGAATAATTTGAGTTTTATTTATTTTGTCATTTATTTTCAGTGCTTCATAGGTAGTGTTTAATTAAAAGATGCCTTGCAGGTAATTATTTTATTTCAATTATTCTTTCTTCAATATTTGTTGATTTTTCGGCTTTTATCTCTTTAGTTTCAATACTGTAAATAATCCATCCTGTTTCTGCGTGTATCCTAGATGCTGTGTATGTTTCATTGGTGAACATCGGAAAATCTTCTCTGCTTGGAACGTTATTACCAAAAGTACCTATTCTTTTCAAGTGATTATAGGTTTCGTTTGTTAATTGTTCTGAATTCACGGTTTGCTTCATTCTAATGACGGCGTTCCCATCCGCTGCATTTATTTCGTCGAGACTAAGGGTTACGCTGGTTTCAAATGGTTTACCTCCAAAGTTATTACCTACCGTTAACTCTCCACTTATTTCTTCCCCTAGTTTGTATTTTACACCATGAAATGAATAGAATTGAATAGCATCTTTAATAGCATTTGCTTCTATTGATTCTTTAGAGTTATATACGGCCATCACATTATCAATTATTTTTGTAGCGTTGGGAATATCCTTCAATTCTTCTTTAAGTTTTATAGTAACTTTAGTGAGGTAATCTCTAACCTCTTGCCAGTTCATAATTTCCATAAAAGAGCCAAATTCGTCTGTTTTAATGGTAACAGAAATATCATTTGATATGGATGTTAGTTTTTTAACAAGTTCATTGTCTGTTTCAATAGTAAAGTTCTTGTAAAACCATTCTGTTGTGTAGCTATTTTTTGTAGAATCAATTACTTTTAGATCTATTTCATATTTCATTAACTCTTTAGAGATGGTGTCTTTATTTTTAATCTTTAATTTCTCATAGGACACATTGTAAGATTGTTTTTCTAATTTAGACCAATATGCCACAACTTGCACTGTTGAATCCTTTTCGCTTATTTGTCCATAAATAGACACTGAAAAAAGGAATGCTATTCCTATGATAATTTTGTTCATTTGTACGGTTTTTTTGAATCTTTCATTTGTAATGGTTGTATTCTTTTGTCCCAGCATTAAAAACGAGAAAAAAAACAGAAAAGAGGTACTAATGGTTTTCATATGAGAATTATTAACTAGTACTAAAATAGTTAATTCTTTCAACAGGCTTCTGTTTGCCCTTGAATATATTGACATGTTTTAATTAAAATCCGACGGTACGGCTTCGGTTATTGAATTTGTTGAAGTATCTCAAAGTAGTATTTTGATGCTCATTATTTTTACAGTCCGTTTTTAGGTAAAAATCTGATAAGCATTAGCATGTTGGTCTGCTAGCAATCAAAGTGTCAATAGAGCGATGTTTTTAAGGATATTATAAGATGCACAAAAGATGTATAGCATAGGTTTTATTTTTTTAATTGCAAATCACGGGTTTGGGTAAGAAAAGTTACTTTGTATAAGTAGCAACGTTCATAAATAAAGCACCAACTAATAACGTTATTTTGGGTTTTTTATAACTCGTCTAGAAACCAATAATTAATTGTGTAAGGTGTTAGAAATTGTTTTTGTTTTCAGTTTTCTCATCCAATATGCTATTACAAATCCTCCAATTATTCCGGGTATAAACCAACCATAAAAGCTTGGAAAATATTCATTAACTACAACAAATGCAGTGGTAGCAGAAATGTATCCTCCAATCATTTTTCCTAAATGTAATTTCAACCACCCTTTTCTCAATTGTTCCGGATTTTTAAACAGTTTTAAATCTCTAACAGAAAACACGATTCCAATAATAGCGAATACAACAAGAACAATGTGTATTCTTTTTGTCAATACAATTGGTAATAAAATCATTAAAATACCCGTTAAAATCATAATTTTCGAAATCCATTTATCTGCTCTCAAATCTGGTTTCTCTAATTTAAAATGCAGCGCTCTTTTTCCAGTCAAAACAAAATATAAGCTAAAAATTCCGACAGCGAATAGAAAAGGGCTTTCGTGTTTGGGCAAAACAGCCACTACCAGAGCAATGATTCCAGATAACATCATTGAATAGAAAAATAACAGACCAGATTTTTTATGGATTGTTTTTCCTTTTTTAGCAACCATTGAAATGAAACCTGTTATTAGAGCAATGCCTCCAAGGGCTGCATGCATGTAAATGAATATTTGAATCGTTTTTTCCATTTTTTTAGTTCAATTTAACGATTTAAAATTCAGCTAATAAGTTCGTTTTGTGTTTTTTTAATTTCCGAATTGTTATTTTTTACTGATGAGTTGGTTAAATAGTAGTCAGCGTTTGGTGTCTTGGTTGCTGCGAGAATTTTTTTTGGTAAACGAGAATCCAGCAATTAATTTTATATGTTGTTGTGTGCAGTGTTTATATATTTGCTTTTATATCTCTCAATATCTTTGTTGATTGATTCAGCTCTTTGTCGGTATATTTTTTATTTAATTCATTTTCAGGATGATGAATAGAATGTCTAATATATTCCGAAAGTGAAA
>ENA-ORXF01002544-ORXF01002544.1-marine-metagenome-genome-assembly--contig:-NODE-2544-length-10778-cov-3.631249_pt1 | contig 10778 bp, 7 predicted proteins | sample MGYA00237864_ERZ511476 | MGnify/ENA primary metagenome ERZ511476 (study PRJEB26306, sample SAMN06343908) | marine metagenome | isolation source: coastal waters | place: Atlantic Ocean: West Antarctic... | reverse complement strand
GCAAGCGACATTGGATCAAGCCGGGCGGCTTGATCAGGCGTCACGATGAAGCCGTCGCCGTGTAGCTTAACCCCCGGCGAGCAGACCCGGTCATTTGCTTTGAGCGGAATCGTTGCGGTCAGGTCCGCGCCGATGCGCAGATCGCTACCGATGATGCCGCTACGCTGGACGAACTCGATCCGCTCTGGTGCCTCGCGTTCGTCCACCACATCCAACAGCCTACCCTCCGCCGCGCTCTTGGCCGCCATCGTCATCGCGATCCGCACGGCGGCGCCATCCTTTTCATCAACCCACGGGTGGTTCGGAATGGCGAAGCGCAGCGATACCCCTTCCTTGGCATCAAGATGCTTGGCGATCACGCGGCGGCTGAACAGCTGTGTGATCGAGTTGGTGGTGACGAATCCGAATTGCCGCGTGCCGCCCTTGCGCAACGCCAGCGCCGCCTTGTCCCACCAGTGCATCACGAAATCGGCACTTTCGGGAACGGCGGTGGTGCGGAACAAACCGTCGAAATAGCCGTCGCCCAGCCGATCGCGCACGTCCTTGCCGCCAATAAACGGCGGGTTACCGATGATGAAATCTGCCTTCGGCCACTTGGCCGTCCGCGGATTGACGTAGCGATACACCTCCGCGCGCGCTGTCTCATCGGGCACCGGCCGGCCGGTCACCGGATGCGGCTTCATCGTCTCGCCGTCCCAATGGGTGACGGGCACCCCGCCGTCGTCCCGCTCAAGCACCCGCTCGTCATAATCGATCAGCGCATCGCGGTTCTCGATCGTGCGGATGTCGCGCAAGATCGGCTCGGGTGGCGCGCGGTCCTTGCCGTTCACGCGGAAATGCCACTGGAGGTAGCCGATCCAAAGCACGAGCTGCGCGATCGCGGCCGCGCGCGGGTTTATCTCGATCCCCAGGAAATTGTCGGGCGTGATCGTGTGGCCGGTCAGCTCGGCGACATATTGATCGTCGCCGAGATCGACTAGCAGATCGAGCACCTCGCCCTCCAGCTCCTTCATACGCGCCATCGCGACATATAGAAAGTTGCCTGTGCCGCATGCGGGATCAAGCACGCGCGTTGCAGCGAGGAGCCTGTGGAACGTCTCGACCGTCCTCCGCGCGTCCGCGACCTTGCCCTGGTCGATCAGATCGGCGGCGGCAACGCGCACGCCTGCCCAGTCGGCGCGCAGCGGTTCGATGATGGTTGGGCCGACCAGCCGCTCGACATAGGCTCGCGGCGTGTAGTGTGCGCCGAGCTTGGCGCGCTCCTTGGGGTTAAGCGCGCGTTCCAGCAGCGTGCCGAAGATCGCCGGCTCGACCTCGGTCCAGTCCTTTTCCGATGCCTCGATCAGCACCTTGAGCTCGTCGAGCTCAAGCGGGATTGCCGCGGTATCCTTGAACAGATAGCCGTTGAAGCGCTTGACCGGGATGCCAAGCGCTGGCGCGAACTCACCGCGGTCCATCGCGCCCCACAGCGCGGAAAGCTGATGATGCAGATGCTGCGGATGATCGAGCTGCCCCCGAAGCAGCGTCTTGAAGCTGTCCTTGGGCAACAGCACGCCGGTGTCCTCGGCGAACATCGTGAATAGCACGCGCATCAGGAAGCCGCTGACCGCATCGGCCGAATGGTTACGTGCCTCGAGCCGGCGCGACACGGTGGCGAGCAGGGCGGCGATCTCGCGCGTGACGCGCGCTGCCTCGGTCGAGGGGTCTAGCGTCTTTGGCGCGATCCATATGGCGGCGAGCCGCTTGCGCACGCCTTCGTCTCGCAAGTCGTCGAGCATGATGCGGTAGCGCGACCGGTCGGGAAACTGCGCATAGGCCTTCCCGGTACCGGTGAAGTCGGCATAGACCTCGATGCAATAGCCGATATCGGCGATGAGCAAGAAGGGCGGCCAGCCATGGTCGACCGGCAGCGCCTTGGCGTAGCGCTCGGCCTGGCCCTTGGCCTGTACCATCGCCTTGGCCCATCCGGGCGTACCGCGCCGCGCGGTTCCGCGCTTCATTCGCGCGCTCGCAGTTTGGCCGAACAGATCGAGATCGTCCTCACCGCGCGTAGCGGCGGCACGGTCTGCATCGCTGCCCTGCTTGGCCTCAAGGATAAACGCACCGCGTTTGTAAGCGTCTAGCCGGCCGAAGCTGGTAGTGCCGTCGCCGTTGTCTTGGAACACGCGGCGTTCAAAAACATAGTCATTGCGGGTATCGTCGGTACGGCTGCCATCGGGCGGCGCGACGCCGATTAGCGCGCACAAGCCGTTGATGAAGCTTTGAGTGTTGGCGAGCTCCGATCCGCCAGTATCGCGCCACTGCGCAATGAACGCATCTACTGCAGTTTCATCCCCCATGCCTCACCTTGGTTCATGGTGACCGCCGCTGCAACGGTTGTCAGACATAATCCACTTTTCTGAGGGCTTGCTGAGCGATCGAACCGACCCTCGCACGATGTCCGCATCATCTGCGCCTGTAGACTCTTTCGCTTAATCCGCTTCGGCAGGTAGTCAGATCCAGAGCGTTGCGATGACACTCGTCAGATGCGGACATCCTGATCGCGCCTGGTCAGCCTGCCGTGCTCGGCCAGAAGGTAGCCGATATAGCTCCGAGCTAAATTGCAAAACAAGCGACCCTCCGCGGCATCCGGCTGGTCGCCGTCAACGATATGCGTGCCATGCCGCACGCCGCCACCCGTTGGTGATGACAGGTAGCCGTGCAGAGCCGTTATCCACTCTGCCACGCGTTCAATGGTCTTGCCCTTTCCGCCGCGTCGGAGATCCGCGACGATCGTGTTAAAATATTTGCCTTGAATGGTCGTGCCACTGTCGCTCGCCATGCCTTGGAATGCTGTGGACACCGTCTCAAGCAACCACAGGACCTCTTGAACGGCCTGCCGTGGCTTGTCCTGATCCAAGAACGAATCTGCCTGCGCCAGTGATAACCGTATGAGCTGCTGGGCGGATTCCGCTAGCGAGGGCGCAGGGGGGACCACCGTCACCATCGGCTGCCCTAGGCCGGCGAGCAACGTGTCGCCGCGTAACGTGTACCCGGCCGCGTGCTCGCTCAGGAGGTGATTAAGCACATCTTCGGGGGGCAGCATGATATCGGGTCGCGCGGCCTGCGCGGCCTCGCATGCATCGTAGAATGCCGCGATAAACAGTGGTGCGTTCTCGGCCGCCCTCGTCATGGCGGTCCTCAGATCCGAGATTGCCCAATCCACTGACGAGCTCCTGACGGCAGCTGTGCCGCTAGCCCCTGCGAAAAACTTCTTGAAATGCTCCAGCATCGAGAACTGAGGCCCCTGCGCGACGACGCGGTGCAGCAAGGTTTCAAAATCGTGCACCGCGGAAAATGGGAGGGGGCCTGGCGATCGGAAGCGCCAGCTATTATCAAACTTCAACGGCAATCGCTCATCCTTCCGCCCTATGATACAGGGTTGCTTACAAGGTATGGCAGCTCGCGCTTTCGCCGCTCACAATGTCAGTCGCCAGTACCACCTGCCCAGGTAGGCAAAGCCCCGACATCAATCATTTCCTGACGCCGAACACCATCCAGAACCTCTGGGAAGATGCGGACCGCCGCCATCCAGGTGGGATCGTCTCCGCCGACCTGTGAAAGTGTGAACTTGGCTTGCCGTACTGCGTTTGCGAGAGACTCGCGGTTCAGCAACTCAGCCCGCGCGCTTGCAGCCAGGAACGACTCGATCAGCGCCGCGTAAGGCATGATCGAGCGACCGGCGAGCTTTGCGTTGAGCATCTGCAGCAGCGCTTCCGATCCTTGAAAACGTGTCAGGTAAAGTCGATCGCCGCCTCCCGTCCCGCTATGTGCAATCGAGAAGAGAATGGCGATCAGCTCGCAGAAAAAGGCCCCCCCGGATCCGCCGTTGGTCTGCCAATATCGCTGCTTCCAAGCCGACAACGCCGGCACGTACATGCGAGCGCTGTCCCATGCCGAATGGTAGATTGGCTCAGAAAACGGATTTTTTGACATGGTACCCGGTGCTGTTCGGAACGCGTTTGCCCATTTCACACGGCCGGCTTTGCAATAGTCCTTGATCACCTCGGTTCGTCGATCCGTCAGGAAGACTGATCGCCCGGCATTGAGTGTCAGATCGTCGAGCGAGATGCGCTTGGGCTTTAAGAATCCACCCCGCGATGTTTCCAGGTGGCAATCGAACGACAATCGTCCCTGTGTCCTCGACGCCCGCAAAGCGTCGTCGCCGATCGTGAATGCGTTTCCGCGTTGGAGCGTGAGCACGTCTCGAAAACCCTGTGGCATGGGATCAGCCAGGTCGCGAAAAAGCCAGACCAGAGAGATGCCTTCTCGGTCGTAGAATAACTGGCGTGCAACGACCTCCGGGGCGAACGGCTTCGAGAGTTGGATCTCGATCGCAAAGCGCGCGAGCCCGTCAATCTCAAAATAGACGTCGGGCCAGCGACCTCGCCCCTCGATCGTGGGCCGGCGATAGGTATCCACACAGATGTCGCGCGCGCGCGGGTCGGCGCCGACCAGTTCGGCGACCTGATTGCATAGCCAGCGATGGAGTGCCGACTCCTGTTGGCCCTGATACTGGGCGGCACGTGCATCGTCCGGACGCAAATTCGGTCCATGATGCCAGGGACAATCATCCGGCGCGTCAGAGAAATGAGCAAAATAGGGCGACAAGCCCGCCTGTGTCGACTGGGCTTTGATGAAGACGCTACCGTTGCAGAGGCGGCACCGGCCGAGGGGCTCGGACGGGCGGTCCTGCCGTCGTTTCGTGATTTCGGTTCGGATATGCTCCCATTGCGGGTTCGGCATTGCCATGAGCTGTTCGATCGACACCGGCCCACGTGGCCAATCGAAATCGACGATCCTGATAGTGCGTTGCATTGCCGGTGGCTGCATGTTGCGAGTATAAATTGGAGAGCCGTAAGAGCAATCGCTCGCGGCTCTCGTCGAACGTCGTTCGGTAGCTTCATCTTGCCTGCAGGACGTCACCTCCAGCGCGGAGACCGCTCCAGCTTCATCAATCCCAATATGTTGGTTCGGTCGAACTTGACGAACCTGACGAGATAACACATATCATCCCTATGAGCGACACCCTGACCCGCCGAGCTACCACGCCGCGAAAAGTGGGAAGCTGGACCATGCGGAACGCCCAGACCGGGCAATTCGTCACCTTTACTGGGGAAAAGCGCAAACCCGTTGCGATAGCCAAAGAGGTTGGCCAAGCCTTGGCGCTTTCAACGAACGCCGTCGCGGTTGTCTTTGAGGCGTTGCGAGCCGCCACTTCCAGGAGCCGCTCGGAGGGGTCGCCGCTCCAATTTACTGTCGAGGTCGAGCCGAACGGCGCTCCGCGGATCGTCGAGACGCCCGTCGAAGCTTTGCTTGAGAGCGCGGTGGATGAAGAGGATGCAGCGGCAGTCGAAGGCGCGCTTGCTGCGGCCCGCACGCGTGGACGCGATCGTGTAGCCTCGATCCTGGCGCAGCCGGACATGCTTAGTGCCGAGGCATTCGCGCAGCATCTCAACACGAGTCGCGAGACCATCAATACCCGGCGCAAGACGAATCAGGTTCTGGGGTTACAGGGCGCAACGCGCGGGTTTCGGTATCCAGCATGGCAGATCGGCGAGGATGGTCGTCCGTTTGCAGCGTTGCCCGAGATCTTCGGGGCGCTCGGCGACAGTCCATGGGCAGTGTACCGGTTCTTGATACAGAAGCATGGTGAGATCGATGGAATGACCGGACTCGAGGCTCTGCGAAGCGGTCGGGCATCGGAAGCGATTGCGGCAGCGGAGAGCGTCGCGCGCGCATTCGCCTGAATGCCGCTCCGTCCTACGCCCGCCTTCGCGGGAGTCACGCTCGACATCGCCACGATTCCGCCGGGCGAGGCATATCAGCGCATCTACCTGTCAAAGTATCTCGACCCGCTTGGTTTCGGCAAGACGCCGAGCCGGTTCAGCGATCCGAGACGCAGGGTCGCTGCCAACCGATTTGGTGTCCTCTATCTGGGCGCGACGCTGAAGGTTTGCTTCCTAGAGGCGATCCTGCGAGACGACCGCAACGGGGTCGTGGGCGATTATCCGATAGACGAAAACGATCTCCGGTCTCGCCGAGTGGCGACGATTGCCGGTTCCCGACCGCTGCGGGTTGTCGACTTGCGCGGCGATGGACCGGTCCGAATGGGTATCCCGAGCGACGTGGTCAGCGCATCAAGCCAGACGCTTGCTAGGGCATGGTCGTTAGCTCTCCACGATCACCCGGCTCAGGTCGATGGCATCCTCTATCCGTCGCGTCTTAATGAGCAGCATAATGTCGCGATCTTCGAACGCGCTATATCAGCGTTGACGTGCTCAGCCCGGGTCCCGTTGCTTCGCGCCCGTGGGATCGCCGCAACCCTTGAGGATTTAATGGTCGCGGTAATCTGATCGCTCGACCAAACGAGTGGCGTCGCTCCCTCTAACCCACGCTATTCGATCCCAAGCGATCGCAGCGTCTCAAGAGCTTCAATGGGGGTCGAGGCGACGCGGCACGGATACGCCTTGGTGAGCGCGACGTGACCGCTCGCGAGCAGGCGGCTGAGCTTGCCCTCGGTGAAGAAAGCGTCGCAGTTGGGTAATGCCGCAGCTGCGTGGCGAAAATCAAAAACATCGTTCGGCTTGAAGCGCCGGTTCTTCTCGGCACGGAAGGCGGCATGGAGCGTGGCGGGAACCACGATGTTGCCGAATGCCTTCCGCCCTTCGGGATTGCGCATGCCCAGCGCGGCCATCTGCGTCAAATTGCGGCGTAGCGCCTCGTCGCCGCTCGGAGCCCCGGCTTCGCTCGCCATCCTGCTATACTCCGACAGCAGGTGGCCCGAGAGGAGATCGGCGGCACCCGCCAGTTCGTCCGCCAAGACCGACGCGTAGCTCGTCGCTTCAGCCCGATGATCGTCGGCGCCCCGGTTCAGCCTCGCCGCCGCGCGTTCGCTCTCGGCCTTTGCATTTGTCACCGCTCTTCGAAGGGCCGGGAGGTGGGCCGATGGGCGCATCCACCACCCGGTTTCGACCATCGCGAGCAGATCTTCCGGAGTCCTCCTCGACGGTATCGGTGGTAGAATGTCCTGGTAGCCGAACGCGTACACGAACGATGTCCAGATTGGTCGGTGCGGCGCAGCCAATGGCGGGGCGATCGCGCCGAGAAAGCGCTCGACCTCAATGACCAGACGCTCCCGGTGCGGCACCAAGGCGACGCGTTGCGTAAGCTCGTCAACCACCGCCATCGTCGCTGCGAAATCTTCATCCTGCTGTTTGGTCAATTCGGTCAGTACGTCGCTCGATATCGGGCAGACTAGCTGCCCTTCGCGGACCGCACGCACCAACAGGGAATACAGCTCTGTTTTGTCGCGATGCCCACCAGGATCGAGCCGGGCGTCGCGGCAATCGATCCAGAAATTGACGTCGAGAAACACACTGGGACGACCATGAAGACGCTGCTCTAACTCGCACTGAAGCGCATAGGCCCGCGCCGCTCCAGCGCTGTCGGGCCATCTCCATACCGGTAGGTCGAATTCGCCCTCGCTCACGTCGGCCTTCTTGGATGGAATTTGGGCCGATCTAAGCGATCTGAAATCGGCGCACCGGCGAGGGTTGGCCGCTGCGTATCGCAAGCATCAGGCACTCCACACCTGGGCGCTAGCGGCGTCATAAAAGCTGTAGTCTTTCGCCGTGCCTGCAATCTTCTGATATTTTGCGAGTAGGCCGTCGAGCAACCTGAGCTTGGCTTCGTCTGCATCGTAGACGCCAAAATAGATGTGCTTGGCCTTCGATGCGAATATAGCGCGATAAATGTGCGCGTCATTTTCGTCTGCGCTATGGCCATAGATGAAGATGCTCGAGGCGCACTGCCGCAGCATGTCATAGCAGTGGCGCAGATAGGCGACCGAGTTGATTTTGGTCATCTTCTGCGCACTTGTGCCTTCCGCTACATAGACCGGCAGACGGCGCTTGCTGACGATGGTATCGGTGATAGTAGCGATCACGCCCGCGCCGCCGCCGGTGTCGACGGCTTTGATGATTTCGCCGCGACTATTGTCAAAAAGGTGCAGACCGCCGTGCAGGTTGAAGAGGTGGCAATAGGCGTTTTCAGAATATGGACCAATGAACCGGCCATCTTTCTCGCCCAAGCCGAACCCGTCGCTTAGCAATCTCTTTTCTAGGTTTACCCAGTAAAGCAGCAGATCGTAATTCAACGAGAACACGGTCGCGAAATGCGCAAGGAAAGCAGCGCTGCTCTCGTATTTGACCTCGAGGTCGCTGCGATGCCGGGGGTGGGTCGCGTTGACGGCATGAACGAGCGCCTCGCGCACCGCTTGCGCATGCGCGTCCAGCTCGTCGGCATGTACGTCGTGGCCATAGGCGCGCTCGACCACGACTGCGCCATCGAGGGCACGTACCACCGCTTCGAAGTCGACTGTGTCGAGCGCCGCGAAGAGGTTGCGCAGTGGCGTACCTTCTTCCAGCCCCGACTCCGCCAGCAGACTGGCATAACTGAAATACTCGGCCGAAAATCCGTTGCCGATCAGAAGCGCTCGATCCTCGCCGTCGGTCCGGCCGATCGCTTCGTCGAAAGTAATAACATCCGGCATTGGTCCAACCTCGTGGTCGTTTGTTTGTGGATATCACGACGTCGCCCTAGCGCGGCTCGGCCGTGTTCGTCGTGGGCGGCGTCGTTGCCGCCGCCTCAACCGGCGGGTTTCGCTCCGTGACATCGGCGACGATGCGTCCCGATGCGCGGGTGGGGCACGGGCCGTTCTGCAGCCCGCGCCCCCCGAACCCAGGCTTGCAATTCGGAGACGTAGACATTCTTCTCGTCGAGGGCGGCAAGGACGTCGGTCAGAACCTCGGCCGACCGCATTGGGTTGAAGGTCAGGCCACGCGACAGATGCATAAGCGCGGTCGGGTCGACGAAGCGCAGCCCCGCGTTCAATAAGCTAGCGGCGTGCCAGTCGGGTGTGAATGCTGGAAGGAGTCCGGGTAGAGCGGTCATCAAGCCAGCAAGCACTCCGAGTGGACCTCAGCCCCAACGACCGACCGTGCGATCGCCGCCAGGTGCGGATGATGGGTAAAGAAGAGAACCTGCGTAGATTTTGCCAGCTCGGCGAGAACGCGGAAGCCGGCCTCGGACCGCTCGTCGTCAAAGTTAACGAAAAGATCATCGGCTAGGAACGGGAGCCGGATCCCAGAGGCGACGGACTGCTCAACGGCGGCGAGCCGCAGCGCCAGGAAGAGCTGGTCCGTCGTGCCCTCGCTCATTGCGCCGACATCTACCACCGTGCGGCCGTCGTCCCGCAGGCCGAGCAGCCTGGGGGTCGTGCCGTCGTTGTCGATACGTAGCGCAGAGTAGCGCCCGATCGTGAGGGAGGAGAAGAGTTCGCTGGCGCGCAGCAGCATCGGGTCCTGATGGCGCTCGCGATACTGCTCGATCGCCCAACGCAGCGTGACCGCTTGGGCGCGCTTCAGGATGTACTGCTCGGTGAGCACGCCAAGCTCCGACCGCGCCTGTCCGGCGTCGGTAGCCGCGTCCACGGCCGCAGCGCCGGTCGTCTCTAAGCCGGCGAATGCTGTCCGCGCGTCGCCATGCCCGGCCGCCGCGGCGGCGACCTCACCGTTGAGGGCGGCAAGCTCGGCGGAGAGGGTCTGCGTGCGCCCAGCCAGACCGTCAGCATCGACGCCTTCCTGCGCCGCCAGCAGTTCCTCGAGACTCTTGCCGTCGCCGGCCGACTTGATTGCCGTCTCGGTTGCCGCGATGTCGGTGCGCAGGGCGCGCGCGTCCCGCGACCTCTGGATGGCGGCTCCGAGCTCGGCCGTGTCGATGGAGGCCGTCTCTTCCATGAGGGGACCGAGGGATTCGAGCGCCACCGCGAGCTTGGCCTCCTCGGCGGCGGCATCCGCGGTCCTCTGGGCCAGGGTCTCTTCGATCGAGGCGACCACGTTCGCGGTCGCGCGCGCGGCCGTGAGCCGTTCGCGCATAATCTGAAGGCGCTCGGCGGCGCTTCCCGAGGCGTCGATGCCGAGCGCTTCGGCGATCGACGCGACGCGCGTGTCGTGGTCGTCGGCGTCGCGCGCCATTCCGTCCATGCGGGCCTTGAGTTCTGTCTGCGCCGCCAGCGCCACCCGAAGTTCCTCCAGGACGTCCAGCGTGGCGATGGCGCTCGAAATGTCCATCTCGAGCTGCGCATCCGCTAGTAAGTCCCGCCAGGCGGCGGCCCGGACCGTCGCCGCATCCTCTAGCCTCTTCCTGCGTCGGGCGAGCGCGTCAGCGTCCTGTTTAAGCTGTTCCGCCGCCGCCTTGCCGAGACGGGCGGTCTGCTCCGCCGCCTCGCCATCGAAGCGGATCTGCTCGGCACGGGCGAGGACGGGTGCCAGTTCGGTGGCGTCGTTTTCCGTCGCGTCCGCGGGGAGACTCGCGACGAGCGCGGCACGCACACCGGCGCGCCTCCTGCGACTGGCCGCGGCCTCGTCCTCGAGCGAAGTCGCGGTAGCGTGCACCGCCTCGGCCGCGTCGCGGTCGGCTAGCCAGGTAGTGAGCTGCTCAGGCTCCATCTCGGCGTAGCCGGCGCGGGCAAGTCGCGCCATCCAGCCAGCGCGGAACGCCGTGACTTGGCTGGTCGCGGCGGCGGTACGGGCCTCCGCCTGCTCGGCATCCAGCAGCAGTTTCGCGGAGCGCTGGCTCATGTCCGCCAGCCTGCTTGATTCGTCTGCTGCGGCGAACCGAAGGTCGCCGCGTTCGTCCGCCCCGGCGACCGTGGCTTCGAACGCGGCGACTGCATC
>ENA-ORXF01002543-ORXF01002543.1-marine-metagenome-genome-assembly--contig:-NODE-2543-length-10778-cov-8.505467_pt1 | contig 10778 bp, 11 predicted proteins | sample MGYA00237864_ERZ511476 | MGnify/ENA primary metagenome ERZ511476 (study PRJEB26306, sample SAMN06343908) | marine metagenome | isolation source: coastal waters | place: Atlantic Ocean: West Antarctic... | reverse complement strand
CCTTGTTTTATATCCCTAATACACTGACTTAGGCTTGTATTGTAGCGCCCCTCAGACGGCCAATATGGAGGCCTCAGAGGCACTTTTGATGGTGGTTATTCCTTGTTTAACCCATGATATCAGCTGGGCTGTTTGGTGGGTCTGGGGGGGGTAGTTAATAAAAGAAGGTAGCTTATATAACAGGGTGTTGTTGTCTGCTCTTGAGACCGGTTACGCCACGATTACCGATGAACTTCCGCTACTTGGGGATCCATCGATGCGTCTGTGCTAATCATGGGGGTCATTGGGGGAGAAAACCCCAGTTTTCCTAATAAGTATATTATTAGGATTTCTGGGGTATTCTTTAAAACTAAGGTCTAAATGGAAGCATGTGGGCTAATCATTATCTGGAGTGATGAAGTGTCTATACCCCTTATATCCTGAATCTTTATACTGGTGGTGAACAGATGTGGGTATTTCTAATAGTTTAGTTGCCAGGTCCGGATAAAGTCCTGCACAAAAATCATTCCACTTGTTTCGTGCGTCATTTTTTCTCTTATTATCCGTTCTAACTATCCTTCGCTTATGTAATTCTAATTGAATAACCCACTTTCTAGCTTCATTATAGCTCCAATACTCAATACCTTTAGGAGCTCCTTTATTTCCCAAAAAATCGGGCCAATTAATAAATTCATCATCATAGACCTTAGCAGGACTTGCTGGAATGTCTTGGGGAAGTTTACCAAGTACCTTTTCTAATCGTCCTGTTGCGAAGTTTCTCCAGGTTAACTCGAGATCTCTTTGCTTTCTGCCACCTTTCTCTGACTTTAGCCCTAAAGTCTGTACGAACACCCTCGCAGCCTCATAACTGCGATAATGCCTAAGGTGTGTCGCTACCCTCTCAGTGCCCAACCAATCACCCCACCCCAACCATTCGTTAGCGTAAGTTCTATTTGCGTTAAATGGAATATCATCAGGCAGTATTGGCAAATGCTCTTTTCGACCCTTACTATAATCTATCCATTCAGGATTATATGTTGTGAGTTTTAATGTATGCACAAACTTCTTTGCTTCGTCAAAGCTACGATATTCTCTGAGGCTTGTAGCAATAGCTCCTGTGCCCAGCCAATCACCCCAGGTTGTCCACTCAGCGTATAATTGTGCTGGTGAGTAAGGAATATCTGCAGGTTTATGCTTTGTACCAGCAAAATCAAACCATCCTCTCTGACCTTTCAGTTTTAGTGTATGTGCATATTTACGAGCCTCCTCAAATGAGCGCCAATTAAGCTTGCCTATTTTGTCCCACAACTTCGTTTGAACAGCAGATGCGAAGTCATTGAAATTGATGTTCATCCCGACAGGTACATCGCCAACAATTTCTAGAGGATTACCCCAAGGCTTATCACCTTTATCGATGAGCCTAAAATATTCAGCAATTCGGTCATCTTGACTGGATAGAGCCGCTAATTGTTTGGCGACGACTTTAAATTCAGTTGTGCTGGCAAAGTCTTCAAATTCCATATTATCTGGGATAACTATAGGTATGAGTATGTAACCAAATTCTTTGCCATTGTCATGATCAGGCCTCATCGCTCTACCAGCGGCTTGCACAATATCGACTATACTCTGCTTGGGTGATGCAAATAAAACACAATCAATTGCAGGAATATCCACTCCTTCTGTTAAACATTTAGCATTAGTCATCACAGATTTATCAGCAGCTACAAAATCTGACATTACCTGGGATCGCTCACCCGTAGAAAGTTTACTGCTGATATGACTATATTCGACGTCTGAACCAACTACGTCCAATCCCGATAGTAGTGCTTGTTGATTATTAAAATGCTTGGCTGAATCAATGGATCGATGAAATGAGATCGCATGTTTTGCACCATATATTTTAATGGTCTTATCCAGCGCAATCCCCGCAGCTAAACTTGCGGCATCTAAAATTTCTTTGCCACCATCTTCATTGATTAAATATTTATGCTCATCGATTAACTCATCTATCTCTGGCTTGGAAACTGCCATCGTGATAATTTTATAATCGCAAATTATCTTTTGGTCGATTGCATCTTTAAAAGTTAGTGTATGAAATCTCTCTCCATAGACGCTTTTGTCGTTCATGGAATAGGCTTTTTCATTATTACCACTGCCGCTAAGAAATCGTTCCGTAGCAGTCATGAATAAACGTTTTTTGATATTAATGTTTTCTTGATTAAGCAATGCGGTACTTCTCTTATCTTTTCTTCCCGCAGTTTTATGAGCCTCATCAAATATACAAAAATCTATGGTGACGTCAGCATTCTTGGCTGCCTCTGCCAGGATAGGACTACTCATATAAGTCGTGAATATGATTTTAGGAGACTTAGATTCTTTTTGTAAAAATGCTGAAATAGTATCTCTATCAGTTGTAACTGGAAGACCAAGATCATATATATCTTTAACGAAGTCATCATTTTCGTCATCTAGTTTGCCTGTGGCCTTATCACTACAGATACACATCCAGTCTGGCTCAGATTTGTCAGCAATATACTCCCGCGTCCAATCTTTAACTGTTTGTTTTACAAGTGAGAGACTAGGAACAGCAACTATTATACTTTTGGCATTGAGTGTTTTAGCAACCCAATAAGCAGTGAGACTCTTTCCTGATGCACAGGGCATGATTAGTCGTCCACGATCCGCTTTACTGGCAATGAAATGCTCTTTTGCCTTCTTGATTGCTATCTTTTGATGATCCCTTGGAGTTCGTGGTTCGGGTCTATATGTTTTCCCTGATGCGTGCTGTTTAATAGCAGCCCAATCTTCTTCATCCAACTCAAGCCAATGAGATAAGCCTAGTTCTATTATCTTATTTCCCTTCTTCTCACTCTCCAAAAGATTACGTTTTCTTATTGGCTTAGATTTTGTATGGGCCACCAAACCAAGGTGCATATTCTCACCATAGTTAAACGCCGCATTGCTAAAGGTGGTCAGATTTCCTTTTGTCTTTGCTCCTGCAGTGTTGGACTCATATTTAGCTTGGATAGGCCAGTGTTCGCCCTCATTTGTCTCAGCGATTAAATCAATGCCTTCATCGGGAAAAGTAAGATTTAGATATTCGGCGAGGCCTTTCGGTAGTTTCTCAAACTTTGGCAACCAGACATTTGATAGTTTAGATTTGTATTGTGGGGCAGTGAGTAAATAAAGTTGAACGAGTCGCTCAAAAAGATCTCCCTGAGCAGTCGTATTCGTTTGAATATCTTGAAAAGCCACAAACTCTTCCCATGAACTACACTTAGTAATAACTTTGTCTTGGGTTTTAATACTCACTTTGATACCTACTCATAATCCTTTATTGACTACCTAATCATAACGAAATTACCCATCCGGTCAAATCATGTGACCGGTAGTTGAGGGTTATGAAAGCTTAATCATTCCAATTCATTATAGACACCAAGTTCTCCAAAGAACTCTGATATCTTATTAACAGAATTTGAACGCACAACTTCAGTGTAACCAGAGAACCCCACCTCAGGTCTCAATTCATCTAAAGAACTAGCCAGTCCATCATAGAGCCTAAATTCCCTTAGAAAATGGTACTCAAGGTAGGCAGCTTTATATAGTTCAGTGTCAAAGGTACACACCGTTTCAAGTAACTCCAATTGGGTAGACTTTTTGAACCTAGCCTTTACTCCCTCAGTGGTGATCCCTATTTTGTAGTATTCATTATCGTCCATAAGGCTTATTATCTTTACAAAATATAGTGTCGCCTTAGTAGTGTCCTGCTCCTCAACTAGCTTCGTAACACCTTCCCACATCTTCTTGTCATGATCAGCCAACTCGGTAGAGGGTGTTTTCTTTGATGTATGAAAAGGTAGGTTGGATTTTAAAGCTGTAAAGTGCTCTTCTAGCTTTTTAGCTGCATCAGCTTTTGCTTTTTCAGTTGCCTTTAGCTGCTGTGTTAGCTTTTCAGAGGCCGCCTCTTTTTCTCTCTCAGCACGTATTTCCTTGTGAAGTTTTTTAAGCCTTGCAGCTTCATGTGGGTCGACCCCTTCTGCGCCCCCTGCTTTAATAAATAAAAAAAGCGCGACACCCAAAATAACCACATAAAGTAATGTATCTACATTCATAAGTTAGGCTCCAAATATTCTATGTAATGCATGAAGTTAAATATCATTACACTTCAGCTGAGATCACTGGTGTAGAAGCCAGTATGGCAACTAAAGAAAACATCATGGACAGCAAAACAATACTCACCTTATGTTTAAACTCTCTTTTAATGTGCCTGATGTTCATAACTACATCACCTCATTATAGACATCCAACTCTCCAAAGAACTCTGATATCTTACTGACTGAATTTGAACGCACAACTTCAGTGTAACCAGAGAACCCCACTTCAGGCCTCAACTCACCCAAAGAACTAGCCAGTCCATCATAGAGTCTAAATTCCCTTAGAAAGTGGTACTCGAGATAGGCAGCTTTCCATAACTCGGTGTCAAAGGAACACACTGTCTCAAGCAACTCTACTTGGGTGGACTTTTGGAACCTAGCTTTTACTCCCGCAGTAGTGATACCTATTTTGTAGTATTCATTGTCATCTAACAGGCTTCTTATCTTCACAAAATATAGTGTCGCTTGCTTACTGTCCTGCTCCTGAACGAGCTTTGTGACATCCTCCCACACCCTCTTGTCGTGATCAGCAAGCTCAGCTGAAGGGGTCCTGTTAGATATATAAAAAGGCAGGTTGGATCTCAAAATGGTAAGTTGTTGTTCTAACTTTTCAGCTGCAGCGGCTTTTGTTGTTTCAGCAAGTTCTCTTGTCTCGGTTTCCTTCTGTTTTCTTACTGCCTCTGCCTCAGACTTTATCGCCACATCTAACTTTAGTCGCTTATCAGCCTCCTGTTGGCGGCGCCTGTGTGTATCACGCTTTTCTTCGTCTCGCTTAGCATTTATAGCAGCAAATATCATATGGAATGATATAAGTGCCACGAGTATAAATCCTAATATTTCCATAGTTAAAAACCCAAAATGACTACATGGTAACAGTGATTTGCGGCATTAGAACATACGCTAAGATCCAACCAATGCACAGGGGAAGGTTACCACTGTTCCTCATTTATAATGTCGTTCGTATTGAATATTCATCGAATAAAGTGATTGTGCTCGGGCCTTTATAACTTCCGTACTGCAAGTGTCCAGCACTTGGAATCTTATAGATCCGTCAGAAACTTCATCCCAGCGCCATGAGCACTCAGATTGGTAGTATTCATTCCATATTAAATCAGCTTTGTTGAACGACGCCAGCACGTCCTCTTTTAGCCTCAATTTTGTAGCATTTAATTCGCTCTCTTTGATTAATTGGTAAACTGCAAATCTGGTACTATGACAAAGCTTCATAGCTGACGAAGTAAGGCCTAAGTCGCTCAGACATTGGCTCTCAAGTTCCTGTTGTTTGTCATCACAACTCTTAAATGTATGTGTGGCATCAGCGCATTCAGAGAACTCTTTGAGATAGCTTAACGCATACAACTGTTGGGTCATGTTATCTATATTTGGCTGCCTACGGTTTTTCACCCAGTCCAGATGGTCGGCATTCATAGATTCAAAATATCTACTATCGCTATCCAGAGAAAAGAACAATGTCGCTAGCCTTTGATCCAAGCTTGAGAGTTCTGGAGAACTACATATTTGCACTTCTGTGTCTGTCTTGGCTTCATTGCAATCATAGCTCGCAGTTGTTGTATCCTTAGATGGTACACCACAAGTATTAGTTAACTGGCGTAACCTGCCAGTCCAGTCAGCGATGTCATAATAGGATCCTTCTTCATTTGTTTGAGATGCTAGCCAGCTATTAATACATCCAACTGAAGAAGTCTCATCGTATTTAGTTGCTAGCTGTGGGTTTAACTCAACGCCAATAATCTCAAAACCAGTTTCATAATCATACCTACGAACTACCCAGCCCACACAAGCGTTAGCACTATTCACCACATCGTCATAAGGTAGCCACTCATTGAACACTGGAGGCCTCTCAATCTCCTTGCCACCATGCTTCGCCAGTGACTGGGCTAACTGCCAATTACGCCAGTCTGTTGTATCTTTCGGGTTAATGAGTCTAAACGGGGTAGCTGAAGCCTTGAATTCAAAGCCATTTGAAGTCGACTTAGATACCCATTTGTTACCGTCATTACAACGATCTCCACTGGGTGTCCTTACCAATACTGTGTACTTATGTGGGTTGAGCGCATCCCTTTCTAGGAGCGCAATAGAGCTAAAGATGCCTGAACCACCACCGTCTATACCGACTTCAAGAAGCCTGAAATCCGGATTGTCAGAAAGATAGTTGTCAACATCAGGATAGCTGTATACGATACTTTGACTGCCGCCATCACCGTGACGAACTCCAAATTCATTGCCCATCTTTAAAATAGTCGATGGTTCGAACTCAGAACAATCAATTGAGTCAGAGTCGCTCCGATCCCAAGGAGCAAGAAACTCAAGGCAGCTTGGGTGAATGAAAATGTCCTCACTAGGTTGACTGGGGCTGGTTGTAACTTGAGTAGTCACCTGTGGGACTTCCACTGAACCCATGAATAACGAGGCATATAAGACATACGCTAAGAACGCTGTTGAGAGACTGAAGAAGACTAATTTTAATAATTTATAAAACAATGAAATATCCGTGTGTGAGTTTAGTGATTCGGGGTGTAAAAACCTTCGGTAGATTGGAGCTACATTTTCATCATTTAAGGCCTTGGATGCGTGATCTGCTTGCCTACAGTATTAGCAACCATACACCTTCATGACGTTAGGGTATCTAGGAAGAATTCCTAATCTTATCAGTATTCATCACATCTTCATGATTGACCTGCTCAGACTTGCTACACTGACATTGGCCTTCACACACAGTGTAGTGATCGAGATGATACTGACCTTAGGGGTATAGCAGCCACGTATAACCACAGAGAAGATAACTGCTTATTTTGTAGCATAGCGTCGGCAAGAATCATTGATCAGAATGAACTAGCCTATGTCATAGAAGATGGATTTCCAGTGACAGTGGGCCATAGGTTAGTCATACCTAAACGCCACGCTGCTGAGCACTTTGAGCTTGGACAGCCAGAGCTTAATGCTGTTAATCAGCTACTAATAAAGCACAAAGCCTTAATTGAATCAGAAGACCCAACAGTCTCGGGATTTAACATAGGTATAAACTGTGGAGAAGACGCAGGACAGACAATATTTCACTGTCATGTCCATCTAATTCCAAGGCGCAAAGGGGATGTTAAGGAACCTAGGGGCGGTATCAGGCACTTGATACCAGAGAAGGGTTATTATTAAGCTGTAACTTAACCTGATATTGTTTTTGTGTGCTAATCATGGGGTCATTGGTGGGAGAAAACCCCAGTTTCCTTAATAAGTATATTGTTAGGATTTCAGTGTATAAGAATGCTAGAAGAAGATGTTGAAGATACCCGATTCGCGTAACACGTTCTGGGTATGCTGGCAGCCTTGCTCAGCCGCAGTCATAAAGCCAACTCCCACGGTATCATCACTAGCAAAAGCATCATCTATGCTGCTAAAACCATTACCGTCGAGTAGGGCCCTTACCATTACTTCTCCATCGGTGCTGAATGTTACGCAGTTCTCATGTATGTAAACGATAGCGCCAAACCCAAGTGCTTGATTAGTATTCATCGCTGCTGTTGCGTTCATCGAAGCCAAAGTTATTAGTGCTGCTATAATGCGTTGTTTCATAATAATTCCTCATGCCCTATCTGTCCAAGCTTTGGGTCCACCAAAGCTTCCCTTTTATAAAGTGGAATTGGCTTTTCCAGAGCCCTAGCGGTTATCGAAGTTATATCTTAGCCAGTTCACACCTGATACGCTGCGGCGGTCAAGTAATGCCAAGAAGCATAAAACACCACGTCTTAGTCAAGAGACTTATTTATTTACTCAGACCAGCTTTCTAATTAGTTATAATTATAACTAATGCAATACCCCAGCTGGGTGGTGTTAGTATTCCATGGGCCGCGGTCAAGCTTTTTGAATGCAGTTTTGTAATCTTGGCTGTTTACACTACCTGCCCCCGTGTAAATTACCAAAAAATGAAGAGCATCCTTACTAATAAACTCTAACAGCATATTGTCAGCGGCATATTTACTACCTTCGTCGGATACCAACACATCATACGATGCTTTACATACGTTAGAGTTAGCCTGAGAACCACGGTATGTGACTACGAATTCATTGGCCAATGCGGTTGTTGGTATCGTGATGAGCATAACCAGTGTGATTATTGATTTAAACATAACGGAGGTAACCATAGTGTCGTATTAGTTCAGTGGGCTTGCCACCCGTATTGAAGATTAAATTAGCGTCTAATTTAGTTTATTAGCTAATTCCGATCGTACCATACAATACCTATGAAAGTTTCTTAAAACCAGACCATACATCCAGACAGCCCTTGTTGCGGAACTGAGCCCATAGTTCTAGATTACATTAATCAAAGATAGCCGCTATATTTTTCAGAACTTTTCCTATATCTATACTGATCTCATATTAGTAGTATCTAGAGTAAGCATCACAAAGATGATGGTAAAAGTGTTCAGATGAGTAAATTCGTAAAACCTTATATAAGTGGAAATCGATATGATTAAAAAATTAATAGTTTCTCTAGTTGCAATGTTTGTATCCCTCATATTGGTTATCTTCATCATGCAATTTAACGGTGTGAGAAATCCACAGCCCATCGCATCGATTGTTGCTGTCGTTGTTGGGTTCATGGTTTGGAATTACATGGCATCTAGGAATAAAAAGGAATAGATATGCCATTCAATATAATTATAGCGGCTCTTTGTGTGGCTTTATTGCCCCTTTCTACTCCCATATATACCGTCATTAGGATTGTGATAACTGTTGCAAGTATTGCTCATATAATTAGGCAAAAAGATAAAGGCGATGTCAAATTACTTCCGTATTATGCCTTAGCTATCTTATACAACCCGTTAGTTCCCATATGGCTAGATCGTTCTGTCTGGGTTGTGATTGATTTATTGGCAATAGCTACTGTTGGGTATTTGAAATATAACGATAAGGCAATGAAGCAGAAGAGCGCTGACTCTTCCCATAAGTCAGAGCCACTAGCCGTGAAAGTAAAAAAGGCATCTGCCAAAGCTGAATCAGCAATTGATAATCACGTTTCTAAAACTCAGCCTTATCTAATAGTTTTAGTCGTAATATTGATCATCATTACGATTACTATGAAGGGATAAATTTAATTTATATCTGTCATTATATACACTCGTTTTTGGCTATTTATAGTAAGCAAAACAAAGTTTCAAGGGTAAAATCATGAGTATTAAAAAGCTTACTATTGGATTAATACTTTCATTGCTATTAAATAGTGGAATTACAGTTGCTGCTGATTTCAATAAAGGCCTTAAGGCAGTTCAATCAGGTGACTTTAAAACTGCGCTTGCTGAGTGGACTCCTTTAGCTGAGCATGGGCATGCTCCTGCCCAATATAGTCTGGGGATTATGTACGCCAATGGCAACGGTGTTCCACAGAACGAAAAGACTTCAGTAAATTGGTACACATTATCTGCTGAGCAGGGGTATGACATGGCTCAATATAATCTGGCGCTTATGTATGACTATGGAAAAGGTATTCTAGAGAACGACCAGACCGCAGTAAAGTGGTACATCAAAGCTGCTGAGCAGGGGCACGCTCAAGCTCAATATAATCTGGGCTTAATGTACGCCAAAGGCAATGGTGTTCCACAAAACGATAAGACCGCAGAGAAATGGTGGTCCTTAGCTGCTGAGAAGGGGGTTGCTGAAGCTCAATATAATCTGGGGATTATGTACGCCAATGGCAACGGTGTTCCAGAGAACGATAAGACCGCAGTGAAGTGGTTCACCTTAGCTGCTGAGCAGGGGGATGCTAAAGCTCAATTTAATCTGGGGGTGAAGTACGCCAATGGCAACGGTGTTCCAGAGAACGATAAGATCGCAGTGAATTGGTACACCAAAGCTGCTGAACAGGGGAATGATAGGGCTCAAAATAATCTGGGAAATATGTACGCTAATGGCAACGGTGTTCCGGAGAACGATAAGATCGCAGTGAGGTGGTTCACCAAAGCTGCTGAGCAGGGGCATGTTAAGGCTAAATTTAATCTGGGGTTATGTAGGATAATGGCGATGGTGTTCTCACAGACAATCGATGTGCCTATGTGTGGTATGAAATGGCCACTTATTCTTCGCAACCTGTCTTATGGAGAAGACGTATCAACAGATAATAGCGTAACAATGACATTGCCTGAAGCGATAGATTATGTCCGCCAAGAAGTCAGCAATAACTGGATAAGCCCTGATAATTCTAGAGAAGGCACAGTGACACTTGAGGTCAAGCTTAGCCCTACTGGACGAATAATCGATGTTAGTGTGATGAGTCGCGATGCCTCTGATGAATTTGTTGATTCAGTAATTGAAGCACTGCGCAAGGTTGGGAGTTTTGAGAAGCTGGCGAATCTAGACCGTAAACTATTTGATAAGAATTTTCGCAGGTTTCCCCTTCGATTTAAGCCAGAAGATTTACGATAATGAAGCCCTATATATCACTATAGTCGTTAAGGAGTTTGATATGGTTGTTAAGTCATTATTTGAAAACCATAGGCTGTAATTAATGAGTCAGATAACAATTCTCCAAGCAGCCGAAACTCCACCCAAGCGCCTTTCTAAAGTATTCATGCGGGATGCTGATAACAACATACAGTCAATTGGCTATGACAGATGTAAACATTTTAAAATAAA
>ENA-ORXF01002540-ORXF01002540.1-marine-metagenome-genome-assembly--contig:-NODE-2540-length-10796-cov-6.218957_pt1 | contig 10796 bp, 11 predicted proteins | sample MGYA00237864_ERZ511476 | MGnify/ENA primary metagenome ERZ511476 (study PRJEB26306, sample SAMN06343908) | marine metagenome | isolation source: coastal waters | place: Atlantic Ocean: West Antarctic... | reverse complement strand
AGAATCTTATTCCCTTTTATTTTTTGAGCATCAAAAGCGTGCAATGGTTGCCCTAATTCATGTAAAACATAATTTGTTATATCTACAATATTATTTTTTGGCGCTAAACCAATTGATTTTAATCTATTTTGAATCCATTCTGGCGAATCTTTTACAGTTACATCTGTAATTGTTATTCCACAGTATCTTGGGGCTTCCTCTTTTTTATCAACCTCAACATCAAAACGCAACGTTCTTTCATCTACGTGAAAATCACTCACAGAGGGTGTGATTAACTCTAAATTGACATCTTGTTGCATTAAACCAGCACGTAAGTCTCTGGCAACGCCAAAATGACTCATTGCATCTGATCTATTTGGAGTTAAACCAATTTCAAAAATTTCATCTATTTCTAAATTGAAAACTTCTGCAGCAAAAGCACCTACTTTTACATCCTCATTTAAAACCATAATACCGTCATGACTAGCACCCAGACCTAATTCATCTTCGGCACAAATCATTCCGTGACTTTCCTCTCCTCTAATTTTTCCTTTTTTTATTTTAAATCCCTCTCCATTATTATCATATAAAATTGCACCAATAGTTGCTACAGGCACTTTCTGGCCAGCTGCCACATTTAGTGCTCCACAGACAATTTGTAAAGGTTGTCCTGATCCTAAATCTACAGTTGTAATTTTTAACCTATCTGCATTTGGATGTTGTATACAAGTTAATACTTTACCAACAACAATGCCTTTTAAACTTCCCTTAATAGACTCTTTAATTTCTATCCCTTCAACTTCTAAACCTAGATCAGTTAGTAATTCCCCCGTTTTTATAGCGTCCCAATCTATTTTTAAAAATTGCTTAAGCCAGTTGTATGATATCTTCATAATGTCTTTTGTAGGTTTTCAGGGGCAAATTTAACCATTTTTTGTTGATTAGGTGGCCTAAAAGTAGATTGTTAATAGCACCTTTATAATTAAAGATGTAGGTATAATCTGCATTACTAGGCTGCAACTAATTTTAAAGGATTGTAATTTTTAAACACAACTTTTATATTATAACAAAATTATTGGCTAAATAATGATTTTAATTTAAAACAATCTAATCTAAAACAAACAAAACTAAAAGACCAATTAGTGGCAAAAATCATTAAACACAAACCACAAAAATTTCTCGTACTCCTAATATTTAAAATGCTTTAAAACAAAAGAACTCGTTTATTTGAGTGCTCATGATAATACAAATCTCAACCTATTTATTGTTGTATCTATCACAAATAATAGAGTATAATGTTTCAACGGAAATAGCACCTACATCAATGTTGAATAAAAGTTTAATGACAATTAAATTTACGAACTCACATGCTAAAATAGAACATATAAAACTAGTCATACTTTAAATCATCTAATTAAAAAATAGGCTATCTAAAAGATTAATGATGAAAAAACAAAAATAGTTAAAGAATTAAGTACTCAAATTAACAAATGCTTAAGCCTTATTAATTGTTCCAACTTTTTTTTTAAAATAAATTATAAATTAGATACCTTTGCAGCAAATAATGAAATTAATGTCGAAAAGAATTCCTAATTATATAAAGTACATATTTTCAAATGTCCTTTTCTTATTTGTCTTTATCTTTAGTTTTAGAGTTATTTTCTATTATTATTTTGCACAGCTAAAAAACGTTCCTTCGTCAGAGATAAAAACAGCATTTTGGCTAGGGTTAAGATTTGATATAAAACTTGCAGTGCTTTGCTTTTTTCCTTTAGCAGTAGTTACTTTAATAGCAAATTATAATTTCTTTAAAAGAAAAATTTATAAAAAAATTGCGATCACTTATGTAATTCTTGCTTATTTAACGCTGACGTTGTTCTTTTTATTCGACTTTGGTTATTATGATTACTTGAATATTAGATTAGATGCCTCTTCACTTCGTTTTTTAAGTAATTTTAAAATATCAAGTCAAGTTTTAGTAGAAAGTTATCCAATATATAAAGGGATTTTTAGCTTACTTATATTATCTCTTATTATTTATAAATCATCTGAAATTCTTTATTTATCATTTAAAAAGCAGCATAAAGTAATTTCAAATAAATTAAAATCGCTGTATTTTATAGCTACTTTTTTAGTGCTATCTTTCGGAATTTATAATAGCTTAACTCATTATCCACTGCGCTGGAGTGAAGCTTTTTTCTCAAAAAAAAATGCAGTAAATCAATTTACCTTAAATCCTGTTTTATACTTCTTTGACAGTTTTGCCTACAGAAGTGAAGGTGTTGATATGGAAGAATTCAAGAAATACTATCCTATAATTGCATCTCATTTAGGTTTACCTAAAGACACTATTTCATTTGAAAGAAAAGTAACTTTCGATTCCACATACACTAAAAAACCAAACGTAGTTATTGTAATGATGGAATCTGTTGGTGTAAAACCAATGAGTTTTTACGGAAATCCAATAAAAAGCACTCCTGTTTTAGACTCTCTGCTTAAAAAAAGCGTGAGTTTTCCTAATTTTTATGTGCACAAATCAGGAACAGCAGCAAGTGTTTTTTCTAGTGTAACAGGTTTACCCGATATTGAAAACGTAAGAACCGCCTCTAGAAATCCGCTGCTACAAGATCAACGTATATTATTTGATCAATTTACAGCTTACGAAAAGTTGTATTTTTTAGGTGGAAGTGCAAATTGGGCCAATATTAGAAGTATTTTTCAATCGAATATAAAAGATTTAAAAATTTTTGAAGAAGGAAGCTACGAAACAGAAAACAGAGCTGATGTTTGGGGTATAGATGATTACGAACTTTTTAAGGAATCGGATAAAGAATTAAAAAAGTTAGCAGAAAAAAACAAGCCTTTTGTTGCTTATATTCAAACAGCATCTAACCATATGCCATTTACTGTTCCTGAAGAAAAAGAGAGCTATAAACCTTTAAAAGAGAATGAAATTTCCAATGAATTACTAGAAAAAAGTGGTTTTAAGTCTGTTGCACAGTTAAATGCTTTGCGTTATTTAGATTTTAATATTGGTAGGTTTTTAGAAAGAGCAAAAGCGTCTGGCTATTATGAAAATACAATTTTTGCTTTTTTTGGAGATCACAATACCGCTATGAATAGAACCCATTTATTTTCTAAAGAGTATGATTTAAACATTCAGTTGCAACATGTTCCTTTTTTAATTCATGCTCCAGAGTTTGTAAAACCAGGTATAATTTCTAAGAACGGAAAATTAATTGACCTTTTTCCTAGCTTAATCAGTTTGGCTAAAATAAATCATACAAATTACACTTTAGGAAATAATTTACTAGATACAAAGGAGACAAATAGCACTTCTTTTGTCTATTTAAAAATAAATGGAGAACCTGCTGTTGGAATCTTACAAGACAGTTTATATTATGCAAAAACCAACATCACAAATACAACTGGTTTGTATAATCTAAAAGACAAAAGCTTGACCGATTTAAAAGTAAAATTTCCAAAAAAGGTTATTGAAATGGACAATTTATTAGAAGCTTACTACCACGCTACAAAGTACTTATACTTCAACAACCAAAAATCAATTAAATAATTTATTGTCCAATTTTTTAAAGAGAAAAAAGTACGTATTGCCAAAAAGTATTCCTACTATAATTCCTACAGATACATCTATTGGAAAATGAACTCCTAGATATAATCTACTGTACGCAAAAATCAAAGGAAAAAATAAAAGGAAGTAAATATACTTATATTTCTCTTTTAATAAAAGCACAACAAAAACAGAGAAAAAAGTAGATGTTGTTGCATGACCAGACATAAAACTATAGCTCTGCGGCTGTATTAATATTCTTAAAAAATCTTTTATTTCAGGATCGTTAATTGGTCTCAATCTCTCTGTAGAATTTTTGATTAAGTTGGTAAATTGATCTGAAAAAGCGACTAGCAAAATCATAAATAACACCATAAAACCACCGCGTTTCCAACCAAATGATTTTATTGTTAAATAAATAATAAAAACAAACAATGGCGCCCAATTTAGCTGATTGGTAATTGCCAACCAAAAAGCATCCCAGGGTGCACTTCCTAAATTATTTAAAAAAATGAGTAATTCTTTGTCTAATTGAATAATATCTAACAAATTATTTATTTATTTTTAAGATTTCTATTTCAAGAACTAAATCTGATTTTGCAGGGAAGGATCCAGATTTTTTATTTCCAAAAGCAATAGCATAAGGAATAAACAATCTTACCTTTTCACCTACCCTCATGGTTAAAACACCCTCTTTTAAACCGCTAATCATTGGTTTATCTTCATTCTTTAAGTCAAAAACAATTGGCCTTCCAATGTCCTCTGAAGATTTCATTTTTTTACCGTTAGCAAGGTACAAGGTATAATTTGCAGTCACTTTTTTTGCAGCTACAACTTTTTTCCCTCTTGTTTTCTTTAATTTTAAAATACGCAAACCTGTACCTGTTTTTATCGCTTTGAATTCCTCTTTTTTTAATAAAAACACTTTCTTTTCTTCTAAGAATTTAGCATATCTTTTTTCTTCAAACTTGATTGCTTCTTTAACTTTATCTTCTTTAGATTTTTTAAACTTAGCTGCTTCTAACTCAAAAATTTCGGCTGCGTTAAAGTCTTTGGCTTTAGAACCGATTCTAATAATATGTACAGTATAAATGGTATCATTTTTTGAAATCTTATTTACAACTGCCATTCTTGCAGAATCAATTGCTTTTTTCAATTGCAAAGAGTCTATATATATTTTTCGTATTTCTTCTAATTCTAGAGAGTTTATAACCGTTTTTCCAAAAACACTATGCTTGCCATCTAAATGCGGAATTGCTCTATGCGTTATAAAAAACTGACTATTATTTGTTGTTGGTCCTCCATTTGCCATCGAAAGAACTCCTTGCTTATCATGTTTATAAATAAAATTACCTTTTTCATTTCTTGGAAATTCATCTCCAAAAATATAGCCTGTATTTTTTTTTCCACTTGGTGTAAAACCACCTCCTTGAATAACAAAATTTGGAACTACTCGGTGAAAAACAACACCTTTGTAAAAGTTTTTACCTTTTAAAGAATCTAACAAACTACTGTTGGTACCCTCAACTAAAGCAACAAAATTTGCGACAGTTTTAGGTACCTTCTCAGCATATAACTCTAATAATATATTTCCTTTATTGGTTTCAACTTCTGCATACAAACCTTGGTCTAAATCTTTATACCTTTCTGGTGTACAAGAAATAAGCAGTAAAAAAACTGTAGCAATTAAGAAAATTTTTTGCATTCCTTATTTTATAACTTCTAGTAATTCAATCTCAAATATTAAGGTAGAAAATGGCTTAATATCTGCACCTCTTTGTTTTGCACCGTATGCTAATTCTTGAGGAATAAAAAACTTGTATTTAGATCCTTCATTCATTAGCTGAACACCTTCTGTCCAACCTTTAATTACTTGATTCAATCCAAAAGTAGCTGGTGTTCCTTTATCAACTGAGCTATCAAAAACTTTTCCTTCTAAATTAGTACCATGGTAATGTACTTTTACTTTCGTTGCAGGTCCTGCTGGGGCTTCACCTGAGCCTTCTTTCATTATAATGTACTGAATGCCACTTGCAGTTGTTTTTACACCTGCCTTCAATTTATTAGCTGCTAAAAAATCTTCACCTGCTTTTTTATTTTCTGCAAACTTAACTTCTGCTTCTTTTGCTGCAGCAGCTTGTTTTTCTTTCATTTGAGATTGTTGTTTCTTTTGAAAGTAACCGCTCAGAACTTTCTGAATATCTTTAGCTTCAATTAACAAGTTAGTAGAATCTAATCCGTTTCTAATTCCTTGACTTAAAATTGATTTATTTACTTCGCTAAAATTAGATTTTAATTGACTAGACATACTTAAACCCACTGCATAACTTACAGAATCTAATGCTGTTTCTAAAGATTTCACTTCTTTTACTTGGTTTCCGCAAGAGACCATTGTTACTGTAATTGCTGCTACTACTAAATTTTTTATAATGCTCATTTTTTGTTTAATTTATTTAATATTTAATAATGTTACTGTACTTTTTATTGTTTTATTAATTCCTATTTTATTTCCATCTCCAGAAATACCAAAGGCATTGTAAGACGGAATCACAAATGTAATTGTTTCTCCCACTTTCATCAACTTTATTCCCTTCTGAATTCCAGAAATAAAATCTTCTTTGTCTACTTTGTAATTTTTAAGTCCTAGGGCCTCTTTGGTATATAGAATTGAATCATTTAAATCTCTAATATCGTATGACAGTTCTACAATATTACCTGGTTTTGGTGTTGCTAATTTTGCTTCAACTTTATTTTTATAAGTGTACCAAAATCCTTTAGATGAGGATATATATGAATTTAGGCTGTCTTTTTTTATAAATTTCAGAATTTTAGCTTCTTCTAATTGAAATATTTTTTTAATAGCTTTAATATTGCCTTGAAAAATGGTCGTAGACGGCTTTAGATGTATAGGCCTTCTCGGTTGAGAAGTAGAACAACTTACCAAGAACGAAACTAGCAAAATAAAAAATAAGTTATTCTTCATAAGAGGAATTTAATTCATTTTCATAGGTTGGTAAGAGTTCTTTGAAAAACTGTTTGGCTTCTTCCACAGACCCATCAAACTTTCCTCCTGCTGCATTGTCATGACCACCGCCATTAAAATGGTTTCTAGAAAATTTATTTACAGAAAAACAACCTTTAGATCTAAACGATATTTTTATGGTGTTCTGTTCTATATCTTCAATAAAAATAGCTGCAAAAATAATTCCTTTTAAAGAAAGTGCATAGTTCACAACTCCCTCTGAATCTCCTTTTTGAAAATCAAATTTTTTCTTTTCTGCCTCAGTTAAAGTAATAAAAGCCGTTTTATATTCTGGTAATATTTGCAAATTACTGAGTGCTCGTCCTAACAACAATAATCTACCATAAGAATTGGAATCATATACATTATTATGAATTTTATTATTCTGTGCTCCTTTATCAATTAAATCTGCAATGATTCTATGTGTGCTACTCGTTGTTGATCTAAACCTAAAAGATCCGGTATCTGTCATTATTCCAGTGTACAAACAAGTTGCAATTTCTTCATCAATTAAATCTAAATCATTATTCATTTCAATAAATTGATACACCATTTGGCAGGTAGCACAAATTTCTACATCAGAATACATATATTTCACTTCATCCGGCTGCTGATGATGATCTATCATAGCAAAATCATTCGGATATTTTTCTAAAGTACTTTGCATATCATAACCCACTCTATGAAGCGCATTAAAATCTAATAGAAAAATGATTTCTGAGGCATTTATTGCTTTTTGAGACTGACTGTTTTGACGATCAAATCTGTACGTATTTTCTGACCCTGGCAACCAACGTAAAAAATCTGGATACCCATTTGGAACTACAACGGTTGTATGGTGACCTTTTTTATCTAAATAATGTTTTAATCCTAAAGTAGATCCCATGGCATCTCCGTCAGGATTTCTATGCCCTACTATTACAATATTCTTGGATGTCTCCAAAAAGCCTTTTAACTCCTGAAATCCTTTTAAAATCATAGTTTGCGAATATACAATTTATTAACCTTGTTGAAAATATATTTTGGGTTACATTTGTGTTAAACTTAAATAATTTAGTATTGAAAACTCTTTTAAAAATTTGCTATTATGCAGCACCTATTCTTATCATTTCTTGTGCAACGCCTAAAAATAATAATCAAAATATAAAAACTGATTTTACGATTGCTTTTGGTTCTTGTAACAAACAAAATTCACAAAATATTCTATGGAAAGAAATTAAAAAAAACAAACCAAATGTATGGCTTTGGGGTGGTGATAACATTTATGCAGATACAGATAACATGGATACCCTGAGAAAAAATTACCAAACTTTAAAAAAACAAAAAGGATATTTAGAATTGGTGAAAGACATTCCTGTGATGGCTACTTGGGATGATCATGATTATGGCATCAATGACGGTGGTGTTGAGTTTCCTAAAAAACAAGAGGCACAAAATGTTTTTTTAAATTTTTTTAATGTTGATAAAAAAAGTCCTAGAAGAAATCAAAAAGGTGTGTATCATTCAGAAACTTTTAAGACACAAAAAGGTAGTGTAAAAGTAATGGTTTTAGATACGCGGTACTTTAGAACAGCTTTGACAAAGTCAGCTAAAAACAACAAGAGGTTTGTACCAAACACTTATGGTAATGGAACTATTTTAGGAAAAACACAGTGGAAATGGTTGACAAATGAATTGGAAAACTCTACCGCAGATTTTAATATTATTCTAAGTAGTATTCAAGTTTTATCTGCTGAACATGGTTTTGAAACTTGGGGGAATTTTCCTCATGAGGTTGAAAAGTTAAAAAATACCATTGTAAAAAGTAGTGCAAAAGGAGTTGTACTGCTTTCTGGAGACCGACATATTTCTGAGTTTTCAAAAACAAATGTAACCAACCTTGCTTTTCCGCTCATAGATTTTACCTCAAGCGGACTCACTCATTCTTACGGGAATTTTAGTTCAGAAAAAAATAAATACAGGATACAAAATGTAGTTTCTGAAATTAGTTTTGGAATCTTAAAGTTTAATTTTAATACCCATAAAATTACCATGCAAATGCGCGGTAAAAACAATAATTTATTACAAGAATTATTTCAAGTATATCCGTAGCTAATTATTAATTTAAAAAATGTAATTTTGCAAAAAATTTAAAAACAAAATGGCAACAAATAGAACATTTACAATGCTTAAACCAGATGCTGTAGAAAACGGTCATACTGGAGCAATTTTAGACAAGATAAACGCTGCAGGATTTAGAATTGTAGCTTTGAAAAAGACACAGATGACAAAAGCAGATGCTGAAACCTTTTATGCTGTGCATAATGAGCGTCCGTTTTTTGGTGAATTAGTAGCGTTCATGACACGTGGACCCGTTGTAGCTGCAATCTTAGAAAAAGACAATGCTGTCGATGATTTTAGAACTTTAATAGGTGCTACAAATCCGGCTGATGCTGCTGAAGGAACCATTAGAAAATTATACGCAACTTCTATGGGAGAAAATGCGGTACATGGCTCTGATTCTGATGAGAATGCACAAATTGAAGGAAACTTTCACTTTTCTGGAAGAGAGCAATTTTAAGGATTCCTAGAAATTCTAAGCAATTATATTTAAAAAACTCGCAACTTCATTGTTGCGAGTTTTTTTTAATTTATTAATTTCGAAAAATATAATGCTGCAATAGCAGCTTTAAAAATCATCTATTTAATCAACCTAAACCAACATTAATTTAGAGATGACTTCTTCCCCTATTTCCTCGTTCATCATTTTCACAATCTTGTCTTTACCATAACTTAACTCTTCTCGTAAAACAGAAGATGTTAAATGAATTACCAAAGTTTTATTTTGCAACTTCACAGAAGTTGTATGTGTAGCAACGCCCTGTCCCATCATTTTATTCCAAGTTTCTTCAATCTTAATTTTTTGTATTCCTTTTGTCAAATTATTTTCTTTGATAAAAAGTTGCATTAAATCTTCTATTGAAAAAGAATTATTTTCTCGTTTAGACATTTGTTTTTCTGGGTTAATAGATTATTGGATTTCTAAATGTTTTAAATCTTTGAAACTACTATTACAGTTTAAAAATCTGATAGGGTTTATTACTTTGCTTTACAATATTTTCCGTTCTTTCAGCATGTGTATCTGTGATAAAAATTTGTCCAAACTCGTCATTATTTACCAAATTAATAATCTGTAACACCCTACTTTCATCTAACTTGTCAAAAATATCATCTAACAATAGAATGGGAACTACATTTGCTTGCTGCTTGATAAACTCGAACTGAGCAAACTTTAATGCAATTAAATACGATTTTTGCTGCCCTTGAGAACCAAACTTTTTAATAGGATACGCACCAATTTCAAAACTTAAGTCGTCTTTGTGAATTCCTGCAGTGGTATATTGCAAAATTTTATCTTTCTCTAAAGATTGCTTTAATAAATCTTTCATAGAGAAATCATTTAACTGGCTTTTGTAAATAAGATTCACATGTTCCTTATCATCAGAAATTACTTGATACTTGTCATTAAATATAGGAATAAATTTTTCAAGAAAAGCTTTTCTTACCTCATATATTCTAATGCCATACTCGCAAAGTTGCTCATTATACACCTCTAGATTTAAAGCATCAAAAGTTCTATTGGCCGCAAAGTATTTTAATAACGCGTTTCTCTGACTCAACACCTTATTATAAGACAGCAAATCTTTTAAATAATTTTTGTTTTGTTGAGAAATAACACCATCTATAAATTTCCTTCTCGTATCACTGCCTTCTGTAACAAGATCTCTATCCGCAGGAGAAATAATAACCAAAGGCAACTGTCCTATATGCTCAGAAAACTTCTCATAGCTCTTGCCATTTCGCTTTAAAATCTTCTTTTGACCTTTTTTTAAACTGCAAACAATTTTCTCGGGTCTGTCATTTAAAACATAGTTGCCTTCTACCATAAAAAAAGATTCACCATGTCTAATATTCTGAATTGCGACAGAATTAAAGTAGCTTTTTGCAAAAGACAAATAATAAATAGCATCCAAAATATTGGTTTTTCCAACCCCATTATTTCCAACAAAACAATTAATTTTCTGCTGAAAATCAAAGGATTGCGATTCTAAATTTTTAAAATTAACTAAAGAAATTTTCTGTAAATACATGAATAAATAAAGTTCTATGAAACGAATTGCAAATTATTGAAAATTTTGCGAATTATGTCCTTTTAGAATCCAATAAAAAAAACTATTTTTGTCG
>ENA-ORXF01002538-ORXF01002538.1-marine-metagenome-genome-assembly--contig:-NODE-2538-length-10800-cov-8.848830_pt1 | contig 10800 bp, 15 predicted proteins | sample MGYA00237864_ERZ511476 | MGnify/ENA primary metagenome ERZ511476 (study PRJEB26306, sample SAMN06343908) | marine metagenome | isolation source: coastal waters | place: Atlantic Ocean: West Antarctic... | reverse complement strand
GGGTAGAGATCGCAGGATCACAAGTGGTATTGAAAATACTATTGGGTCTGGTCATCTTCCTACCGGCTTACGGATTACTACTCAGACATCTGTCTAGTAGGATCAAAGTAAGTGCATCAGTACAAGCATCATTCAAGAATGCTGGTTCTGATTTAAAGAAAAGCAAATAATCAATCTGGGGGAGTTTTTTGCTCCCCCATTAATACTGCTTTAAATAGAGCTATGAATTACTTAATCTTGACCCCAGACGGGGTTGGTTCCACATTATTACAGAGACTGATTACACTAACTTTATACCTAGAAAATCACAACGTACAGAACACCCATGAGTTAACAAACGGCATTGAGCTCGTTAACGGAATCGCAGTCAAAAACTTTGATTTAGGGTATTCACAAGGTCTTGGCGAGATAGCAGATATATTACACGACTCGCAGGCACAGACGACACTGGTCAGCAGATTGGCCAAGTATCATATGGATAATAGAAAAGATCCTGCCAACGATCGCCAGGATTTTTATAAATCACTCAACGGACACTTTGGAAAAATAATAATGTGCGTGAGAGAAAACATATTTGAATATGCAATGAGTTGGAGCATACGTGAGCAATCAGGGGTGTTAAACGTGTATGACGAAGAAGATCGAGACAAAGTCTCGCAGGTGTCCAAAGTGGATGAAAACTATTTCATACGGAAGTGCCAACAGTACGTGGAATACACGGAATGGGTGGAAAACAATTTCCCTAACATTGAAACAGTATCATACGAAAACATGATCAAGAACAGCGATGCAGTAATGCAAAAATTATCAGGGCACCAGGACACCTTCACAAATAAAATTGGCCTGTCGTTGAGCTCTGCATTATCAAACGAATATAATTTTGTAAAAAATAAGTCTAATAGCAATCTGTCTAATGACGAGATGAAAGCACTTGTCAAGTACAGGCAAGTGTGCAATGAAATGCTCGACAAAAAAATTATAATTGGTGCTCCCCTTAAAAACACCACACTCACTGACAAAAAGAATCAAATAAAAAATTTCAATGTGTGCCTGGATAAATTTTATAAGTTCGCTAAAAATCACAACTGGGTCGATCAGTCTACTGCCACTTACGATTTCTGGAATGAGAAACACATATGCTAAAAATACGAAACCGTTAAATACACATATGCATTACCTTTTTCTGACTCCAGACAGTGTAGGTTCCACCATATTACAGAGGCTGACCACCATGACCTTGTACTTGGAAAATCACAAAGTACAGAACACCCATGAGTTATCAACCGGCCTTGCACTCCGTAACGGAGTCGCCGTCACACCAAATGGTGAAGAACCATATGATAAAATAAGCGGATTAACGTATTCATTAGTTCAGTGGAATACCAAACGGTATCACCAAAGGATTGGCAAGACAGCAACTATATTACACCAATCGAATCCACAGACGGAACTGGTCAGCAGATTGGCCAAGTATCATATGGATAACAGGAAGGATCCCGTCAACGAGCAACAGGATTTTTACAAATTCCTTAACGGACACTTCGGAAAAATAATAATGTGTGTGAGAGAAAACATATTTGAATATGCAATGAGTTGGAGCATACGTGAGCAATCAGGGGTGTTGAATGTGTTTGGCAGGCGTGGCGGCAGAGGCGAACCCTTACACATAGCGATGAATAGGTCTAGCAAATACCACATGGGTGTATCCACTAAAGACAAAGTCTCACAGGTGTCTGAGGTGGATGAAAACTTTTTCATACAGAAGTGCCAACAGTACGTGGAATACACGGAATGGGTAGAAAACAATTTCCCCAACGTTGAAACAGTATCATACGAAAATACAATTAAAGACAGCGATGCAGTTATGCAAAAATTAACAGGGCACCAGGACACCTTCACAGATAAATTTGGCATGTCGTTGAGTTCTATATTGTCAAACGAATATAATTTCTTAAGAAATAAGTCTGAGATGTCTAATGACGAGATGAAGTCTCTTGCCAAGTACAGGCTAATGTGCTGGGAAATGATCGACAAAAAAATCATATTTGGTGTTCCCCTTAAAAACACCACGCTCACCGAAAAAAAGAATCAAATAAAGAATTTCAATTCGTGCCTAGACAAGTTTTATAAGTTCGCTAAAAATCACAACTGGATTGATCAATCCAAGGCCACTTACGATTTCGTGAACGAGGAACGCATATGCTAAAAATACAAAATCGTATAGGCATACCAGAGAGCAAAAAGTTAGGCCTGGATACATTGGAAGAGTGTTTTGATAAAGATCATTACCTGTCCTACACAAAGAACATATCGTACAGATACAACTCCAGGGGATTCAGGGATCATGAGTGGCCGGAGGACCTCCCCGACGTGGTATGGTGTGTGGGAGACAGCTTCACCGTTGGCATAGGACAACCATTCGAGGAAACATGGCCACAAATGCTTGAAAGTAAATTAGGCAAGAGATGTATAAACGTGGGTGAAGATGGTTGCAGTAATGACACGATGTCCCTGAGGATCCAAGAAATTTGTAAATCATACACGCCAAAGTTAATAGTAGTGATGTGGAGTCATTTGCAAAGAAGGAGGGTAAATGATGAGAACGTGCACCACAACAAGAACGATTTTAGTAATAGCAGGGATTTAAAAAATTTCATAAAAAACTATAAATTGTGTGCCAACGTGCAAACGGATATAATACATTCAATTATACCAGATGTGTTTACTGAAAAAAATCTTAAAAATATACAATACATACTCCAACATGAAGAAATAGAAGACATAATATCATTCCCACAATTGGATTATGCAAGAGACCATAATCATTTTGACATCAAGACCAGCGAACTAGTTACTGATCTAATGATTGAAAAAATCAATCATCTTGACAAGTCGTCTAAATATCCTATATAATAAGGAATAGGAGAGTACAAAATTTATGTATAAAGCAGGAAAAATTTGGGGCGAAACAGAACTTATACTGGCTAACAATGCCTTGGAGTTCCACAGGATAGATTATAAAAAGGGCGGAGTGTGTTCAAAACACCTGCACGAATGGAAGTGGAATGGTTTCTACTGTATGTCAGGCGAACTGAAGATAAAAGTCTGGCAGAAGGATTACGACCTAGTGGATGAGACAATCCTTAACCCAGGTGACTTCACAGCAGTACGACCAGGGCTGTATCATTCATTCGAGGGCATGACAGACGGAGTCGCATTTGAGTTGTACTGGGCAGAATTCAAACACAACGACATAGTGAGGGAATCAGTCGGACACTTGAAAGATAACGACAACAACGTTGTCAGACTAGACAAGAACAAGAAGAAATAGTAGCATGATTCCAATCAAAGGATATGCTACATTTGATCCACTGAAACATTGTTGGATAGGCTCCGGTTTCAAAATCGAATGGTTCCGTGACCTGTCCATATACAAGAACGATCGAATAATGGATCCCTTGAAACGTATTGCAGAGGAAACAGAAGAAGACTACCAGACTCTAGACAATATATTGAAGGATGCTGGCGTAAAAACGTACAGAAGTTTCTTGGACATCAAAAAGTACGGATCGTTGAAGAACGTTAATCGGCCGCCAATTAATCCCAGAGACTACTTTGCAGTGATAGGAGAGAAAATATATTTTACAAATGCAAACGATGACGAATGGGTTGAACAATCAGATGGTAGTTTTATAAAAAAAGGACCTTTTTTTGCAAAGGGACAGGACAGAGGATATGAAGCTATGTTATCAAAAATAAACAGAGGCTCGATGAACATGGACCCAACGCCCGACGTCCCAAATCTTAGTAGTGCGAGTATATGTAGAGTGGGCAAGGACCTATGGTGGGACGTGCCTGAAAATGCAAAATATATAGAAAAATACAAAGAAAAATGGGAACGAGAAGGTTTCCGTGTACACATATCTCATAGAGGATATCACAGTGATGGTGCTTTCTGTGTGGTCAAACCTGGCTGTATAGTTTCACTGAATGACATACAGGATTATGCCACAGAATTCCCAGGATGGGACGTTTTGCATCTTCCGGACCAGAGCTGGAGCAAAGTCAGTCCATTCATAAAGATGAAAAAGAAGGTGGGCGGACGTTGGTGGATCAAAGGCGAAGAACACAATGATCAACTAATCCAATTTGTTAACACCTGGTTAGATGACTGGGTTGGTTACGTGGAGGAGACCGTGTTTGATGTAAACATGTTATCTATTGACCGGGATACCATCATATGCAACAACTACAACAAAGATGTTTTTGCACACTTCAAAAAGCACAAGGTTGAACCTATCATATTCAACTTCAGACACAGATACTTCTGGGATGGTGGCATACACTGTATAACACAGGATCTATACAGGGAAGGGACAATGGAGGATTATTTTGGCTAACATATACACAATATACGCAGATCACAAAGACAACATAGACGCACACCAGTTTGTGGAAAAAATGAACATGTTTTTGGACAAGTTAGTAGAGCAAAAGAAAATGAACTGCTACCGAGTTACTAGAATGAAATTAGGTTTTCGATCGATGGATCTTCCGGAATTTAGAATTGACATGGAATTTGATAACATGCAACAACTAGATGATGCAATGACTGTAACTATTCATGATAAAGCTGTTGATAAAGTACACGTAGGGTTCAACCAGTTTGTAAATGTGGAAACAATACAACATTTTTTGTATAGGGATTTTCCTGATGTTCCACCTCCTAACCTAAATACCGGCAAGTTGACAGATAAGAAACAATCATATACAATAGAAGAGATAGTAGAGGCAACAAAAAGGGTATTACCAGAGATATGGTAGACGAGAAAAAATATTACTATTCTGAGATATTTCACAGCATACAGGGTGAAGGACACTACACGGGCATTCCAACAGCATGGATAAGATTCTTCCTTTGTAATTTGCAGTGCAGTGGATTTGGACAAGTGGATCCGACCAATCCAGACACATATGAACTACCATTCGAAGACTTTGATGTAGACAGCGTGAGTAGAGTAGAAGATTTACCCGTGTGGGAGAAAGGTTGTGATTCAAGTTACACATGGGCAAAGAAGTTTAAAAAGTTAATGGGACAGGAGACACCCACAGTACTAGCAAACAAGATAGTAGACATAATAAGGACAGACTCAAATCCAGAAGGTAAGTTTCTACATCCTAATTCCAAACAGCACCAACACCTATGCTTCACTGGTGGAGAACCTTTGATGATCACAGGACAAGCGGCAGTGGTTGGCATATACAACGAATTAAAGAAACAGAACAACTTGCCAGGATCAATGACATTCGAGACCAACGGCACACAGGTATTGAAGGAACCTTTCAAGGAATGGATAAGATCCATAGACACAGAAGTATTCTTCAGTGTGAGTCCTAAACTGTTCACAGTGTCCGGCGAGAAGACCGAGAAAGCAATCAAGCCAGAGACGGTAGCAGAATACTACAAGCTATCTAACAAAGGACAGTTGAAATTCGTTGTTGGGTCAGCAGACAGGGAATGGGAAGAACTAGAAGACACAGTTAAGAAATTCAAGGATGCCGGTGTTGACTGGCCAGTATGGGTAATGCCAACAGGTGCAAGGGAAGAAGAGCAGACAGCAGGTGCCGGTAAAGTGGCAGAGAAGGCATTCCAGAGAGGCTACAATGTGGCGGCCAGAGTCCATGTGTATCTATTTGGTAATGCAATTGGCACATAAAAGTAGACTAGTTAATCAAAATATGGGGAACGTGATGGACGGTCATGTCAAATTACAATTGACCACTAGCTATACCAAACAACCACCACTTATTACTTTAAACATTAATGGCGAAACTATTTTTGACGGGGAATTAAAAGAAAAAAATGATTTTGAACATGTTGTACAAAATGGCCATTCGTTACAATTAAAAATAAAAAGATCCGGAAGGACAAAGAACATCATCGCCGTTGATCCGGAAAATGGATTTACAATATCTAAGTTGGATATAAATGGAGTTAGAATCAATCCCAGTATTGGGCCTTACAAATGTGCTGACAACGACTACCTAGAACCACACACCATACATGCAAGTAAATTTACACTCAACGGAGAGTATTGCTTGGAAATACCTTACTACACTTTACGTGGACAGATAACAAAGAACACAGACAGATTTGATATCACCGAACAGCATAACAATTATACTTTTTTTGGTGCTAGTATGACTGATTACGACTTTACGCAAGGTATCCCTCCAATACATAACAAGAAAAACTATGCTGATCTTTTTATACAACGCCTAGGTGGTGTTAATTTATCAAGTTCGGGACAGACAAACCAAGAAGTATTTGAAACTGTATATAAGTATCTCGAGAATAACAAGTCTGATGTCGTTTTTGCACAATTGATTAGTGCCGTTGGTAGACAAGTTAAAAATCAAGATACAAAAGAAATACAGAGATATTCACCGCACACTGATGAAAATTTAGAGTGGGTTGATGAGTTCACAAAATCTAAATTAAGATCTATACAAGAGTATTTTGTTTACCTCGACATAGCACCGATCCTAGCACTACAGATACCAGAATACCAAAAACTTATTGCATACGCAGAGGATCGTGGTAGTAAAATATTTTTTATAAGTTACTTCCGTGACGAGTATGACATTATGAAACAAGTAATACCAAACAACATGGCTCCTTACTTTGACCTAGATCCAAATACCAAATATTGCAAAGATAACGGATATCATGCCACTCCGGAAGAACAAGAGTATTATTCCCAAAGTTTAGTTGACTTTATTAGAAAAATAACATAAAATATATATTATGAAGGTAAAAAAAACAGCAAAGACAACTATCAAGAAAACAAAAAGCAAAGGTTCTAAGAAGAGCGAAGAGCCTGTTGTTAAAGTTCTTAACTTGAATGTTAATCCTGAGAATCCTAGAAATGGTTTCTTTGAGCTAGACTGGAATCCTGAGTTTGTGAACATGTTGAAACAATCTGGATATCAAGGTGAGAGCGAAGAAGAGATCGTTGACAAATGGTTCCAGACACTGTGTCAGACTATTGGCAATGAGCAAGGCTTAGATGTCAATGCTTCGGGTTATGTAAAAATGACTAGGAGAGATGATGGAAAGACTGAAGTCTCTTAATCTAAAATTAAAATTTCACACATCATATAACACACATCCAATTGTAATCAAGTACAAAGACTCAACAGTCGATGAAATTAATTTACACATAGATCAAATAGAGCAAAAAGAAGAAATTACTTTTGAAGGTTTCTCCCCTGACGATGCCAAACAGAAGGTGTCCTGCACGTTAGGATACAATGATAGAGAAGTAGACATACAAAGTATTGCATCATTCCAAATGCAAGATAATCAGTATGTTGCAAACACAGTAATCAAAGACTGCAAAGACATCCACTTCAACGGTAGACTAGATCTCACTTTTTCCAAATATTGGTTCAAACATAACATACTCGAGGGTGCGAGCCTAGATGAGGATTACGTTCATTGGGATCAGATATGCTTCACAGACGAAGAAGTGTTCTGTGTGGGAGATAGTTTTACATATGGGCATGGCGTTGACAGGGATGAAACATGGCCTAGCTTATTGAATCGGAATGCTTTCAATTTTGGTTCAAAAGGATTAAGTCATGATGGCTGTGTAAAGAATATAAAATATATATTAGAAAATAGTGATTGTGTTAAACAGATCATATGCCTGTTGCCCTCGGCAACAAGGAAACTGTTTGAGTTTGAATTCCTTGGATGGAAAGGTAGTATTCTAGTAGGTTATAACAGCAAACATACTCTACCAAATGAGTTTTTGTCAGCTATTAATAATATCAAAGATTTTATCATACAAGGAAACATTAAAGACGACTGGATAAAGTCCTGTACAGACATAATCGACCTGTGCAACGAGCACAAAGTAGAATGTTGGCTCTCTACATGGAGTAGTGACGTATATGAGCACATACCTACCAAATATAGATTACCAATATTCCCACATATAACAACATTTACGGAAAGAGCCAGCGATAAGTCTCATCCGCACAAAAAACATTACGAGTTATTTGTAAAAAATATCACTTCTTTTATAGACAAAAGACAAAGTTAGTGCTATAATTAGACATGACACATATACTAGTAGACACAGCAAACACATTCTTTAGGGCTAGACATGTTGTAAGAGGAGATGCATCTGAGAAGATCGGCATGGCCATACACATCATGTTCGCTTCGGTCAAGAAAGCATGGCAGGACTTTGACGGTTCTCATGTGGTGTTCTGCCTAGAAGGTAGATCATGGCGTAAGGATCACTATGCACCCTACAAGAGAAACAGGAAAGAACTTGTTGAGGCAATGAGTGAGAAAGAGAAAGAAGAGAATGATGTGTTCTGGGAGTGCTACGATGACTTCACAGACTTTATTAGAACCAAAACAAATTGTACAGTGCTACAGAATTCAAGAACAGAAGCAGATGATCTTATCGCACGTTGGATAGACAAGCACCCTGACACTAAACATGTCATTATAAGCACAGATAAAGATTTGAATCAACTAATAACACCCAAGGTCAAGCAGTACAACGGTGTCAGTGAAGTTACAATGACCCATGAGGGATGGTTTGAAAGAAATGGTAACCCTGTTATAGACAAGAAATTGAAAGCACCCAAGCCTGCACCTGATACAGAATGGCTTATATTTGAGAAGAGCATGAGAGGTGATCCAAGCGACAACATATTTTCAGCATACCCAGGTGTGCGTACAAAAGGCACAAAGAACAAGATAGGATTAAAAGAAGCATACGCAGATAGGAAAGAAAAAGGATACACATGGAACAATCTAATGTTGAGCAAGTGGGTAGATCATGACGGAAAGGAACACAGAGTAATGGATGATTACGAAAGAAATAAATTTTTAGTGGACCTACATGCACAACCCGAGGCAATAGTAGAGGAGATGGATCAAACGATTGCACAGGCCATAGCAGAGAACAAAGCGATAGATCAAGTCGGAGTCAGATTCATGAGGTTCTGTGGCAAGTATGATTTAAATAGAATTAGTGAGCAGGCACAACTTTATGTTGAGCCTTTTAATGCGAGGTTAGGATCATGACAGTAAGAGCGAAGACATTGGTCAAAGATAAATTCTGGATAGTCGAGCAGAACGGACAAAAACTAGGTACCTTACAGAAACAACAAGACAACGGTTGGATCTTCCTAAGCAAGGCAGACCACAGGCAAGTTTTCCACACACAGGAGAGCCTGTTTACAAAATTTGGGTTTGGCATGTTTGATGAATCAAATTTAAAGAAAGCAGAAGACGAGATACAAACAGACAACTTCGATGTGCATGGTTTTCCATGTAGCCAACATCCGTACAACCCAATGTTTGACGTAAAGAATCACCTGCCGGTTTACACAAAGACTCCTAAGAGCAAGAGTCAGTTCTGTGCAGGATACTACATAATCTGTTTCGAAAAGGGATGGAGGAAAGCGTACTGTCCAAAGATGATCACCCTTTCAAGGTACGAATACAAAGGACCAATAAAGTCCAAACTAGAAATGCAACAGGTATTAAATGACGCAGTCAAGCAATTCCAAGATACAAACTAGACCAATAGAGGATCTCATAGGCAGGATCAGGACACTGCGACAGCAGGGTCAGAAACAAATCATAATCCCAGCCAAAGAAGCTGACCAATTAGCGGATTCCCTGATGCAGGTCATGACAAGAATGGTCACAATCCAGGAGGAAATCATTGAAGCTCTAAAAGTTGCTCAACAGGCTTCAACGGTAAGCATCGAGATGGACGGTGGCGACTTCACTAAAGGTAAGTAGCATCTTCACGATACATTTTTTGGTAAATATAGTTATAAACTATGAGCAGACCAAAACCTACAGTTATACTTCAAAGTTCCAACAAGACTACGTTCAAGTTGGACGAAGTCCTTGCGGCAGAGGGCATATGGGCAGTTTTCTATGATGGTAAACCCATCAACCTAAAGAGCTCAAGTTTGGTGGCCAACTACCCTGGACCAAAGTACAAAAAAGTATCTTTCTCAAACCCAGGACATGCAGAGAACCTAGCAAAGAAGCTCAACGCACAACACAACACAGACAAGTTTGGTGTTTACATTTTAAAAACTGGCGATAAATTCACTAGATAATTAATTGTATGGATCGAAAGACAGCATATACCCGTACCTTCCTCATGCTCAAAGATGAGACCATACATGATGAGAGCATCAAGACCGCCTACTTCACATGGTGGCAGAATGTAAGGGAGAACTACGAATCCAGGTCCTTGAGATTGACCAAACCGGGATTCCAAATAATAGAAGAACTAGATCTCAAGACCTATACCATTAAATTCCCCCAGAAGATTATTTTCACACCCCAAACATACCTGTGGTTGGACGAGTTCGTTGATTGCCCATATTTCGTGGACAAGTCAAAGATCATAGTTACCATGGAAAGGATGGCATTACAGCTCATGTTATTTGCCGGAGATGTAACAAAATACGGTCTAGCACGAGCTATGAGCAAGGCCGAGGATCAAGAAAACCAGTAAAACTGCGACTTCTACACGGTTGACTCATAACACATTTCTGCTATAATGATACTATAAACATTTTAACAGGAGTGTACAAAATGGCGAGAACAAACAAAAACAAAGAGGCGGCAATAGGCAGTCAAAACAGAACAGTTGGTCCAAACGAGGCCAAATCAGCACTAACACATTGTATCAAATTACAGAGACCCATAATGATGTGGGGAGCACCGGGTATTGGTAAATCAGA
>ENA-ORXF01002535-ORXF01002535.1-marine-metagenome-genome-assembly--contig:-NODE-2535-length-10808-cov-3.847265_pt1 | contig 10808 bp, 8 predicted proteins | sample MGYA00237864_ERZ511476 | MGnify/ENA primary metagenome ERZ511476 (study PRJEB26306, sample SAMN06343908) | marine metagenome | isolation source: coastal waters | place: Atlantic Ocean: West Antarctic... | reverse complement strand
TGGCGGATCAAGTGTGGGTATTGAAGCAATCGCTTTAAATAAACAAGTAATTACCATTGATATGATGGAAGAGCTTACAGAAGTATCATTTATTAAACATGGGTTTACGAAGCATGTTACGGAGAATGGAAAATTATCAAATGTTATTAGTAATGTATTTTTAAATGATAATAATGGTAATTCTAAAAAAAACTTAGATACCTCAACTATTTTTAAAAGAACTGGATCTGAGGCTTCAGAGTTCATAGCCAAAAGAATTATTAAAGATGTAAATTTATGAAAAGAATATTATTTATTCAAGATATTAAAAAGGGAGGTGCATACGAGAGTCTTATGCAAATTAGCAATTCTCTTGGACAAGAGTTCGACTTGTATTTTTGCTTTAAGAGTAGTAAGAAGTTCCAATCTAGTTCAATTAATAATTCTTATGAATTAAATATAAGGAATTGGATTAATTATATGGGAGGCAATAGCAAAACCAAGTTTTTAATTAAACTGCCTGGAATAGTATTATTACAAATTTTCACAATCATTAAATTAATGATAATTATTAAAGAAAAAAAAATTGATGTTGTCCATACTAATTCAAGATATTATTTGGAGGGAGCGATAGCGGCAAAATTGTTATCAGTAAAACATATTTGGTCAATTAGAGAGTTAGTATTAAATAATAATTATTATAAGAGTAATATTGTTAGAAACTTTATTTTCACAACAATAATAAACGGATTTTCTGATACCGTATTATGTAACTCGAATGCAGCACTTGAGCAGTTGTTGAAAATTGGGATTAAAGAATATAAAATTAAAAAAATTTTTAACTTAGTTAAAGTTGTTAAAAAAGAAAATCAGAAACAAATAAAACATCTTCTACCAGCTCAATTTAAAGATCGAATTATTGTAGCTATAATTGGCTGGATATCACCAATTAAGAGAGTAGAGATTTTTCTCAATTTAGCAGCTGAGTTCAAAAATAGCCGAGTTCTTTTTGTAATTATTGGTGAACATACTAAAAGAGATGAGGCATATTATTTAAGTATTAAAAATAGAGCCGATAGTTTAAGAAATATTGAAATGATTGGCCATATTGATAGAATAGTTGATTATATTGGATCAATTGATATGTTGATTCATTGTTGTGACTGTGAGTCTTTTGGAAGAGTCGTGGCTGAAGCTCAGCTACATAATGTGCCTGCAATAGTGTTCAAGGGCTCTGCAGTTTCAGAATTAGTGGTTGACCAAGTTACAGGATATGTAGTGGATAATTTTTCAGACTTAAAGCATAAGCTTAATTTACATATTGACTATATGATTGATAATAAAAAACCAGCAAGTTTTAATAATATTGAAAATTATATGAATCACTTAGACCATTCAAAATTAATTCAACAATATAGAGATATTTACTAAAAAATGATAAAAAGGATACTAGTTATTACCTATGAAATGCCACCTCAGCATTCGGGTGCTGGTATCGATATTAAAAGAACATATGAGGCCATTATAGATGCGCACCCTAATATTTATGTGGAAATTTTATGTCTCAAAGGGCCTAGTGAAATTTCAGATTTCTCAAAAAACATCATAATTAAAAGATCTCTTAGCCGTTGGGATACAAAAAAAATTATTAATATGCTAATTGATTTTTTTAAGGTAATGCGATCTTTAGTAAAAGCTGATGTTGTTCATTTCAATGCATTATATCCAATTGGGTTGCTTGTAATTCCAATTGCTAATTTTTTAAGAAAAAAAACTATTTTACAACTTCATTGCATGGGTGTAGATGATCCCAAGACTGTATTGTTAAAAAAACATGGAAAGTTACTATCTTTTTTTTATAAAAAAGCACAATATTTCAAAACATATAGCAAAGCTCAGTCAGACGCACTATTAGAATCTGGCGTTAATAGAAATAGGATTCTAGAGATCCCTCCATATATAGATAATATTTTTTCCTCCCCTATGGACTCTCTTAGTAAGGATGAGTTTAAAAAATCTATTGGTTTAAATTCTGATTCAATTGTTTTAACAACAATTGGCCGTATAGGTCATCGAAAAGGCTCGGATATTGTGTTAGACACATTTAGTGCTCTAAACGATAAAATTCCAAAATTAGAGTTACTTATGGTTGGCCCACACAATAAGAATGTATCGTTAGACTATCCAGAAGATTTAAAATTAAAAATACAAAAAAATACAAATGAAAATATCAATTATTTGGGAGAGCGAAAAGATGTAAATAAAATACTGCAAATAACTGACTATTTTATTTTGCCTTCTAGAGGAGAGGGTTTTGGAATAGTTAATATTGAAGCATTAGCATGTGGTGCAATAGTTGTGGTGTCAAACTTAAAGGGTATTTTTGATACTATTATTGATCACGGTAAAGATGGACTGATAGTTACTACTTTTGACTATTCAGATTATGTTGATGCCATACTTTTTCTTTATAACGATATTAATATAAGAGAAAAAATTGTAAAAAATGGTTTTAAAAAAGTTCAAAAAAAATATGTTAAAGAAGTAACATTAAAGCCCTATATAAATTTTATTTTTGAGAATTAGTTATGATAGGTAGCCTTTCATTTACTAGAGATATCCTATCACTTATTACTATTTTAGGAGTCATATTTGGGAATTCAATTCTCTATGGTTCGCAAACACTATCATTTTTCATATTCGCTTCATCTATAGCCATATTTTCAATATATATATTTATTAATATTGAAAAAATTATAAGGAAGCCTTTCCCTCCTCACTTCTCGCTCTTTATAGTATTAATTTTCTTCATTGTTATTTTTCAACACATAGTCCTCGCAAACAACTTCATCGTAAATGAATTGATCAGAGTTTTATATCTATTTGCAGGAAGTTTAATTATTGCTTCAATATATTATGCGGAAAATTCTGTTAAACGCCTTGCTCAATTAATCCTTTTTTCTATACTAATACTCAATATAGTAACAATTCTTGAATTTTTTATTCAATACGAAGGATCTTTTCAAGTTGAAGTGGATGGTGTATTTAAATCGGGTGATCTAAGCTCTCTTGGCCCTTCACTTACATCTGATTCAATTTTAGTTTCTTTATTGCTTCTGTTCTATATTGTTGAAAGAGATATTAAAAATAAAAATATTGCCAATATTCTTTATTTAATATCAATTCTGGGAATTTTATTGACATCCTCGAGGTTTGGAATCGCTTTATCTTTATTTCTTTATTTAATTTTCTTATTGAAATACAGGCTAACCTTTTTAAATATTTTTTTATCAATATTTGTTATTTATATATTTTTCGTAAGCCAAGCTCAAATACTAAAGGTGAGATTTTCACAGCCTATTGCTGGGTATCAGTCGGATGAAAAAGTTGCTTCTCAATTGGATGAAAAAGTTGCTTCTCAATTGGATGAGATAGAGGTAGTAAGAATTCCTATAAATAATTTAGAAAAAATAATCAAACAAGATTTACTCTTTTTTGACGAAATTTCAACTACCATCTCTAATGAGATTGACGAGGGTTTAACTATCGTTCTGGAAGCTATGGATTCTCAAAATATAATAGCTGATGAAGAAACAATTATAAATTTAGTTGACCGAGTAATTAGACTTAATCATAACAGTTTAATGCAAATTGATCCAAGTAGTTTAAAAAATTCTATTTCATCTTCTTTAAATGAGCAACTTTATAATGAGTCTATAAATGTCCCTTATAATCTTATTAATATAGATCCTGAAGTCACTCCAACTATCATTAATTCAACTTCTGCACATAACATGGATAATACTAACTTGATTGAATCTGATGCAAAAATTAAGCTAGCTGCTCAACAAGAAATTAAGCTAGCTGCTCAACAAGAAATTAAGCTAGCTGCTCAACAAGAAATTAAGCTAGCTGCTCAACAACTAACTCTAGAGAAAAGTCTTGTTAACGCATGGTCTAATAATAATAATTTTCCTTATGAAGATTATTCTAGTAGTGGGTTAAGTATTAATTCAGCTATTAATACTACTGACTTAGGTTCTATTAATACTACCTGGTTGCCAATACTGGGAGAGATTTATACTGTTTCATTCGATTTAACTTTAAATAGTGGTTTGCCACCCAGGATTTATGTTGAATCATCAGAATCATGGGGTGAAGGAAGAGTGTTTGAAACAAAACCGGGCATTCAGTCATATACTTGGAAGGCCGAGGCTTCAGAAGTAATGTATTTGAATTTTTCAGTAACTGAAGACGTGCCAACTAATTTCTCTGTAGAAGACTTTAAACTATATAAAGGGGGTAATCTAGATCTCTTTAATGCAAGAGTTCAACAGGAAGCTAAGCTAGCTGCTCAACAAGAAAAAATTATTGATCAAGCTATTATGTCTCCTCAAAAACGAAAAATTATGAACCAAGTTAATTTTAGACTAGAGGAGGCCTATAGAAGCGTAATTGATATGCACGGAAACCCTTTAGAAGAGAAAAGGATGATGAATTTGATTAGTCAGAGTCTTTCTCAAATTCAAAATTATAACTTAGATCCAAATTTACCAGAAATTGATGGAAGAGTTGTGCACTGGTTAGTCGCAATCGATATGTTTTTAAACAGCCCAATGAAAGGAGTAGGCTCAAGGGATAAATTTAGTGAAAATTTTTATTTAATGCAATATAAGTACAATACCAGAAAAGCAGTCTTTTGGACTTCAAATGGATATAAAAAATTTGTCACTAAAAGATATGGAACTAATCGAAGCCCACATAGCACTTTATTTGGCCAGTTAGCAATATTTGGTATTTCTTCAATATTTTGGTCAGTCTTTCCCCTTTATTACATATATTGCTGGAGCAAGAAAACTCGCAAACATATTCTGGATATTGAGCTTATTTCCTTTGGGCTAATTCTATTCTTATTAGTTTTAAGAGAGATTCATACTCACAAATTTTTCCTAATAGTTATGATTCTACTTATGTTTATCTTTTATGAAAATCGCAAAAAAGACTATAGTATTAATTAATAATAATTTAAATCCAAATAGAGCTTTTAATCCACTCTTTTAATTTTTCTAATAGGAAGTTTCACCATAATATTTTGACTTTACGATTTGATTTCTTTTCAAGTAACTGAAGTTATTAATATAGAATACGTTTAAATTATAGTTTATTCAATCAAAAATTAATCTGATAGAAGGTTATTTCCTTAACTTATTGAGTCACATGATTTGTTAAAATATAGGCTTTATGGAGTTAAATTCTTTAAATAGCATGATAAATAGCAATCCATTTATTATAGAAGTAACTGGGATATCTGGAATTGGTAAGACTACATTTATTAATAACCTTGAGGGAAAATATATTCCTTATTGCTCTATTAAAAGTAGGCACAAATTTTTTGCTTTTATTAGTTTTTTTCTTTTAAAAATAGTTTCAATTAGACAAATTATTTGGATGTTTAATTGTAGTATCTCTTCCAATCATATTTCAATAATATTTAAACTAAATATTTTTAGAAATTTGCTGCTAAAGTTTATTAGATTTGAAGCAGCATTTCATGCTTCAGCCTCTTTATCAAGAATTGTATTAGTTGATGAAGGAGTTTCACATATCCCCTTTTTAATACAAGATAGTAAAAATCTAGATAAAAATCTAGATTATTTTTTTACAGAGTTCAAAGCATTTCTTAATCAGATTAGCTTGGTTGTAATTGATAATGATATAAGTGATGAAGTAATTTGTAATAGATTATTACTCAGAGGTCATAAAAGACTTGCTGGATACTCCACGAAAGAATTTAAATTATTTATTAAAAATAATAGAAGTACGTTAAATAAAATAATCAATGAAGAGAGTAGGTTTCAGAAAGTTTCTACTATAAAATCACTTAATGCTAGAAATTTATAATCAACTTTTTACACAACTTAATGCAGATAAGATAAGTTATTGTTCTTGGAAGAATAATCACTTGCTACTTAGGGCATGCAATGGGGATGGCGATATTGACTTGCTTGTTAGTCCCGCTGAACACAGTAAATTCAATCGTATATTGCGTAAGCTTGGCTTTATTATGGTGAAAAGTGCAATCTCAGAGTATCCATCTATTCAGCATTACTATTGTTATGATGCTTTAACAGATCATTTTGGTCATCTACATGTTTATTTTAAACTTATAACTGGAGATAGCCATTTAAAAAATTATAGAATTCCATTTGAAAGAAAAGTTCTAGCTAATTCTATTTTTAATGAAAGTGGCGTTAAAGAAGCTCACCCAAATCACCAGCTTGAGTTATATAAAATTAGAAACCATATAAAGGCATCATCTTTTTTAGGGCGTTTCTTGTTAAAACGAGAAGAAGAGGATTATCAGCTTGAATTAAATTATATTTTGTCAAATATCGATAAAAATATCTCTCATGTTGAGCTTTTATTGACTAATTTTTCTAAGAAAATACCTAATAAGCCAATTATTTCTAGTTTGATCTATGCAATTCTTAATTTATGGATTTGGAAAAGAGATGTAGGTATTCTAGAAAGAGTTTCTCAAATATACCTTCGTATTTTAAATAAATTTTTTTTCCATCGAAAAAAGACAATTAATGGGGCAATAATATCTATAGTTGGGCTAGATGGTTCTGGAAAAAGTAGTTCTGTAAATGAATTAAATAAATGGCTAGTTAAAGAGTTTACCTCTAAGAAATTTCACTTTGGTCGGCCCCCACCGATATTTATCACTTATCCATTTAGACTTTTATTAAAACTACGTAAGTTATTTAAAAATAGCAATTCAGTTGCATCGCTTAAAGATACATCTAACTCTTATATGAGTCTACTTTCTAAAATTCGATACTTAGTGTTGGCGTTTGAACGTGCATCACTAATAAAAAAAGCACATAGATTTGCATTAAATGGCGGTATTGCCATTCTTGATCGTTATCCCTCAAATAATTTAGGAAAAATGGATAGCAAAAGAATTTCTGACGAAAAGTCTTTTATTGGAATAATTGAGTCTAACTTGTATGATCGTATGAAAATTACAGATGTTTTAATTAAGTTAAATGTTGATGTTGAGGAAGCAGTTGTACGAAACAAATTAAGAAATAAAAAAGATAAGGAGACTGATAATGAAATTAGAATTCGTTTTGAAATTAACGCTAAATTAGATTATGAGGCATTAATTGAGTATGAAGTAGATTCAATGCAGTCTATAAATGAGGTGCATCAGCAAATTAAAAACTTAATTTGGGGTTATATCATTGCCTCTAATTAAAAAAATAATATTTCATATTGGTGGTGAAGATGTTCGAATGCGTATTCCTATTTTAAAGAAAATGATAAAAAATGAATTCTTAGTTGCTGCAATAGGATGTAATGACCATAAAGCATTTAGCAAACATGGAATCAAATATTTTAATTACCATTTAAATCGGTCTATTAGTTTGCTTTCTGATATACGCTCAAAACATCAATTAACAAAGATTTTTAAAAATGAAAATCCAGATTTAATCCATTTATTTGATACAAAACCAGGGGTGCTATTCCCTAAGGTGGCAAAAAATTCTGGTATCAAGCATGTTGTTAGAACAGTCACAGGAATGGGTTATATTTTTTCCTCCAGCTCTATTTTTATTAAAATGTTGAGGCCTCTTTATAGGTATGTTCAAAAAAAAGCAATTTTTTATACTGATGCAGTAATATTTCAAAATATTGATGATAAAAAATACTTTGAAAAATATAATTTAGTTCATAAAAATAAAAGTTATTTAGTAGCAAGTTCAGGTATCGATGTTGAGTCATTTATATCTGATAAACCAAGTAAAGACGGCCAAGATAAATTACGATCTGATTTGGGTTATAAAGATAATCATATTGTGGTTACCTTAGTTGCTCGATTAATCAAAGATAAGGGTGTAATGGAGTTTTTGAAAGCTGCTAGACTATTGTCTAGTTACTCAAATATCAAATTTTTAGTGGTTGGACCAATCGCAGGAGAGGGATTTCAAGCGATTTCAAAATCTAAATTAGATTCATATGCTGATTGTGTAAATTATATTGGTTCAGTTGATAATGTTGCAGAGATATTATCTATTTCAGATATATTTGTTCTTCCTACATATTATAGAGAGGGTTTGCCACGTATTTTATTAGAGGCAGGGTCGCTTGGGCTTCCAATTATTGCTACAGATATGCCTGGATGTCGAGATGTTGTTAGGCATAATTGGAATGGCCTTCTTATTCCGATTAGAGATCCTATTGCCCTTGGAGAAGCAATAAAAAAATTATCACACAATGCTGCTTTAAGGCAAGCAATGGGAAATAGAAATCCATCTTTCATTAAAGATAACTTTGATTTATCAATTGTTGCTGATGCTTATGCAGCTATCTATAGGGACTTACTAAATCATGCCTAAATTCATACCTTTTTCAATTCCAGATATTGATGACTCTGAAATTAATGAAGTTGTTGACACCCTTCGAACTGGTTGGTTAACGACAGGTCCTAAAGTCAAGTTATTTGAATCAAACTTTGAACAGTTTATTGGTCCTGAAGTCCAAGCTGCTTCGGTCAATTCAGCAACAGCTGGGCTTCATTTATCTCTTGAGGCTCTTGGTATTGGAGTAGGAGATGAAGTAATTCTTCCTAGCCTTACCTTTACAGCTACAGCGGAAGTTGTGAGTTATTTAAATGCTGATGTAAAGTCAGTGGACATAGATTCTAAAACCTTAAATATAGATATTAATAAAATTCGACTCGCAATTACTCCAAAGACGAAGGCTATTATAGTAGTGCATTATGCTGGATTAAGTTGTAATATGGATGAAGTATTGTTGTTGGCGAAGGAGTTTCAATTAAAAGTAGTTGAAGATGCTGCGCATGCTTTGCCGTCATTTTATAAAGCAAGTATTATTGGATCTTTGCATTCTGATGCAACAGTATTTAGCTTTTATGCTAATAAAACAATGACTACTGGAGAAGGTGGAATGGTTGTTTCTCGGAATAGCGATTTGATAAAGAGAATTAAAATAATGCGTCTGCATGGTATTGATAGAGATGTATTTGATCGATTTCAATCTAAGAAACCTACTTGGTTTTATGAGGTAGTTGCCCCTGGGTTTAAATATAATATGACTGATATTGCAGCTGCAATAGGAATTCATCAGCTAAAAAAGCTACCTAAATTTTTAGAAAGAAGACAGTTTTTGGTCGAGCGTTATCTTACTAAATTAGTTGATTTGCCTTTGATTTTACCGCCTGACGATATTCATGGTGGAGGACATGCCTGGCATTTATTTGTAATTCGGATCAATACCGATGCTAAAATTAATCGAGATGATTTGATTCAATTTCTAAGCGATAAAGGCGTTGGAACAAGTGTTCATTATATTCCGTTGCATCGGCAGCCTTTTTGGAAAAATAAATATAATTTAACAAATAGTATGTTTCCAGAGGCCGACAAAGCTTATTTATCCATGGTGAGCATACCTTTATATACTGCTATGACTAATGAGCAGCAGGATTATATTATTAGAACTTTACATGAGGCTTTTGAGTGATTAAGCGATTGTTAGATTTATTAGTTGCTTTTACTGGGATAATTTTTTTAAGCCCATTTTTTATATTATTTGCTTTATGGATTAAATTAGATTCTCACGGGCCAATATTTTTTCGACAAGTTCGAGTAGGGTTAAATGGAGAAAATTTTAAAATACATAAGTTTAGATCTATGTACATAAACTCTGAAAGTAAAGGAAAATTAACAGTCAGAGATGATGTCAGAATTACAAGGTCTGGTAAATTTATTCGGCGATTTAAGGTTGATGAATTACCTCAGTTATTTGATGTTTTAATTGGTAGGATGAGTCTAGTAGGTCCTAGGCCTGAAGTCCAAGAGTTTATTAATGAATACCCTCCAGATATTAGAAAAAAAATTCTGTCTATAAGACCAGGCATTACTGATATGGCTTCGATTGAAATGATAGATGAGAATGAAATTTTAGGAAATTTTAAAGATTTCAAAAAAGCATATATAGAAACTATATTGCCTACCAAACAAAAGCTCTATCTTGACTATGTTGAGAATCATAATATTTGGATGGATATTCATATTATTTTATTAACTATTAAAAAAGTTTTTTCCCGATAATTCTTATGATTAATAGATTAACTAGTTTATCAAACAATTCTAAAAAGCTAGTTCAGATACTAACTGATTCTACTGCTGTAATTGTAATATTATTGCTTTCATTCTCAATTAGATTGGGGGTTTGGTATTTTCCTGGTAGTGATTTGCTATGGTTAATATTTGGCTCTCCTATTTTTGCTATTCCTATCTTTTGGCGTTTTAGTCTTTACCGATCAGTTATTCGATTCATTGGCTTTAAGAGTCTATGGCAAGTAGTTCAAGCAGTATCACTATATGCCCTAGTTTGGGGGATTTTTGGATTTATGGCTTCATTAGATGGTATACCTAGGTCTGTAATCTTAATTAACTGGATTCTTTCTATACTAATAATTTGTGGTCTGCGTGTAATTGCCCACTGGTTATTAAATAGAGAAAACTTACTTAAAATAAATTCTTCCGATGGCACTAATCGAAAAGTTACTTTAGTCTATGGCGCTGGGGAAGTAGGAATGCAATTAGTATTAGCCTTAAAGCATTCGTCTGAATATCTCCCTATCGGCTTTATTGACGACTCTATTGAGCTATATGGAAGACAAATTCAAGGCCTTGAGGTCTATTCTTTAATCCAAATCACTGATTTAATTGATAAATATAAAGTTGACGAGATTTTGATTGCTCAGCCACCCACTTCACGTGCAAAGAGACGAGTCC
>ENA-ORXF01002533-ORXF01002533.1-marine-metagenome-genome-assembly--contig:-NODE-2533-length-10809-cov-4.251957_pt1 | contig 10809 bp, 4 predicted proteins | sample MGYA00237864_ERZ511476 | MGnify/ENA primary metagenome ERZ511476 (study PRJEB26306, sample SAMN06343908) | marine metagenome | isolation source: coastal waters | place: Atlantic Ocean: West Antarctic... | reverse complement strand
AGACTTGCAAGTGTTAATTCTATTTTTAATCTATGAGCACCTTTGGCTGCATAGTTAGATGAACCAGTTGCATTGTCAGTTAAACTGGTATCTATTTCTGGTGTCGATAATGTTTCTGTAATTGAAAAACCAACTCTTGCAGTGACAACATTAGAGTTTGTTGACAGTACTAATCTTTGAGCGGCACATCTTACAAACTGTCCTCTTACATAGTAAACACCCTCTTGTAGTTCAACTGCAAGTCCATCTTGAGTAGCAGTAGTACCATCAATTGGTGAGAATATAGTTCCAGAAGCATTATTAGAAGCATATGATGTAGTATGAGTAATACCAGCATTTCCAGTTATGTTTTCACCATTTACAAATCTTTGAGATACACCATCTGTTCCAGTATTTACATATTGAACATACAACATAGGCTGTGTTGTTGAAGTTGCAATTTGAAATCCTATGACTTTAGCTGTAACACCAGATATTTGTCCAGTGATAACTACATTGTTAGTTTGATTATAATATGAACTTGGGTTTACTGTTTCGTTAGCAAATGTTCCATCCAACTGTACTGTTTGGAATTGTTTCATTATGGAAAGTTGGCCAGGTATAACCACTGTTCCTTCTTTGAACATGTGATTACCATGCTGTTCGACTTGGTTTTGTAAAATAGACTGTAGAGTTGTTAATTCTCTAGCCTGCACTGCAAAGCCAGGGCGAAATAGTACTCTGTGAAAATCTTTATCTTTACTAAAGTCATCATAATATGGTGATACATTTAGGTCGGTGAGTTGAGCCATTAACTAATCCTTTAAAATTCAATTATAATTTTTATATCTTCTGTTTGGTCACTTGATCTTTGAATTGGTTTTCTATTTTCTAGATAAATAATATTACCACTATCTGGTTGTAACTCTGGATTCGCATATCCACTTGTTAAAGATAAACTATTAGAGTTTGCCAAAGTAACGGTTTCACTTGCTGTATTTGATGGTGTTCCAGTTGCACCAGAAGTTCCACCAGTTATAGTTGCCGTAGTTGAAAACAAAGCATAAGCACCAGTTGTAGAATTAGTTCCGTAAGAACCAAATCTTTCTTGGTGATAATATAAAAGACTTCTAGAAGGATCCCATTCTACTACTCTTCCAACAGCACCAGTAGTTGCTTGTGTTATAGTTTCATCTACATCAAAAGTTCCAGAAGATGTTGACATTTTTACAACATATGTCATTCTTCCAGTATTAACACTTGAGACAGAAGAAGAACCAAACACTGTTGGGTCTACTACAAGTCCAACTTCTCTAAAATCGTTTGCAGTTGTAATGTCATCATTTTCAGCCTGTGTCAAAGTTGTATTAGACATAACATAATGTCCACCTAACTCTGCAACAGCATCTGAACCATGTCCATTCTTTGGACTTATAACAACACTTATTGAACCACCAGAACCACTACCTAATGTACCAGAACTTGTTAAGGCTGTGTCTGTAAATATGTAAGCAGCAGCTAAGTTAACCTTTCCAAAGGTATAACCACTTCCACCGTTATGTAAAATTGTGTCTGTTCCAGAGGCTAATCCAAATCCTTGGATTGCACCACCAGATACTTTGATAGAAACAATAGCACCAGTTGCAGTTCCAGCATTTGTACCGTCACCATAAACTGCAGCGTAGAAAGTTCCATCAGTATAACCAGAACCCCCAATTACAGATAGAGCTTCTATTTTACCATCTGTTGCAGCAGCATTTACAGTTGCATTTGTTTTTACAGGCATAAAGTCTGTGGTTAAAAATTTAGTAGCATCTGATGCAGAAATAGTGTACATATATTTAAGGACATAACCACCAAGAGCAAAAGACGATGTTGATTCTGATGTCGGTTCAGAACCAGAGTATGAAGCCCCAGCGTTATTATCTAATATTTTGTATACTCTAAATGCAGAGGTTATGAAATAAAAGTTTGAGTCGAATAAATTTGTCGCACCATTGGCAGATAAACTAGATGCAGATATGTCATCTTTGTACATTGAATAAACTGTTCCGTTTACCCAGTTAACTCTTGGTAGAGCAAATGATACATCTGTTGATGCAACTTTTTTAGCTGCAATCATAGAATCCCATCTATAGAACTCTGAACTAATATCATCTGCTGGAGTTGGGGGAATAGTGTCGTTTCCTCCAGTAGTACCAGAAGTGAATGGTGTTGCCTTACCTATGAATAGGTAGTACACCGATGCAGCTGCTTCAGTAAATGATTCAAAAAACTGATTAGCATTATGCTGTCTAAATTTCTCTGTGATTATTGCCGACATGTTTTAATCCTTTGTATATATTTATAACGCATTTCCATCCTTTTATGAAACCTTCAACGTAATAATTGCAGGCTGTACGATTGGAATGTTCCTTATACTTGTATTTATACTCCCAGACATTGTATAATTCTCAATTGGTTTAACTCCTCTATTACTAATATAGGCAGAAGTCTCTAATACAATATGATTTATTCTATCTGAACCTATATCAGCAGTGTCTTGTTCTTGAAGTAATCTTTCATTTTCATCTACTGGATTTCCATCAGCAGCAGTACTCGTTGCATCAAGAACTATATTACCACCATCAGCAGTTGTTCCATCTTCTTGAACAATGATATCTTCAACTGCCCTTAGATATGTTGCTTCTATGAGTAAAGCAGATGGAACACCAATTCCATCATCAAGAGCATCTTCTAATTGAATTACATCTATGATTGATAACGTAGATGAATCTTCTTCTACAATAGCACCAGCTGTTTCTTGTATTATTCTTTCGTGTTTACCAGTTATATTTTCTAAGAGTATTGATGAGTTTTCATTTACTGCAAAAGCAGCATCACCAACACCACTTATTTCATTTCCATCCATCAAAATGAAACCATCTTCTTCTAGTGCAATACCAGTATCTTCTGTTGAAATACTTTGTCCGTTAATCCCAAACCCATCTTGTAGTATCTTTCCTTTTCTTGCAATTTCTGTAATCTGTATATCACCTATTTCTGAAAGAGGTATTGTATCATCGTTTGTAGGTTCAGACAATAGTAATTTTTCATTTCTATTTCTAACTTGATCTGCAATGAAAGTAAATATAGACACTTCAAGCATCGTTCTTCCAATACCCTCATCAGATGAACCAACCTCAAATTGTTCTTGTTGAATGTGATCACCATTTTCCATATTTAAAAATGCAACAGATGGTAGTGGTTCTTCACCGTCTAATCTTATCACATCTTGTCTATGAGATTGTTCTAAATCTACGAGAGTAAGTCCACCAGTTTCTTGTAAGAGGTTATCTATTACTTCATCACCATCACCTTCTGTCATTGTTCCACTTTCAATTCCTAGAACAAATGTATCTTGCAATTGTATTCCACCGTAAGCTTCTTCTACGGCAAAAGGATGATCGTATAGATAAGTCAATAAGTTTTTAGCAGCATGATTTATTGGTTTAGTTGCCCGTGTTATCCTCATCTCTTTAGTTAATGTTCTTTCTGCTTTACCACTCATTGAGGAAGAACTTTCAGACATAACTCTACCACCAGCAGCTTCATTATCTCTTATTTGATTTCCTTCATACAATAATGCTTTACCAGCAGCAAGACTTCCAATTTCCATAAGAATAGTAGAACCATCTTCCATAAGGATGCTATCAAACTCATCTGTGATACGTCCAGTTTCATGAAGTATTTGAAAATTATCTTCTTGTACTATATGTGATACAGCATAATCATAATTTGTAGGTTGTAAACTATCTTCTAATAGCAATGATATATTTGCAGGCATTCCAGATGCCACAGTTGCAGACGAACCTTCTAATGCCATTTGAGCAGAGTCTGGTATTCCGTTTTCTAATAATACTTGGTCATCTCTATTACCAATTATCATACTACCAGCAACCAACCTTCTCTGAATTGTTTGGTCAAATAATACTTCTAGAACAGAAGCAAGTTCTGGTGTAAATGTCTGTGTATCTCCAAGGTATCCAGCAACACCAGCAGCAGTTGTTCCTACGGTTGCAGAGACAAAAGATGCAATACTAACTTTACCAAATGGAGCAAAACCAGCAGGATGAACTGCTCTTTTTAATTGGTTAATGTAAGTTGCAGTAGATTGTCCAACGGCAACTTCATAGGAGAAATCTTGATAGTAGAATGAATCTTGAATACGAATCAAATCTTCACCAATCAAGTTATCAATTGTTACATAGTTTCCAACACCAGTTGAAATTGTATTAACTTCTGTTGTACCAGTTGCAATATCAGCAAAGATAATTGTACCAGTTGCACCACCAGAATCTGTTATAACAACATCTTTTCCAGAAAAATCTATTGGTTGTTCTAGAATTAAATTTTGTCCAGTATTTAGAGCACCACTATTTGAAGCATCTAAAACAATGAAGTCAGCAGTTTCATCGTCTAATAAGAATAAGTCATTATCTTCTAATGTTAGACTGAAACCAAAATCTTCACCATGTATTTTGTCACCATTTTCCTCTTGAACTATGAATACAGAGCCTGGATTTATTTCTCTGTACTTATTCATAACAATTTTTTCACCAATTCCTTGGACAAAACTACTAATAGATTCTTCTAGCTGAACACCCCCTACATTATAGTTGTACCCATTTACGATTTTACCATTTGAATCTTCAAGTTCTATTACACCCCCACTTACCTCACTGGAATCTTCTAATAGAAGTTTAGTTTTATCTTCTAAATCTAATCGTCCTTGAGTAAAGCCAGGATCTTCTTCAAATTCTATAATACCAAATCCAGTAAAATTAACTGCATCTTCTAGTAGTATATTAAATTCATGTTTACTCAACCCATCTGTTAATATATTAGAACCCACATCCAATACAACTGATTGCAATTGTGGTGTTAAAATACTATTACCCATACCACTATGATTTGTACAATAATAATAAAGCTTTGGAGCTCCAGATGGAACAACTATTTGAATAAATGAACCAACTGTTCCTATTGGTACGAGTGTGATAACAGATTCCGTTACACCATTTGTAAATGCAGAACCAGAATTATGTGTTCCATTTGGTGTTGTTGAAAATCTTAATTGATGTGCATTAACAGAAGTATTATCCGTGTACAAAGATGGATCAGACAAATCAAAGTAATAAGTGTTACCCTCATACAATGCTAAATCTGGTCGTTTAGATTCATTTATCATAAACCGATTGACAGATAATCCATCCTCGTCTAACTCTGCATATTTTTTAACTTTTAAAACAAATGTTTGATTGACTGGTTCTCTAATTGCAGTACCATCTAATACAATGTTATCACCACCATCAAATTCTTGTTCATCTTCTAAAAATAATTGTGATGACAAATTATCAGCAGTATTACCTTCTAACTCAATACTATTATTGAATGTGCCATCTTGTTCGTGTGTAATTCTTTCTTCATTTTCAAAAGTTGTAGTTAATAATTTAGTAGAAGAATCGTATGATTGAACGACACCAGTATGTCCGTTAGTCGATAAAGTATTACCTAATGCAAAAGTACCAGATACATCTTTTAAAATAAAGTGAGCCCTTGGAGCAATTGTTGGGGCATTGTCTGCATCGTAATTAAACCCAGAGTCACTAATTTTTATTGATTGTATTTTACCAATTTCTGTAGATATCGCAGTGATATCAGCGTTAGTGCCGAAAGTAGATGTAACAGAAATCGTAGGTAGTCTTGTATAACCATCACCACTGTTCTCTATAAATATTTTCTTAACTTGTCCAAATTCATTAGCAGGGAATGAACCATCTTCTAGAACTAATTGATCTCCAACTGTTCCAAATGTATCATTTACTTCTATCTGTTGATTTGTTTGTAATTTATATCCAGCATCTAAACTAGAACCATTCGTTCCGTTTAACAATAAGAAGTCTTGTGCATTACCTTTAATAAAAATAGTTGAAAGAGATTTAGGCGCTGTTGTAAATGTAATTGTACTATTAGATTGTAGATATGCAGTTGTAATTACATTGTCAATATAAATTGTAATAGTATCTGTATTTGGAACATTAACTAATGTAAAGACTCGTGTAGTTCCGTCACCAATAAGTCTATCTTCTAGTCTACTCTCCAGTTGTATATTAAAGTTTTCGGATGATACATCTGTAGCGCCTTCTAAAATTATAATATCGCCTGTACCATCTTCATCTGTAATACCACCACCAACAACACTTACAAATCCAGTTGCAGCAGATACATTTGTGTCTACAGAATTTGCAATAAAGGTTACTATATCTCCAACTTGATAATTTAAACCAACACCATCAATATCAATATCAGTTATACCACCAGTTTCAATACCACTAACCCTAATATCAGCAAAGTTATTTCCTAAAGCTTCAGCATCAATTGTTTCATTATCAATATACAAAGCACCAGGCTCATCCAAATTTGATTGGGATACAATTGCTCTTACACGAAAGTTAGCAGGAACATCTGTAAGTGTAGATATTGCAGTAATTAATTCACCACTATTGAACTCTCCAGTTACAGAATCTATTTCTAATTCAGTAACAGATACAGAACCTTGCTGGAACGTAATAGTATCAACAACAATCGCAGTTGCAAAAGATGTTGCACCAGTTATAACTTGATTGACAATTTCATCAGCAGAAGAACCAATTGTTTCAACTCTCATTGTAGTTTTTTGTCGCCAATCACCATTTGAAACTCTTAACATATATTTTGTTGGATAAAAGATAGAAGCACTTTCACCAAGTAACAATCTCATAAAGAGTTTATGTCCTTCTGATGTTCCTTTAGCAGTGTACAAGTCTCTAATAGATTTTATTAAATTTCTTTTTGCTGTTCCAGTTGCAAGAGTATTAGGAATTGCTTCCATGAACGAATCTCTAAATTTATTTAAAAAGTCAAAGATTGTATTGTCTACGTCAGCGTAATCTAAAAGTTGTTGAATATTTTGAACTGGGTTTGCACGATATCTTTTCAGTACACCAGTTGATGTAGAAGTTTGTCCAGTAATAGTTTCACCAGTTTCAAACTTTTGATTTGATGAAATATATATTGTGCCATTACGAACATCTTCAACCAAAACTTCTGCTGTTGCATTTGAAATAGAACCTACAACGGTTTCTCCATTAACAAAGTTACCAACAGTTCCAGCACCTTGTTCTGCAACAATTCTATCACCATCATCATTAAGTATATATGATAAAGTTTCTGTTTCGTATTTTACATAGTCAACAGCTGCAGTAAGTTCCATCTTACCAGCTTCAAGAAATTTATAATAGTCTTGGACAAATTTTACAAAGAGTTTGTTTTCATCTCTAACAAAATCTGGAAATTGGCCTTCTATTAATGGGGATATCTTACCTAAAAATTTGGAAGATTTTTCCGACATAGATTACTCCCTAATAAGCACTTGTTGTACCAGATGATGCACTAGTTGCTACTGTTGTTTGTGTGTTTGCAGCATCTCCACCAGTTGAAGCGACTGTATAACCAACACCAGTTGTTGCCGTTGCATCAACATTACTTAATATAGTTGAGTTAACTAAATCTATTTCTAACAATTGATTTCTAACTGGAACAATATCATTTGAGTTTGGTTTAGCAGTTATTCTAATTTTTATAGATGTATTTCCATCAACATTTGATATACTAGTAATAACAAATGCATTTGTAGATACAACACCAGTTGCATAATCTACTTTTCCTGCTTGAGAAGCATAATAAGTTCTTGCAGAACCTTGAAGATAATACATCCTTAGATTTCCTTGTCCGTCATCATCAAAAAACATTTCTTCTGTTCTACCACTAATTTTAAAACCAGTAGATGCAATAACACCACCACCAAGATTATTGTGTCCAGAGTGTGGGTTATATATTGGATTGTTAAAACTGATTGTATAAGAAACATTTGTTCCACTGATTGGTGTAAAGAATTTTGCCATAGTTACAATTGTAGTATTGTTTAAAATAGCTGCATCAACACCATCTATTAATCCAGTAACAGAGGAATGTCTGAAAGGACTATTAAAACTTTTTAAAGATGTATCATTGTAATTAGAAACAGCAACTTTAACTGCGGCTTGTAAGTCTGGCCCAACTAAAACTGTCTTTGTAGAATCAAACATAAATGTAACCCCCAGAATTAAGAATGTTGTTTCTGGATCAACAATCACTGGTGTAATTGATGCTACAGTAAATGGACTAAAGGATTTAACTAACGATGATTTTTGAGCAGAAGTTAAGTTCTGTCCAGTATTAGATTTAATTGATATATAAACTTTACCATATTGTGGTGTTGCAGTAACACCCAAAGATGAATCGTAACTTCCATCTTCTCCACCCCAAACTGAAACAGCCTGTGCATTTGCAAATAGTTTTCTTGTAAATACTTGGTAGTCATTTCTAGTCACACAACGTCCTTGAGCAGCATAGTCTAGTGGAGCGTTTAGTTTTATTGAATCCATACTCTCTGGTTCAGAACCACCAGCGGCAGATTGTACAAGTGTAATACCAATATCGACAACTCCACTTATTGAACTTGGTGAACTAAACCCATTTGCACCATTAGCAGCAGTTTTGTTTGTTACCACATAACTCATTATTACTATGTTTCCATCTGTCAACGCTTTACTTACAACACCATCACCAAAGTAAATTTCAAACCTACCTTGTTCAACTTCTTGTAAAAAGTAAACAGAACTATTAATTGAAAGTTGTGATATGTCAGTTGCTTTTGTATATGTTGTAGTAAATGTATCTGATGTAGAGTTTTGTACTGTCACGTTTAATGTAGTAGTATCTGCTCTGTTATCGGTTATAGTAAATCTTTGTTCTATATCTGTGTTATCGACTATGTATTTTGATGTAACATAAGTTCCTTCATAAATTTTTGTGCTGTCAAATGCAATATTATTTCCTGTGTTAGAAGATGTAAAATCTGATACTGTTACAAACTGATAATTGAGTCCATCAATAGATGCTGTAAATACAGTTCCAGCTGGCATTGTTTTAAAAGCTGCATCTGTAGATAAAGAAATATTAACTGTAGCAGTTGGAGCTCTTGGAGAACTTACTTCATAACCTAAAGTTTTTGCATGAGATACTACACTCGACCTAAGTGATGAACTGTCTAGAAACATTTCATTTGCAACCATGTTTGCATTAAAACCCAAATAGTGTGTATTATATGCAAGTGTGTCAAGAAGAATGTTCATACCAGAACCTTCAAAATCATAATCTTTAAATTGAGTTTGATTTTTTAGAAAGGTTTTAAGATTACTTTTAATATTATCAAAGTCAAGTTCTGTAACTTTAAGTCTTCTATTATTAACGGCCATTATCGTACTCTCTCTAACATGATTGTTAAGTCAACTAATTCTGTAGGTTGATTCACAACATAAAATTCTATTGACACTTCATATGAATTTTGATCTAAATTTGGTAATGCAGTCACAGATATCAATCTTGCTCTCGGTTCGTAGTTGTTAATAACATCTTCAATTTTTCTTGCAAGTATAGTTGCTGTTACTGGAGTCATCAATTCAAATAACATATCTCTAACACCAGATGCAATCTCTGGGTGGAATGGTTTTTCATAATGATTGAGTAACACAAGATTACGAATAGAACGCTTCACAGCTTTGATGTCAGTTATTTCTTGCACATCAGAGTTAGACGATTTCTTACCAAAGAATAAATCTAGGTCTGTGTATTGTCTAACATTTCTTGCAATGTTATTTTGTGAACCAGCGTCATATTGTGCCATTGTTAATGGACTCCTATTTTATCTTTTATTTATAACGACTAACCTTTATAATTTGGGTCTATTTTATCCAATGTTCTATAACCAATATCAATTGCAAATATATATTTTGAAATAAATGGGTCTACAGGTCTTCCAACAGCATCACGAAATGTCATTGTTTGTCCATCTAATTTATAAAATAAATTATCTCCGTCATCAGCTCCTCTTTGAACTATCTCATTACCATCAAACTTTTTGATATCATATTGTTGAACTCCAGCTGGGTCTACAACATTAGTTTTTGGGTTATAGAATATATTTGATGACATAGAAACAAACTGCATTGTCCATACAGAGTCGGTTAATGTAACTGAAGATGCAGTTGTTTTTGGAGTAAAAAATTCTATTGTTTCTTCTACATGTTCATATGCATCTGGAAAATTTGAAATATCAATTTCTGATAATACTTTTTTAGCTAAATCCAATCTAACTATTTCTACAAACTTATCTTTTTGTCTTGCTGCGAATCCAGCATCAGATGATGTAACTCTTTTTGTTTCAGTATAAGTAAAACCATCTTTATCTGTTTTTGTTTCTTTTGTAATTGAAGCTTCTGGAGTAGTTACTTTAATAGTTTCGCCTTTTGGTGTTACTACTGATTTATAATTAAGTGGGTCTGCTTTTAATTTTTTATATTCTGTCTGCCAGGTAGCAAAATCTTTTTCTTGTTTTGCTTTAAACGCTGGAGAACCAATAAAAGAAAGAGTTGACTTAATACCAGCTATATCTTTACTTACATCATTTTTTGAAGGAGCAGACTCAACATCTTTTTTAAATTTTGCTATAAGACCAGCAAAAGAAGTATCCTTTGCAGAAGTATTTGCTGTAACAATAGAAACTTCTTCTACTTCTGGTGGAACATCTGCTTGTTTTGCAGCAACAGGTTTTTCTTGTATAAGGTCAATAGTGTATTTTACTTTAATTGTTGTATAAGTGCCTGTTGCTTTTGGAACTATAATTTTACCATTTTGGTTGTATTGAAT
>ENA-ORXF01002532-ORXF01002532.1-marine-metagenome-genome-assembly--contig:-NODE-2532-length-10813-cov-8.536420_pt1 | contig 10813 bp, 10 predicted proteins | sample MGYA00237864_ERZ511476 | MGnify/ENA primary metagenome ERZ511476 (study PRJEB26306, sample SAMN06343908) | marine metagenome | isolation source: coastal waters | place: Atlantic Ocean: West Antarctic... | reverse complement strand
TCTAATTATTTTTTACATATGTCCGATGTAACTTTTTGTATGAAAAAAAACAAAATGGAGGTCCATCACAAGCGTGCTGAGCCTTGGACTATCACATTAGTTGATACAGGTGATGGAACAATGACAGGTGGAAGGATAAAGCGCATAGAGGAATATGTAAAAAATGAAGATAGTTTTTGCCTTACTTATGGCGATGGTGTAAGTAACGTTAACATTACCGAGCTTGTTAATTTTCATAAGCAACAACAAACTCTTTCGACAATTACTGCTGTTTATCCTCCAGGACGTTTTGGGGCTTTAGATATATCTAATGGTAAAGTGAACTCATTTAAAGAAAAACCACAGGGCGATGGCAATAGAATTAATGGAGGTTTTTTTGTTTTATCTCCAAAAGTGATTGATTTAATTGATGGTGATTCTACAGTTTGGGAACAAAAGCCCATGGAAGTACTGGCGACACAAGGTGAAATGTCTGCATTTGATCATGATGGATTTTGGCAGCCAATGGATACTTTGCGTGATAAGAACTATCTTGAAGAATTATGGGCATCAGATAATGCTCCATGGAAAATATGGCAATAAATAAGAATTTTTGGAAAGGAAAAAAAGTTCTTGTTACAGGACATACTGGTTTTAAAGGCTCATGGCTTTCACTTTGGCTTCAGAGTCTAGGTGCTGAAGTAGTTGGAGTGTCGCTTGATGTGCCAACAACTCCAAGTCTTTATGAGCAGGCTAATGTCTCAGAAAATATGATAAGTTTGAGAGAAGACATTCGCGATGTTGTGGCGATTAGAAAGATTTTTCAAGATCATCTACCTGAGATAGTTTTTCATCTAGCTGCCCAGCCTTTGGTTAGACTTTCATATCGTGAACCAGTTGAGACATATGAAATTAATGTCATGGGGACACTTCATGTTTTAGAGGGAATACGTAGCATTGACTCTGTACGTTCTGCTGTTATGATCACTACTGATAAGTGTTATCAGAATAAAGAGTGGGTATGGGGATATCGTGAAACTGATACGTTAGGCGGACATGATCCGTATAGTAGCAGCAAAGGAGCTGCAGAATTATTAATTTCTTCATATAGAAATAGTTATTTTCCACAAGATAAATATAGTGAGCACAAAACGGCTATTGCATCGGCTAGAGCTGGCAATGTTATTGGTGGTGGTGATTGGGCAGAAGATCGGCTCATTCCAGATATTATCAAGGCTTTTAAAAATAATGAAAAAGTTATTATTCGAAACCCAAAATCAACTCGACCATGGCAACATGTATTAGAGCCTTTATCAGGTTATTTGAAGTTAGCAGAGCAGCTTGAGAAGAATGGTGATCAATATGCAGAGGCATGGAACTTCGGCCCTGCTGAGAAAGATGCGCGCCCAGTTCAGTGGATTGTAGAAAAAATGGCAAAACTATGGGGTGAAAATGCTAATTGGATTAATGATAAAAGTGAACACCCACATGAGGCTAACTATCTTAAACTGGACTGCTCCAAGGCGCACATGAAGCTTAATTGGTATCCAAGGTGGGATTTAAGTGAGACCCTTTTGAGGATTGTTGAGTGGCATAAATTAAAAGATGCGCACAATAATTATAGAAAATTATGTTTAACTCAAATTAATGATTATATGAGAGGTATGAATAAATGAAGAATGATATGAGTGATTTAGAACAAATTGCCTATGCGAAAACTGTTTATGGGCAGGAAGAAATTGATGCTGTGGTTAAGTGTTTGTCTGAATCAACCCAGATGGGTAATTACTCTAGGCAGTTTGAGCGAAAGATTGCTGATCTCTTTAACAAGAAGCATTGTCTATATGTTAACTCGGGATCTTCCGCGCTCTTTATTGGAGTAGAGGCGTTTAGCTTTCCCGCTGGTGGTGAGGTCATAACTCCTGCGCTAACTTTTTCTACATCCATTGGATGTTTGGTTAAAAATGATTTAATTCCTGTCTTCGTTGATGTTGAGCCATTAACCTACTGTATTGACGTTAGTCAAATCGAAGCGCAAATTACTGAAAAAACTGTGGCTATTTTAGCGCCAAATTTGATGGGCAATCTTTGTGACTGGCCTGCAATTAGAGAAATAGCAGATAGATTCAATCTAATAGTCATTGAGGACTCCGCTGACACCCTTGGTGCAACCATAAATGGCCAAGGGTCGGGATCCTATTCTGATATGTCAATAACCAGTTTTTATGGTTCCCACATAATTAACTGTGCTGGAAATGGGGGTGCTTTAGCGATTAATGATGAAAAAGTTATGGAAAAAGCAAAGTTGTTGAGATCTTGGGGGCGAAGTTCTTCATTGTTTGATGAAAAAAGTGAAGCTATTGAAAATAGGTTCAATGTTGATCTCGATGGTATTGATTATGATGCTAAGTTTGTCTTTGAGACCGTTGGTTATAACCTTGAGGGTAGCGAGCTAGGTGCGTCTTTTGGGATGGTGCAGCTTGAGAAGCTGGATCAAAATATTGCTTCACGACAAGCTAATTTTGAGAGGCAGTGTAAGTTTTTTGATAACTACCCTGACTATTTTTCAAATCCTCAAGAGACACATGGGTGTAATACAGCTTGGTTGGCTTTTCCAATTCTTATCAAAGAAGGTACTCCGTTTACTCGTAAAGAATTTCAAATTTTCTTAGAAAAGAGGAATATTCAAACTAGAGTCGTCTTCACTGGCAACATTTTACGACAGCCAATGTGCCAGAATATCTCTAAAAGGGTTTTGGAAGAAGGGTATCCGAATGCAGATAGAGTGATGGCTAGAGGCGTTTTACTTCCATTGCATCATGGTATGACAGAATCTATGTTCAGCCGTTTTCACGCTACTGTTCATGAGTTTATTGAACAATATGACTAGCTCGTCGAAGCATTTTTAGATCAGTTTAAGATTGGCTCTCGATTATTATTTGCAGGAAATCTAACTAGGCAACCTTATTTTCAGGATATTGAATATCGGGTTGTTGGTGATTTAATTAATACGGATATAACTATGAATCAAACATTTTGGATAGGTATTTATCCAGGCCTATGCCAAGAGCAATTAGATTATGTTGCGGAAAAGTTTGAAGAGTTTTTTTGGTGTTAGTGTCTGATTTGATAATTATGATTAAAGTGTATGGAATTTGATCCAAAAACACTAAGAAAAACAGTTTTGGAAATGGCCTATGCTGGTTCTACTGTTCATATCGGATGTGCGTTTTCAATTATTGAGTTGTTATCAATCTTGTATAAAAACCATTTACGTTATCCTCAGAATAACCCTTTGGATAAAAATCGTGATTATTTTATACTCAGTAAAGGTCATGGAGTAATGGCACAATACTCATGTATGCGTGAATTAGGCTGGTTGTGTGATGATGATTTTTCAAATTATTTTTCAGATGGTAGTGATTTAAAAGGCCTAGCAGATTCACGTATTCCTGGTATTGAAGTAACTTCAGGCTCTTTAGGGCATGGACTTTCTGTTGGTGTTGGCTTGGCAATGGGGGCCAAATTGCGAAATACAGATCAAAAGACATATGTACTAGTGGGAGATGGGGAAATAAATGAAGGCCCAATTTGGGAGGGCGCATTATTTGCTGCACATCATAAATTAAATAACTTTATGATAATTGTTGATGAAAATGGTTATCAAGCAATGGGTCGCACTAAAGACATAATAGAGCTTGGTTTAATACAATCTAAATTTGAAAGTTTTGGGTTTGAAGCAATAACAATTGATGGCCATAACGAGTCGGATATAGATAACGCGATTACACAGCTGTGGGAAAGTGATAATAAGATGCCTAAAGCATTGATTGCGAAAACTGTCAAAGGTAAGGGCGTTCACTTTATGGAGAATAATAATATTTGGCACTATACCCGTCTTAATGAAAAAACATATCGACAAGCCTTATTATCGATTGATGAAAGTAAAGAATGAGAGCGGCACTTTCTAAAGTATTGGTCAATCTGGCCAAAAAAGATTCAAATGTCATCCTTCTTACAGGAGATCACGGTTATTCCTTATTTGATGATTTTCGTAGAGAGTGCCCATCACAATATATAAATGCAGGAATAGCTGAGCAGAATATGGTGGGAGTAGCCTCAGGTCTGGCTCGTTCAGGATTTAGACCTATCGTATACGGCTTAAGCGCATTTATCCCAATACGAGTTCTTGAACAAATTAAGTTAGATGTTGCTCATGACTGCCTCCCAATTATATTTATTGGAGATGGCGCTGGTTTTGTTTATAGTCATCTTGGCACAAGCCACCAATCTCTGGAAGATATAGCGTGCACCCGTGTGATTCCTAATCTGTCTGTTTACTCCCCAGCCGATAGATTAGAATTAACCCAATGCATGGAGTTGGCTTATCGAGAAAATTCTGCAATATATTTACGAATAGGCAAATCTGATCGTGGTGATATCCATAAATCTCTATCAATCATAGAGCCGAAAAAAATGCTGAAAGTAAAGAAAGGGGTAGTTAATAAGTATTCTTTCTTGGCTACTGGTTCGATGGTGAGAACAGCAATAGATATTGCTGTTGAATCATATCCAGAGGCAGATGTTTGGAGTGTGCCTATAATTAAACCAATTAATTATATTCAGATAGAAAAAATTTGTAGAAATAGTAAAGCTATTGTGGTCTTTGAAGAACACTCTAAGTACGGAGGTCTTGGATCTTTGGTGGCGGAAATTTCAGCAGAGCATTCCCCCACAAAAATCTTGAGAATTGCTACTAATGATTGTTTCTCTCAAAAATGTGGAACATATGAATATTTATTGAAGGAGCATGGACTTGATATTGAAACAATTCAAGCAAATATCCGTAGTTTTCTTAGAAATGTATAAATGAAAATAGCAGTCTTAGGGGGTACCAGTCAAATATCAAAAGATTTGATCTTGTCTTTTTCGAAGCACACACATTATGAATATTCACTCTTTGCCCGTAATACAAAATTATTAGAAGAGTGGATAAATAGCGAAAACTTGAATGGTAGATGTCAGGTCTACGAATATTCTAAATTTAATATCAATCGGACATACGATATTATTATTAATTCGGTAGGTATAGGTGATCCAGAAAAAGCTCAAAAAATGGGAAATGATATTTTTAAGATAACCGAGCAATATGATGGAATGGCTCTTGAATATATCAAATGTAATGAAGAAACCAAATACATCTTTTTGAGTAGTGGCGCGATCTATGGCGGTAGTTTTAAACATCCAGTAAATAAAGATACTTTGGCAACGATAGATATTAACAACCTTGCTTCGAACGATTGGTATGCAATTGCTAAACTCTATGCAGAGGCTAGGCATCGATCCCTAGAGGACTTATCAATTGTTGATGTTAGGGTATTTAATTATTTCAGTCATACACAAGATATGAACGCTAGGTTCTTAATTACAGACATAGTTCGTGCGTTGAAAAATAATGAAGTATTTAAAACCTCATCAGATAATATTGTTAGAGATTTTGTTACACCGCCCGGCTTTTATGCTTTAATACAAGCAATTATTGACTTTAAACCAATAAATACAGCACTGGATTGTTATACAAAGTCACCTGTTTCAAAATTTGATTTATTATCTGAACTTGAAAGTAAGTTTGGATTAAATTATGAGATTAATGAGAGTATTGATATTATTAATGCCACGGGATCAAAAATAAATTATTATTCAACTAATAAGATTGCAAAGGATATGGGTTATGATCCAATAAACACTTCACTAGAAAGTGTTATTCAAGAAATTAATTTCTTGGGGTTATAGCGATAATTAGATATTAAATATAGAGCCAGTGATTAATTATTAGACATGCATAAAGAAAATACAAATCCTTTGGTATCAATCATAATCCCATGTTATAACTACGATCAGTATATTGAAAAATGTATACAGAGTGTTTTAAATCAAACATATAAAAGTATTGAAGTTATCGTGGTAGACAATGGATCTACAGATGATAGTTTAGAAAAGATTAGAACCTTTTCACATGATCCAAGAGTGGTAATTATTGAACTTAAGGAAAATATTCCTCCTGGTAGTGGAACAAACTCAGCTTTTAGGATTGCATTTAATAAATCTAATGGTAGTTATATTGGGGTGCTCTATGCTGATGATTGGTATCTTCCAGATAAAATAGAGAAACAAATGGAGTTGTTTAGTCAATGTGTCAGCTCAGTGGGAGTTGTCTATTGTCATGGATATCGCTATTTTGAAAAAGATAAAACTAAAATTGAGTTTAAACAACAGTCATTTAGAGGGTATGTTTTTAAGGATTATTTAAAAGAGGGGAATCTTGTGATACCTATATCTCCCCTTGTCAAGAGATGTTGTTATGAAATAATAGGATTGAACAACCTATGGACCGGCTCAGAATATGATTTTTTTATGATGAGCCAGTACGTCGATTTTGATTATGTAGATGAAAACTTAGTGGTAATGAGGATGCATAATAATAATGATGCAAAACAAACACTTTCTGTCTATGAAAGGGTGAAACTATTTCATAGTATTGCCTTATCAGATTCAAATACAGTTTTGAGAGGTGAGGGCCTTATTAATAAGAGAGTGGCTTCAGATTTCATTGCATATGGTCTGACATTTACAGTTAAGATGGATATGAATCATGCAAGGGATGCTATTATTCAAGCAATAAAAGCTTATCCGGTTTGTATATTTAAACCAAAGGTCATTGCATCATTGTCTTTATCATTTCTTCCAAACATAGTTTCAAAATACTTATTAACAGTATTTGGTAAATCTCCAGATATAAAATCAGATATCTACTAGATATGAGTATAAGAAATAGAATTGTTGTTGTGGATTATGGTATGGGCAATATTCACTCAATAGTAAAAAAGATCAAACATCTTGGTGGAGATGTATTTGTGTCTTCTAACTCAGATGAAATACTTAAGTCTGATAAAATCATTTTATCTGGAGTTGGACATTTTAAGCAAGCTATGAATAATTTACGAAAATCTAAACTTATTGATACATTAAATCAAGCTGCACTTGTTCAGAAAAAACCAATTCTTGGAATTTGTCTTGGCATGCAGTTAATGGGAATCAAAAGTGAGGAGGGGGGCGATATTGAAGGGCTAAGTTGGATAAATGCAAATGTAAAGAGAATTAAGGTAAGCGATACGATTAAATACAAAGTTCCGCATATGGGCTGGAATGAAATAAATATAAGAAAAGAAAGCCCATTGATGAATGGAGTAGGTGATAAAAGTGAGTTTTATTTTTCCCATTCGTATTATATGGATGTACATGAGCCAGATCTAATTTTGAACGAAACTGAATATTTTTCTAGGTTTGTTTCAGCTATTGAAAATCAAAATATATTTGGTGTGCAGTACCATCCTGAAAAAAGTCACGAAGCGGGTGATATTATTTTATCAAACTATGTAAATATGTAAATGTTTCGACCAAGAATTATTCCAGTACTACTAATACAGAATCAGGCATTAGTTAAGTCGAAACAATTTAAGAAACATCGCTATATTGGTGACCCTATCAATGCCGTTAGAATCTTTAATGACCTAAAAGCTGATGAAATTGTTCTACTTGATATTGATGCAACCAAAGAAAAAAGAACAATCCCTATAGATTTTGTTAGTGTTCTGAGTGAAGAAACCAACATGCCGTTTTCTGTTGGGGGTGGAATAAGGTCAATTGAACAAGTTCAAGCTATTTTAGCATCTGGTGCAGAAAAAGCTATAATAGGCAGCTATGCCATTGAAAATCCTGATTTTATTAAATTAGTTTCAGATTATTTTGGATCATCAACTATAGTTGTGTGTATTGATGTAAAGAATAACTTATTTAAAAATACGAGAGTGTGGAGTCATAATGGAAAAAGATCATCAAAATATTCACCAGTTGATTTCGCAAAATTAATGGAAGAAAAAGGGGCTGGAGAAATTATTATTCAATCGATAGAACATGATGGAATGATGTCAGGATACAATATTAAGCTAATAAAGGAAATCTCAACTAGTGTATCAATACCAGTAGTTGCGCTTGGCGGTGCAGGTGTGACCGACCATTTAAGGGAGGCGTATTATTCCGGGTATGCTAATGCATTAGCGGCAGGAAGTATGTTTGTATATCAGGGACCAAAAAATGGAGTGTTAATTAATTACCCTAACAGAAAAGATATTCATTCCTTAGTATTTAGCGCATAAATGTATAATTTTGCTATTTATAATATTCCCACCTATGAGTGCCTTTGCCACGCCCTTAAATTTAATATAGTACGTACAAATCATGTGATGGTTAATGAGGCATGATTACGGTCCAATTATCACGACATAGATAACTTATCGTAATAACATTGTAAATGGAGAAAAATATGGGATATCAAATCTGTAATAGGTGTGTAATGGACACATCTGATCTAGAGATACAATTTGATCATTTAGGGAATTGTAATCATTGTAATAATTATTTTAATAATTTTACAAAATTACAATATCATGGAGAAACTAGTGATAAGATTATTCGTGATCTTGTCAAGAAAATAAAAGACACAGGAAGAGGGCGGCAATATGACTGCCTCATTGGTGTTAGTGGGGGTGTTGATAGTAGCTATGTTGCATTCTTAGTCAAAGAATTAGGCTTAAGACCATTAGCTGTTCATATGGATAATGGCTGGGATTCTATTGAAGCTGTTGAAAATATAAAAAATATTTGCAATAAACTGGATATTGATTATCAGAGTTATATACTAAATTGGCACGAATTTAAAGATATTCAGCTTTCTATCTTAAAATCATCAATTCCAGAAGTTGAAATACCTACAGATGTTGCTATTGCGGCTATTCTTCATAAGGTTGCTGCAGAAAATGGTATTAAATATATTATAGGAGGCGGCAATCTTGCAACGGAAGGAATATTGCCAGATTCGTGGTTTTACAATCCAAAAGATGCTACTCTTTTAAAAGCGATACAGAGAAAGTATGGCACTGTACCAATGAAAGTTTTTCCATTATTTGATTATAAAAAGGAAATTTACTATAAGTTTGTAAAGGGCATTAAAATGGTATATCTACTTAATTATTTGCCCTTTTCCAAAGAAGATGCTATATCAATACTTAAGGATAAGTTGGACTGGAAGGAGTATGGTAGGAAACACTACGAATCAAAATATACTAGTTTTGTCCAATCATACATACAGCCAGTTAAATTTAATATTGATTATAGAAGAGCCACATTATCAAGCGAAATTTGCTCTGGAGAAACTTCAAGAGAACGTGCTTTAAACGAATTAAAAAATAAGCCATTTAAGCCCGAAAAAATCAAGACAGAGAAAGAATATATATGTAAAAAATTAGATATAACTACTAGGGAATTTGATGACATTATGAATCTACCTGTAAAGTCATATAGAGATTATCCTAACGACCAAAAAAAATTAGACTACATTTACAGAATGTATAGAAAATATTTTAAAAGAAAAATTCTATAACAGAAATGTCTAAAATTTCGATTGTGTTACCTAATTTAAAGTTTGGCGGTGCTGAACGATTACATCTAAATCTCGCAGAAGATTGGGCACATAGAGGTCATGAGGTTGAATTTATCCTTATGCGTAAAGAAGGTGAGTTCTTATCTTTAGTTTCAGAACAAATTAGTATCGTGTCTCTTGATGCTGACCGTTTAAGGAATGTTGTATTTCCATTGACAAAATACCTGCGAAAATCCAGACCAGACTACATTATAGCTGCCATGTGGCCTCTTACTTCATACGCAATCATTTCTTGGCTCTTATCAGGAAGGATTGGAAAAATATTTGTTAGTGATCATGTTCATTTATCTGTTTCAGCCATTCATGAAATTCATATATCTCAACTATATCTCAAGGGCTTTATTATGTTGACATATCCATTTGCTGATGGAATTATTGTGGTGTCGAATGGAGTTAAAGAAGATCTAATGAAAATCGGTCACTTAGCTAGTAATAAAATTAAAGTTATCTATAATCCGGTAGCTCTCGGAGTGCCAACTTCTCGAGGGTCTCAAGAGAATCGGGTCAAATTATGGGGAGTAGATTGTATTTATAACATTCTGGCTGTTGGTGAATTAAAAAAACAAAAAGATTATGAGAATCTTATTAAATCTTTTAGTTTATTGCCTAGTGAATTAAATGCAAAATTGATAATTTTAGGTGAGGGTCTTCTCAGAGAATCTTTATCTCAATTGATAGAGCAATTAAATTTAAACCATAGAGTTGACTTGCATGGTTTTGTCCATAATCCATATCCATGGTATCGTACTGCTGACTTATTTGTTTTATCTTCGCGATGGGAGGGGTTTGGGAATGTAATTGTCGAAGCTCTTGATTGTGGTGTGCCAGTGGTGAGTACTGATTGTCCAAGTGGTCCGAGTGAAATACTTGAAAATGGTCATTATGGAAAGCTTGTTCCCGTAGGGGATCCATTTGCGCTTGCTGCCGCCATGGAGGAGAGCCTTTCTCAATCACATGACTGTACTTTATTAATGAAAAGAGCCAAGGATTTTTCCGTGCCTAAGATTTCAGATCTATACTTAAATTATTTTGCCACCAAAGAAAAAGTGGTAAGGAATGAATAAAAATATGTTTGAATTGCACCTAAAAGAATGTGAATTTAGATTCAACAATAGAAAGCAAAATCTTTACAAAATTTTGCTTGAAATTTGTATAAAAGAGCCGCTTAACTAGTTAAGACCCATTTTGTTTAATTATAGAGCATCGTTAATCAATATATCTAAGAAACATATTCATTAATGCATGTTTTATTTATCAAAAATAATGTGTTCATTT
>ENA-ORXF01002531-ORXF01002531.1-marine-metagenome-genome-assembly--contig:-NODE-2531-length-10817-cov-5.557449_pt1 | contig 10817 bp, 9 predicted proteins | sample MGYA00237864_ERZ511476 | MGnify/ENA primary metagenome ERZ511476 (study PRJEB26306, sample SAMN06343908) | marine metagenome | isolation source: coastal waters | place: Atlantic Ocean: West Antarctic... | reverse complement strand
TTATATATGTGAATTATTTACTTAAAATTTAGTTATATATGTGAATTATTTACTTAAAATTTAGTTATATATGTGAATTATTTACTTAAAATTTAGTTATATATGTGAATTATTTACTTAAAATTATTAAAAAAATGATTAAAAAATATGTGTATTATTAAATAAAATATGTCAGTTTATTTAGCGAATAAGAAATTATTAATATCAAAAATCCCTAATTTATGTGGTGATATTAACGAAAAAATAGCAGAGAATTTATCTAGTTTTCCAAAACCAATTATAAAAAAATATGTGGGTATATTACATAAAAATAAAGGAGATAATGATATAAAAAAAATAAAAAAAAATATTTTACAAAAAAAAAATATTAATATTAATCATCAAAGAATTTTATTTGAATAAATTTATATTTGAATAAATTTATATTAATCATCAAAGAATTTTATTATATTATATTTAATAAAATTTATTATATTATATTTAATAAATTTTATTATATTATATTATATTTAATAAATTTTATTATATTATAATGTAATTTAATATAAAATTACATTATAATATAAAATCAATTATACATTCAACTTAATATTTTGATTATTCATTTTACTAAAAATATATTCAAATGGTATTAATACTCCATTTTTATAAAATTCATTTTTATTTGTTTTTAATGTAAAATTCATATTGGATTTTTTTCCATAAAATTCATTTCTTTTAATTGATATTAGTCCAATATAACAATTAATTTTTAAATTCGAACAATAATTTTTTAATTTATAATATTCGGAGTGTTTTAAGTCATCGGAATACGAATCCTCCACTAAATCCATTTTATTACCCAAAATTATAATTGGAATATTTCTATCAATTTTATAAATTTCTTTTACCCAATAATTAATATGATTAAAACTATCTTCATTATTTAAATCATATAAAATTATTACACCATTTGAACCTTTAATTGTATCTAATCTTGTTAAATTATCATAATCTTGTAATTTTTCTTGTCCGACAGTGTCATATAAATAAACAGTTAAATCGTCATTTATACTCGAAAAATTTAAAACTTTTCTACTATCATCAATTGTTGGTTTATATTTTTTATTAAATCTATATTCAATATCTTTATAAATATTTAAACTATTTTTAAATGATGTTTTGCCACAATTAGCATCACCAATAATTGTAATTTTAGCTTGTGTTTGTATTTGATTCGTATTACGAAACATTTTTATTATATTTAAATAGATTTATTCTTTTAAATATATTTAAATATTTTTTAATATTCATACAATAAAAAAATCTTTCTCTTTTATAAATTAATTTATTTTTATATTATAAAACTTTAAAACAAGATTTAAATTTTAAACAATAATTATATTATTATTGATTATATTATTGATTATATTATTATTGATAAACAGTGATTTTTGTCATTTTTTGACTAATCTGATCAACAATATCCCAGTTATCCATAAATGCATAAAGGATTTTCACAATTTCAAGTTTTTTATAACAATACGATGCTTTTATACAATACCTAATCTTAAATGGATAAAATATCATAAGTGTTTGAAAATAAGAATTAAATAGCACTGGATGAATTGCCGGAATTCTTCCCCAATAATTTACCCATATATTCATATTTTTTTGAATCATTTTGTAACATGTGATGTGAGCATCCTCAAGATATTCACCTTTGTTAATAAGTTGGTAAAACTTCATCCAATAGTTCTTTTCAAACTTTCTAGAATTTGCTGTAGATTGTATCTTATGAAGAACTAAATGAAGATAATATATATCTATTGGCATTGGTTGAATTAAAGTGTTGACCAAATCCCCGAGGAAGTATTTCAGATGATAGTGCGGCTTGATTAAAATTGGTAGAGGTGTATACCCGACTGATTTTTTTGACGCCTTATACATTGACGGCAAATCCGGATAATACATTTGTTCAGAAATGTATTTATTATAACATCTAATAGTTTGTAAATTATCAGTAATTTGATTATTAATAGAATAAAATTTATCACTTAAATCAATACAGTCTTGACAACGGAGATAGGCGATTACGTAACCGCGTGTACTTGTTAACGCATATGGTGTATAATCTATCACATGTCCACGAACGGGTTCAAGAGTTTCACTAACTGTCAGGAGTTTTTTAACCTTTTTGAAAGTGTCTTGCAAAAAACTTTCAAAAACTTCTTCTAAAGCTAATGACAGTTTTGGATATTTTTTGATATCTCCAGTCAATTCGTCAAAACTTGTCTGTGTAGCCTTCAAAAAACGATTCCCCCCCGAACTGTTTGATAAAAAAGAAGAAGTCAATATGCTTGTGCTATCATTATTCCTATAGGAACAATTTTGGGACATGATAAATATTTATTATATATATAATAATAAATATATCATTTTTTAATGAATATGATATTTTAAATTATATTTTTTTAATGAATATGATATTTTAAATTATATATTTTTAATTATATTTAAATGAATATGATATTTAAATGAATATTTAATCATACAAACTAATCATTGAAGTCGAAAATTTCGGATGGATAACCTTCCTTTACATAAATGATTTGTTCACCGTTATCCATTTTGTAACTAATCCATCCCTTATATTCGCCCTTAATATGAATCTTAATCCGGATTTTCCCAGTAGAGTCATTTCTTTGAATGTGATAAACTTCACATTCAGTGCCCTGTGGAATTTGGGAAAAGGGTTGGGATTCCATATTCGCGAATAAGCGAGATTGAACATTTCGATTCGGAATAACTATAGTTGATGGTGAGTTAACAATTTCCTGACAGGTGTGGCTAATCTCATTTGTGTCAGAAATTGTTACACTAATGATGTCACCCCCCGATTTGAGGGGCGCGAGATCGCCCAGTCCAAAGAGTTCTGCTGAACAATGGGGTAAAACAGATAATTGTTCACTAAGGGTGGGTGTGGGTGGTGCGAGAAAGTCTTCCAAATGACTGAATACCTGGGCGGAACCTGGTATATGCACTAATTTATCAGCCAATTCGGCGAGAGGGCTGTGTGTGGTCATTAATTGATATTAATCATATTAAAAATAATCGTATCATTTTTAATATAATTATATTAAATTCTTTAAATTATTAATATTAAAATCATATTAAAATCATATTAAAATCATATTAAAATCATATTAAAATCATATTAAAATCATATTAAAATAAAAGAAATACCATTATTTTTGATTCACGAATTAACACAATTTACAAAAGGTAAAACATAACAAACACTTACTAAAATAGCACAAAATCATATAATACACATTGGTCAACAGTGATGGTAGCTTGATTAGTATTATAGTTTCGAATAATAGGCTATTGAAAACACATTAGTGGATAGAATAAACAACAAATAAACGTTCTGAATTTATATGTAATATTCTTGAAAATAAGAACACAGGATATTATAATAAATATAATAAATATAAAAACTATAATATAAGAATTAGTCGTCCTGGAACAGATAAATATATTAAATATTTATATAGATAACCGGATAAATAAGCTGTGTTATATGGAATAGTAGTCTTCTAAATGATTAGAAGACCAATAATTAACATGAGTATATATAATTATTTATTTAATTATCTGGTGGATTTTATTCTGGACAAGTCGGAGTAAATCCCTCAGATAATTCATGTTTTTTTAGATAAGGTATGAATGAACCAGGAAGTATCATCATTTTATCAATAATATAATATTGTTTTTCTATTATATTTTTAATTTGATTTTTATTTTTTATTATCATATTATTAGTTTTCTCACTAATATTTTTTTTATTAATGATAAATGATAATATAATTGTAAAGTATTCATCATTACCATAATTATATTCATTTATTTCTGAGTTATTTGGAATATTAGTAGCCTTAAGTTTTTTATTTAAACAAATTTTCACAAATTGATTAACAAATTTAGAAATTTTTCTTCTTCCGTTTAATAATTCAATGATTTTTTCATGACTGATTTTTTCAGAAAGATAACTTCTTCCAAAATCAATAATTTTTGGATTAAATTTATTATCAAACATAATATTTTTTGTATTTAAATCATTATGAATAATTCCAGAATCTTCTAATTCTTTAATTTTATCACACACCAAACTACATTTATAATTATTTACATTTTCAAGTGTTTTGTGTATAGTAAATTCATCTTTACAATAATCATTAAAAGTTCCATTATTTAAATTTTCCATTATAGTTATACCCATATCATAATTATTTGAAGACAAATCTAAAAAAAATTCACTTATTTTATTTCGGTTTAAGTTTACCATATAATTTTTAAAATTAGCTATTAATTGAGTATAATGAAATTTTTCTGGAAAAATTTGACTTATTAATAAAGGATAAGTATTTGGTATAATATTCGAATAAAAAAAATTAGGACCAATCAATTTTTTAGAAGCATATTGACCTATCTGTTTTTCTTTTAAAAAATCATTATACTTTTTGTTATTTTTAATATTTTCAATAGATAATGATATATTTGGTCTAACATTATCAAAATTAATACTATCTATTGTTGTTATTTCAGTATTAGTAATATTATAAACATTAGGAATACTATACAAATTTCCTATAAATACATGTTTAGACGTCCCTTTTTTAATTGTTGGATGACCATTTTTCTCTATTTTTGGTTCAAATAAATAAACTATAATATTTTCTTTCATGAGTTGGTTTAAATATGCTGGGCTATTGTTATTGAATTGTAACATATTTTCTCTTGCGCTATTTGTCATGATTTGGTTTAAATATGCTGGGTGAGTGTTATTTGATTGTAACATATTTTCTAATAAATTAATTTCAGATTCCAAATTATTATAATTATTTGGTATATTATATTTATTATTATTATTATTATTATAATTATTATAATTATTATTATTATTATTATTATTATTTGGTATATTATAATTATTATTATAATTATTATTATTATAATTATTATTATTTGGGTCTATAATTAAAATTCTATTACTATCAGTTAAACTGTCAATCAAAGTTGTGTTTAATTTTTTGTTGGAGCGTAAGTGTTTTACAAAATTCATTTTATTAATAGATATATTGGGATTATTTGGACAAGTTGTTTTATTTGTATTTTGAGAACCACAATAAAAACAATTTGACATTTATATATTAAATATATTAAATATATAAAAAAATATAAAAATATAAAAAAATATGAAAAATATAAAAAAATAAAAAAATATAAAAAATATATAATAAATATCAGTTGAGTCTAATTTATAATAAATTACTAATTAAAGAAATAATTATATAAAAATATATAAAATAACAAAAATGATAGATATCTTAATAAATAAATTAATTTATATTTTAGATAATAATAATTATATTATTATTTCATTAGTAATTATTTCATTATTAATGATTACATATTATATTAAACAAAAAATTGTATATAATATTGATAATATTATAAAAAATAATTACATTTATAATTTAAGTTGGGAAGACCCCCGAAATGATATTAAGATATATGGTTCTTTAAAAAATAAAAACATTTGTATGATAACAACAGGGGGTGATAATGTTTTAGATTATTTAATTGAAGGTCCAAAATCAATTTATACATTTGATTTAAATAAACATCAAAATTATTTGCTTGAAATGAAAATGTCTTGTATAAAAGCATTAAATCATGAAGATTGCTTTGAAATAATTGGTAATAATAATTATGAGTTATTTTTAAATAATTGGGTTCATATCAAAAAATATATGTCACCTGGAGCTAGAAAATGGTGGGGAAATAATAAGAAAATTATGAAAAAATTTATATATTCCGGGTCAGTTAAATATTTAGTTTTTATTTTAAATATATTATTTTATATATTTAAAATAAATGATTTATTTGTTGAAATATATAATAATCCAGGTATAGAAAATCAAAAACAAATATATAAAAAATATGAGAAAAAAATAAGTTATATTAATTATTTTTTTAATAAATTTGATAAATGCATAATACATTTTATTGGAGTTCCTATTGAACAATATAATCTTTATAAAAATAATAATTTTGTAAATGAATTATTTAAATATTGGATTGAGAATACTGATATAATAAATGATAATTATTTTTATTATGGTTATCTTTACGGGAGATTTTCAAAAGATTGTTGTCCAAGATATTTAAAAAAAGAATTTTATGATATTGTAAAACAAAATTTAAATAAAGTTCATATTTATACAAAAAATTTATGTGATTTAAATCAGGATAATGTTCCAGATGATTTATTTGATATTAATATATTATTAGACCATATGGATTGGATAGATGAGAAATCAATCCGTTATGAATTAACAGTTTTACAAAAATATTCAAAAAAATCTTGTAAATATTGTTGGAGAAGTTATTCAGTTAATCAACACATTTCATTTTTAAAAAATGAAAAATTTTTACATTCATCAAAAATTGATAGAATAAATCCAAATAAATATTCAGACCGGGTTGGTACTTATAATAGTATTCATGTTGTTGAACTATCAAATCCAATAATTAATTGATTAATTTGATAATATCATTAATTATTAAAATCTTTAAATTATTATATTCTTTAAATTATTATATTCTTTAAATTATTAATTTATTTTTATTATGTTTACAATAAATCATAATTTCAATTTAACTCAATCCATCCATCTATAAATGATATTTTCAATTTAACTATCTATCAATACCATGATCTTTATAAAATTTTTGATAGTCATATCCGTCTTGATAATACACAGAGTTCTGGTTTTTAATGAATTGATGATAGTCGACAATAGAATTTTGTGTATTATCATATGTAGAATTCTGTTGTTGAATATCTTTTGTATTGACTTCATTCTTTGTATTATTCAAAATGTCTTTGCATTTTTTTTCTTTAGAACATATATTATTCCCGATATTATAAGGAAATAATTTGTTAAGTATAATAATTGTAATTATTAAAGATAATGTAATCATTATCAACCAATAAATATGACAAAAATCAAATTGCCTACCATAGCATATTTGAAAAGAACGAATAAGTGTTGATATATATCCCATTATTTATATGTTGTATTAGTGTAATGTATATATCATTTTTTAATTTTTAGCCAAATCGGACAATGGTCACTACCTATAATATCATTTTCGATTTGACAATCTTCAATCATATCTTTGTATTTTTTATCAATTAAAAAATAATCAATACGCCATCCTTTATTCGATTCACGTGATCTTGTTCGCATATTCCACCATGTCCATTTTTGTTCATCAGGATATAATTCTCGATATATATCAATATAATTTTCTAAAAATTGGTGGAACATATATCTTTCTTCTTTAAAAAGACCAGGTGATTTTCCTTTTTTTAATGCTAGTTTATTATGAATATCTTTTTCACCACTAACTACATTAAAGTCTCCTGTAATTATTAAGGGTTTATCAGTATATGTATCAATTATTCTTTTTAAATGTTTATCCCAATATTCGGTTCTCTCATCGAAATTTGTCCCAGAATTTGGAACATAAATATTAATTAAAGAGAATTCATCAAATTCGGCAAATATAAATCGACCGGATTTATTTTCGAAACCATCGAAATCAAATTTAACTTGAATTGGTTTAACTTTTGATAAAATTGCTGTCCCAGAATATCCGGTTCCACGATGTTTTTCTCCTTTACTTTCATTCCATACTTGAAAAGGATATTCTTTAATATCTAAATCTTTACCGATTTTTATACTACATTTAGTTTCTTGAAAGCATATAATATCAGGATTTAATTTAAACACATTTTCTAAATTTGAATCATTAATTTTTAAATCTTTATTCAAAATATTACTTCTTATTCCATTAATATTCCATGAGCATATCAACATTTTAATATAATATTTATTAATTTATTAATTTATAAGTAAAAATCAATTTTTTATTATTTAAAATAATATTATTTTTATTTTATTTTATTTTATTTTATTTTTATTTTATTTATTTTTATTAATATAGAATTTTTATTAATATAGAATTTTTAATTATATATTTGTTTATTTTTAATTATATATTTGTTTATTTTGTTTTATTTTGTTTTATTTTAAATTATGTTTACTTAAATCTTCAATTATAATTTGTATATTTAAATTATGTTTAATAATATATTTGTATTATAATAATATTTGTATTATATATTTGTATTATATATTTGTATTATAATAATATTTGTATTATAATAAATTTTTTTAATTACCAAAAGGCTTGCGACAAGTCGGGCAGCAATTGTTATTCCGACAATTTGTTGATAATGCCCATCGTGCTAGACACACTGGGTGATATTTATGACTACACAAGTCGTCATGTTCATCATTACTAATGGGTGTGCCACCGTCTTCGAAACAAATCTGACATTGGGTATCATCTGGGATTTCAGGTGGGATTTCATGTGGGATTTCATATGGGATTCCTTCATATGAGATTCCTTCATATGATATTTCTTCATCTGATATGTCATCTGGCGATGGTTCATCAATTTCATTTAAATCATGAATATCACCAATAAAAGTTAGGATTAGGGCATCTTCGCAGTTTGAACTAACATCTTCAATTAGTTGATCACTAATTTTTAGATACTTATGAATATCAAGAGCATCATTAAGTTGTTCAATAAATTTTAGTGACCGATTATTAATATCTGAAACAACCATTGGGTGTTCAATATTTGGACAATTCTTCTGGATAGCACTCCCATCCGGAATACCATCGCTCATAAGTTCATACATCTTCTGAAGAGAAGGAATGATTGGTGATGTTCCATAATGATCTAGAACATATTGAGAAGCTAGAATCGATTCTACAATAAATGGATTGTCAATCTTTTGAATAACATAATAAAGTAATTCATTAATAGTTATATTAATGGAATGATGTGTCTCGCGATTTGCGACAGGATTCCTATTCCACATCTCAACAAGGTCACTCTTAATTTTAGAGTGGTCTTCAATTGAATATGCTACCGGGATAGTACCATTATACTCAAAAATTGTTTGGATATGCTCAGTGCTTTCCTTAGAGGTCATATTATCAAGACACTTTGTCATAAGAAGGTCATATGGATTTATTCCACCATTTATAAACTTAGTTGCTACAATAGGCTTATTAAAATCAATAAATACCTTATGGTGTGTCAATGGTGGTGCACCACTCTGTTCGTGCCAGTCATTCAGAAAATACGTAGATGGGTTACCATCTTCATCAGTAATTACACTACCAATTTCTGTAATATAACATGCGGGTGCATTACCCTGCTTCATATTCATATAAGAAATCTCATTTGGCTGCATCATCTTCTTATCACCCATAAGAATAGAATAACATTCTACTGCAACATTCGGATTAAATGCTATACCACTGTCAAGTTGATAAGGAATATTAAATTCTCGACCTATGAAATTCTTCATAAAGGTATAGCAAATATGTGCAATATATCGCTTCATTACTGCATCTCGGATGCGAGAAGGTAGACACAGTGCATTTTCGGACCTTTTAATGCAACGCATCCAACCAATTGAACCATTGTTTAAATCAACATCTAGGTCAACATTTGTGACAGACTCTTTAAAATGCTCAGGGATGTGTTTGAATTCCTTTTGAATCATCTGACTAAGTTGGTTGGTTGCCATTTATTTATATTTAATCGTCAGGGGTGTCGGTGCTAAATTGAGCATTTGCAGCTGCAAAGCCCGGTGAACCACTAAGCTCGGTTAATGATAAGTTTGCAATTTCAAAATAATCACCTGCAGATGGAGTAGTCTTGTGATAAAAAACCGCATATTGATTTGCTGCAGTAGCACCACTACTGTCTTCATCATAAACAAAATACTCATCAATATAAAACCATTGGTTAGCAACTAGAGTTGGCGCGGTTGTTTGTCTATTTGCAAGATTTAACTGGAATATACCCGCCCAAAATTGTCCAACGCTACTGCTTCTAACTGCAACTTGAAATCTATATGTCTTACCCTCTGTTAGTGAACTTTCAACAATTTGTGATAGTCTTTGCATATAAACAGAATCGGGAGGATCCACAACGGTTTGCTTTAAAACGCCGTCTGTTAGCGTGTAGGTAGTGGATCCCCCTTGTGAGCTATTCGGCTGCTCAACCCAGTCATCAAATTGCAATCCACCAATTAATTGATAGTGGTCTTCAGCTTCGTTAGCAGAGAAATCTGCATTTGCTATAATCTCACCCCCAAATCCAGGGTTAGTTTGATCGTGAACAATTCCTTCCTTTTTGTGATCAAACGATCCGTTAAACATTCTCCAATATCCTGTTAAATCCGATGCGTTATCATAATTACCTCTATCAGTAGTCAAGCCAAATGGTTTGCCAGAGTTATAAACAGCTGCTACAGCGTTGGCGTCTAAAGCCACGTTCCACAATGCTACTTCATCCATTTTACCAGTAAAAGGATTTAAAGCCGTGCCATTGTCATTTGTAGCGCCTATATATACGGTGTCTGCTGATGTCCAAGCGGCGTGTTTACCTTCTTCTACAGCGTCTGTAAGTGATCCCGCAACTGCCGCTCCATCTATATATATAATATAAGATGTGTTTGTGGCTTTTGTAACGGTAACACATATATGTTTCCAACCCCCAGCGCCACTAGCGTATACAGCTGCATTTGTAATGTAGGAAGCGTCATCATTGTTAGCCTCATGGTCTATTTTTATTTTTCCAGCGGTATCTAAAGTGATAAAAAATGCATCTG
>ENA-ORXF01002529-ORXF01002529.1-marine-metagenome-genome-assembly--contig:-NODE-2529-length-10818-cov-4.325854_pt1 | contig 10818 bp, 8 predicted proteins | sample MGYA00237864_ERZ511476 | MGnify/ENA primary metagenome ERZ511476 (study PRJEB26306, sample SAMN06343908) | marine metagenome | isolation source: coastal waters | place: Atlantic Ocean: West Antarctic... | reverse complement strand
TACTTGCTGATATAACAATTATATCTAGTCTCATATACTACTTCTTTTTCTACTAAATAATATTGAGTACTTCGTAAACTAGCAGTATTCGTTTAGGAAGTTACTTCAATTTTTTTTTGGATATATTTATTGTTTATTTCCGCCTTTGCAGAAAATAAATATTTGTCTTTTGTAGATTCTTTAGTATTTATAAGACTATTATTGATACCAGTTTTTTTAATTTATTGGGCTTCAGTAGATTATAATTTTACAAGCAGAATTTTAACAGTAATCTTTATTGCTGTTATCTTTGTGGTTTGCGATACTCTTTTTCAATTTATTAATTATGATTCTGAATTTGGATTTGGAAAAGATTTATTTGGTTTTACATCAAATTGGTATGGGAGATTAACAGGTCCCTTTGGTAATGAACTTATACCTGGTGCATATATAGCAAGATTCTCTTTTTTAGGTTTAATTTATTTATTTTTAAAATTTAAGAAACATAAATTTCATAATTTTTTTTCAATATTATATTTACTGTCACTAGGTTTAACAATTTTTGCAACAGGAGAAAGGATGGCTCTAGCTACATACAGTATGGGGTTAATATTTTTGTTAATATTTCCTTTGAAACCAATAAAGAAATTGGAGGTTTCTGCGGTTTGGGTGATGAATAAAGTTGGAGAAACATACGGATTTTCTTCTGTGAATTTTTGATACGTGTTGGTTTCTAAATTCCCAGTAAAACCAGCATATCCACTTATATATTTCTGAAGAATACTTGTTTGTATAAACAGATCTGGAAACATGAAAAAGTTGGTTACCTTGTTCTCTATATCTAGAGAAATATAGGTTCTTACACTTGCTTTTAGAGAAACACCTAAATATTCTAAGGTATATTCAGGTATTAATTTTGCAGTGATTAGATTGTAGTTTATTTTGCTCGCATCTGCATAGTCATTTTGAAAAGAACCTTTTAAAAATTCTACGCCCGTAGCTAAGGAAAGATCATTTAAACTACTGCTTAAGAAATTTAGAGGGAACTCTAAGTTTGCATCAAAATTAACAAGCACTTCGCTGCTTTTAAATTTATCAGTAAAGTAAGAAACTGCAACCTTGCCAAAATCGATATAAGAATCATGAAATTTAAAATCTCCTACTAACTTTATCTGTCGGTAGTTTTGTGCTTCGTTAATAGCATGAATGGTGTTTTCTGTGAAAATTTTGTTTTGCGGCAAACCATACCAATTGTAGTTGTTTTGTGCTACATCTATACTTACTTTCCAATCAAAATACCTTTCTTCCTGTTTAAAAAAAGTGTTTATATTGAAATTTAAAAAATTACTATTTAAAACACTGTTTTTAATGTTTTCTTCGGAGGCATTGTAGGTTGCATGGATTCCAAATTCGTTGTTAAAACGATTGGCTTTATGGATAAATAATTCTGCATACGGACTTGCATAATTACCATATCCACCCGCAAAATAGTTGTTATAGATTCTCTCTTTTACACCAATATTAATACCTTTTGCAACCCCTGTTTTGGGAATAAATGTAGATGCCACAGGAGCAGAAAAAATGGTGTATGCCAATTTTTTCTTGTTACTTTTTTCTAATAATTTTATTTTTGGAACCTCTTTTATCTTTTGAGCATCTGCAATTTTAGGGTTGTACTTTGTAATTACATTTACAATTTCTGTTGCTACAATGGTATCTCTTGTTTTTTGCTGTGCATTTACAGAAAAAGTAGCCATTAAAACAACGTATATAAGAAAGCCTTTTTTCATTAGTTCTTTTTTTCTGGAGTTACTGAATTATTTTTTTTAGCTTGATTTTCTTTAATTGTATTCAAAACTTTTTGGGCGTCTTCTTGAATGTCTTTAAATTCTTTGAAGTTTTTTATGATATTTTCTAAAACAAAAGTAGCCTGATAAATGTCATCTAAAGCATAGTAATTCTCACCCATAATTACATAACTTTTTACGGCCCAATACTTATAAGTGGTGTATGCTGCAATTAACTCTTGTATTGTTTCATTAGAGGCTTCGTATTCTTTTTGTTTATTTTTAAAGAAAGCGTTGTAATACAAAGCTTCTGCTTTTAGCGCGCCATTTGCTGTCTTCTCCACTGTAGCGTAATACGTTTTAGCGGTAGTAAAGTCTTGGGTTTTAATAGCAGCTCTTGCAATTATTTTTTTAGCATCATTTTCTAATCTATTGTCTATTTTGCCTTTTCCTAATAGCAGTTTTGCATATGCTATTGCAAGCTCATAGGTTGCTGTTTCAGAGTAACCTTTCATTAAATTACTCTGTGCAAAAAGAATATTTTCTGAAACATAAGCCTCTTCTTCTAACCTTTTTAAAATAGGAAGTGCTGTTTTAAAATCGTTTTTATTTAAATAGATTTGAGCTAATTTATTTAAGGCATCTTCGGTGTATTCAGAACCCTTTTCATCAATACTTAAAACATAATACGGAATTGCTTTTTCAAATTCTTTTTCCTTAAAATAAATGCCTGCTAAATAATAGTTTGCTTTTATTTTATGACTCCCTTCTGGGAATGTTTCGTTGTATTTTTGAAGGCTTTTGATGGTGTTTTTTGCAATTTCATTTTCTAAATATTTTTTTTCTGCTATCGCAAAAGTGGTGTTTTCTAATGCTGCATTTGTACTGTTTATAAACGGTAAAGTAGCAATCCAAGTAACATAGTCCTCTAAGTTTCCTTGTTCTATGTATACTTTTCTCGCATTGGTAACAGCTTCTAGGGCATCAGGAGAATTCGGGAATTTTAAGGTTACCTTTTTGTACTTTGTTAAAGATGCTTTGTAAGAATTACTATTAAAATACAACAAACCTTGTCTTAACAATGTTCGAGATAAAAAGATGCTTTTTGGGTGTTTTTCTGCCAATCTATTATAGGCAATGTGCGCATTTTCAGTATCTTTTAGTGAAGAATAGGTGTTGCCCAATTGATACAATGCATCGTCTATTAAGTGAGACGCTGGGTGCTTATTAATCATTGTTTTAAGTGCTGCTGTTTTTGCTTCATTTTCATCTATAAAGCCGCTACTCATTCCTATCTGATAGGTAGCGTAGTCTGAACCATCACCGTTATTGATTGCTACTTTTTTGTAGGCTAAAATTGCTTTTTTGTAATTTGTTAAGGCAAAATAACTGTCTCCGAGTCTAATAAAAGCATCGGATGTTAAAGCTTCTGAAATATTCGTTTTATTTAGAAATGCTTCAAAAGATTCAGCGGCTTTTGAGTATTCTTTTAACTTAAAATAACAATAACCAATGTTGTAATCTATGAAGATAAAACTGTCTATTTTTTTAAATTTTAAAAAGGTATTTAAAGAGGTAAACTTGGTTAAGGCGGTTGTGTATTTCTCTAAATTATAATTGGTTTCAGCTTCCCAGTATTTAGATTTTTGGCTTATTTCAGTGGTTTTAGATTTTTTTCCTTCGATAAACAACACCAAGGCTTCCTTGTAATTATTTTCATTAAATAGTTGAATGCCACGATACAAAGAAATTTCTTGACTGAAGGCTGTATTTTCTTCAGATTTCTTTTCAGATAAAAATTGCAAAGCTCCTTTGTAATCTTGCTGATTTAAGAATGAAGAAACTAATAGCTCATTTATTTCGGTGTAGGCTTTCGATTTAGGGTATGTTTTTAAATAATACTGCAGAACTTCAGCTACCGCTTCAAAAGGGTTGCCTTCTTCATAACTTAGCTTGGCGTAGTTTAAGGCAGCGTCTTCCTGTAAATTTGTGTCAAAACTCATTTTCGAAGCAGATTTAAAAGCATTTAATGCTGCCGCTTTTTTATCTAGTTTCATATAGCATTCCCCTAAGTGATAATAAGCGTTTTGAGAAACTGCATTTTTTTCATCAATGATTTTATTAAAATTAGCTACGGCATTTTTAAAATCGTTTTGCTTAAAATAGGCATATCCTAGTTGATAAAAATCAGTATTATTCCATTTTCCTTTGGGTCCCTTATAGCCTTTTAAATAGGCAATTGCTGCAGTGTATTCTTTAAGGTTGAAATAGCTTTCGCCTATAATTTTAGAAACGTCAGATTTCAATTTTTTTTCTATTGTTGGAAATAATTCTAATCCAACTTCAATACAACGCTTAAATTTACCAGCTTTAAAACTAATATCTAGCAGGTAGTAAGAAATTTCTGCGCGGTAAGATGCATTGTCTGCAATTTCTTTTAAAGTAGTTTCTGCAATATCATAATCTTCTTGTTTGTAGGCTATAAAACCATAATAGTACCTTGCATCGTTTCCATATTTGGCGTCATTAATTAGCGGTAGAAAGCGTTTGTTTGCCCGCGTTAAATTGTTAGTATTTAGAAAGCAATAGCCCATTTTAAAGTTTAATTCTTTCTGGTTGTCTATAGAAAGGTCTTCAATAGTCACTTTTTGATACCATTTTAGTGCATGTGCTGTTTTCTTATTAGCAAAATAATAATTTGCCACGTTAAAAAAAGAAGTATTTTTTTTAGTACTATTCGGATTGTTTGCAACAAAGGAAAGCACCTTTTTAGCGGCATTTGGTTGTTGTAGTTTTACCGCACACATTGCTTCGTAATAAGAAGCATCTGCTTTTAGATTAGAGCCAATAGCACCTCTTTGAAAAACAGTAGCAAATGTTTTTTGTGCTGCAGCATAAGCTTTTGTATTGTATAAATTTAACGCATGGTTATAGTTGGTTAACGCTGTGGCATCTGCAATGGTTTGTTGCGAAAAAGAAGTAGCAGTGACCAACAGAACACTTAAGAAAAGCACCACTTTTTTTAAAAAACGATAGTTCATATAATTTTTTTTATTCTCAAGATAGATAACGAATAATTCTCTGTTTTGTTTGAAAGCGTAACAAAAGAATCTTAAATTTTTAATCAAAAGTAAGAATTGTTGTCAATTCGTAGTAAAAAATCGTCAGAAACTTTTAAGTTTGTAGAAACTACCCAATACTATGAGCAATCTTGTTTTACATTTAGAAAATGCGGAAATTTATCAAAGAGATAACTTGGTGCTTTCTAACGTGAATTTAACAATCAACAAAGGAGAATTTTGTTATTTAATAGGTAAAACGGGTAGTGGAAAAAGTAGCTTAATGAAAACGCTCTATGGCGACTTGCGCCTAAGAAAAGGAACTGGAAGCATTGTAGGCTTTGATTTGATAGGATTAAAAGAAAAGCAAATTCCGTTTTTAAGAAGAAAAATAGGTATTGTTTTTCAAGACTTTCAATTGTTAAATGATAGAAATGTATTCGAAAATTTAAAGTTTGTTTTAAAAGCAACTGGTTGGAAGGACAATGAGCTTATGAAAGAAAAAATTCATGAAGTGTTAGACAAAGTAGGTTTAAAGTCTCAATATTATAAAAACACATTTGAACTTTCTGGAGGAGAACAACAAAGAGTTGCCATTGCAAGAGCACTTTTAAACGATCCAGAATTGATATTGGCAGATGAGCCAACAGGTAATCTAGATCCAAAAACTTCTATGGAGGTGATGGAGCTTTTAAATGAAATTTCTAAAAACGGAAAAACCATTATAATGGCGACCCATGATTATCAATTAATTGTAAAATTTAAGCAGAAAACATTAAAGTGCGAAGGCGGTAAATTATTTGAAGTTGCTCAACAAGCTACTGTTTAAAAATAATTGAGCTTATTTTTTTAGCATTTTCTTCAGGGTTAAAACCTACTAATTTATTTTGGCGCGCTGTCAGCTGTTCATTAGAAAACAGTTGTTCAAAGAGTTGCGCTGTTTTTTCTAAGATGTCTTTTTTAGTGTTTGCGAGTTCGCACAAGGTCTCGAGGTCCGTGTCTTCAATCATTGCTGAGTTTGAAATTATATGCTTTCCCTGGTATAAAGTATGCAATAACTTTAATTTAATACCTGTTTTTTGAAACGTAAACAAGGTGTTAATTTGTGCTTTTTGAAATAAAATATTTAAACTCTCTTGATTCGGAATCTCTTTAAAACTGATGTTTTGGTGCTTTCTAATTTGCTTAAGAACGGCCATATTCTTGCAGCTGCTTGCAACGATAAATTGATACGGAGTTTCTTTATATACGTCAATTAAAAACAAAGCGGCTCTTACATTATCAGAAATTCTTAAATCGCCATGGTATAAAACAAAAGCACCCTTTTCTTCTGTAAGAATTCCTTTTTTAGCACTATGAAACACAGGAATATACTCGGCTTTTTTTCCATACTTTTTAGAAAAATAAGCTTGTTCAAAAGGAGAAATTGAGAAAATACCCGTTGTCTTTTTTAAGATGTTTTCAAACTTTTTAAGCTTGATAGCCTCTAGATAAAAAAACAACTTCTTAAATATGTTTTTTTCACTTTTAGACAATCCTAAAAAATAGTCGTGCTCTATGTTGTGGGCTCTAACGTAGGTGTTTTTAAAGTGGTGTTTGGTAAGTGGATATGCTGTATGTAATCCTTCAAAAATTATAGGAAATGGCCTTTCTTTTAAATTTGCAATCAATTTCCTACAACTTCTACTTTGAACCCTAAAGGGTAGCCGAGAGAATAAAGACAAAAAACTATTTTTGCGTTGGTAATAAAATACCTTTTCGCAATATTTTTCTAACGCAGGTTGGGTTGTTTTATCGTCAAAAAGATAGGTGTGTAAATAGATTTGAATACCTTGTTTGTGCAATTCTTTTATTTTAAAAAAAACATCAATAATTCCCCCATAATTTGGCGGGTACGGAATATCGAAAGAAACAAGGTGAATACTTTTTTTCATGAAATACAAATGTAAAATTTAAAAAATGAATATATTTATACTTTTATAAAGATTTATGAAGATTGGTAAAACCGAGATAGCACAGCTTATTTACAACAACTTAAAGGAGCATAAAGAACTTTTAAAAATTCAGTTTTTAAAATCGAAAGCGACTGTTGGTTATTTTTTTATTGATGACTTATTACCAGAAGCATTGGCATTAGAAATTTACAACAAATTTCCGACGACAGACAAGGCCGTACGAAAGAAAAATTTACGTGAATTTAAATTCACAGCGTATCAAATGGATCGTTACGATGCTCTTTTAGAGCATATAATTTATGCGTTTCAAGATGAGAAAGTAATTCAGTTGGTAGCAGAAATTTGTGAATTGGAAGAAGTGTTTGGTGATGAAAAACTATATGCTGGTGGCTTGTCTTTAATGGAAAAAGATAATTTCTTGAACCCTCATTTAGACAACTCGCATGACAAAGACAGAAATAGATGGCGTGTTTTAAACTTGTTGTATTATGTAACTCCGAATTGGACGTTAGAAAACGGAGGCAATTTAGAGATTTGGCCAAACGGATTAGAACAAGCGCAAACTACTATAGAAAGTAAGTTTAATAGGTTGGTGGTGATGACTACACATCAGAAATCTTGGCATTCTGTTAGTAAAGTTTTAAAAGAAGAGGTGCGTTGTTGTGTTTCGAACTACTATTTTTCAAAAAAGCCTTTTTTAGAATCAGATACATTTCATGTAACCACTTTTAGAGGAAGGTCTTCAGAAAAAGTTAGAGACTTGTTGCTGAGAGCAGACAATGGTCTTAGGTCTAGCATGCGTAAATTATTCAAAAAAGGGGTGCGAGAAAATCCGCATCAGTACAAGAAATAGTTGTTTTTGATAAAAGAGAGAAGACTGCGCTGCTGTTAGAAGCAAGAATTAAGAAACAAGACGAATTGTGATGTATAGAAAAATAGGTAACGACATCTCCCAAGAATAAACTTTTACCGATGCTCTTTAATTAAGTCGAAAAGTAAGTTGCCTTTAAAAAATAATAATTTTTTATTTTGTTATAAATTTACGAAACCAAACTTTTTTAATCGGACACTAATATTATTTTAAATTATGAAATATCGCTATTAATTCTGCTTCTTGTTGCTCCCAAGTGAGTATTTCTTTTGCAGATTTTAATTCTGTAGTATATTCTTTTTCTAAAACTTGCTTTATTTGTATGGCCAATTTCTTGGGTGTTCTGTGTTTTACAATTTCACCAACTTTATGATCTAAGACAACTTTGCGCATTTCGGGCAAGTTAGAAACCAGAATTGGCACTTCTGCCTGTATGTAATCAAATATTTTGTTAGGCAAGGCAAATCTATAATTCAACCCTAAATCTTCTTCTAAACTAAGTCCTAAATTTGCCAGAGGCGTTACTTTATGCAATTCTGTAGGTGCAATTTTACCTAGGAAGACAACTTTGCTGTTTAGGTTTTCTGCGGAAACTTTCTCTTTTAGAAACGCATGAATATCTCCATCGCCAATAAGAACCAACAAATGGTTTTCTAAAAAACGCATGGTTTCAATCATTAATTCTAAACCTCTGCCAATATTTAAGGCACCTTGGTATAAAATTATTTTTTTAGCATGCGTGTCAAAAGAAAAAGCACCTTTATTTACTTCTTTTTTAGTGGGAAGGTTCTTGATTGTTTTAAAATGAGTGTTGTATTTATCATTGTAAAAGGATGCAATGCTATTGCAAACCGTGTAGTTGTTTTTTAGGTTTGGTAAAATAGAACCTTCTAAAGCAAGCCAAACTTTTTTCACCTTCGGTCTGTGGACTAGCTCCGGGATTTCAGGAAAAAGTTCATGACTGTCAAAAATAATTTTTTTATTCTGAAGTTTACTTACCAAGTAATTTGGCAGCAATGTGTCCAAATCATTTGCCAATAAGATATCTTTTCTTGTGAATAGTAAGTAGCAAAATAACCGAAGATTGTATTCTGCAAAAAAGAGAAAACCAGTATTAAATAGTAATTGAAATCTTTTTGTTTTGTAGTTTCTAATTAAAGGGATGCTGTTTTTTAGTTTTCTTCCTATTAATAAAACTTCAAAGTTATTTTGAACTAAAGTATTACAAACCTTAGCTACTCTTTGGTCTGTAGATATATCATTTGTTACACTTACTAGAACTCTTTTCAATTTTTATATTTTCTGCAATATAAATACATTTAATGAATTGAGATAATAGTTTGTTTTTGTGCGCGTTCATTCTCTGAGAACACAAAGGAGGTTTTGAACTCTTTTTTATACAGTTTAGTGCGATTTATCTTTTTCTTTTAAAGAAGACTTGTTGTAATTTACAAATAGATTAATCCATATAATTTTAGAAAATGCAAATAATAAAGGGGCTAAAACAAGCAAAGTAACTACCATTAAAATTAAGGTAGAAAGGTAAGTTAATTCTTTGAAAATCAGCACCTTCAAGACAAATACCGCAACAAACAAAGCAATTCCTAAGCCATAAGAAACATAATACGAACCTTGGAAAAAACCTGGCTCTAAATCGTATCTTAAACCACAATTACTGCACTTCTTTTTTACAGTTCCCAATTTTTTAAAATTGTAAGGGTGACTTTCAAAAAAACGTCCTTTATTGCATTTAGGACAACTCATTTTAAGAATGCTAAATAATTTTGTTCCTTCTTTAAACATCTGATTTTATTTTATACAAAAGTAATCTTCTTCTAGAGTTTTAAAGGTAATAATTGTTATAAAGGTAGTTTTTAAAATAGGTGCAATATGTGGATTGATGCAAATGTAGAAACCTAAATTAAAGAGATTGCGCATAATATTAGAAATATTAGTTATAACAGAAAAAACAAACAAAGCAGAAGCTACACACCTGCACAATTTCAACTTTTTGAGGTTGCCGTATAATAAATACAATTACTAATATTTAAGTAGGTAAAATCTAATGGTTAAATTCTGTTAATATTATGTTCTATAATCTTATTACATAACAAAGGTCATTATTTAAAAACGAAACCATAGGTATGTCTTCATCCTTTAATTCAGCTATTTTCAAACCTCTTAAATAGGTTTGCTTATAACATCATACTAATGATATTATTGAGTTATATAATATTTGTTATATTTGAGTAAGCAATATTATGAAAAAACTACTTTTACTCTCCGCTCTATTAATCTTCGCTTTTAGTTGCTCGCCAACTATTAATAGGCCTTTGTTTGCTAAAAGTGATAATGCAAAGGAATTTATCCTGTCAAAGTATGGTAATCCTTCAAAGGTTGAAAATCAAGTAGAACAAGAAAAATGGATATACGACAATAGTAGTCCATTCAAAAGTAATAGAACCGTCGTTTTTGATAAATACGGCAAAATCATTAAAAACAAGCAACATTATAAGGCTTTTCATATGATAACAGGGTTTAATAAATATGGATATATTGCTATTGGCGCTACCCTTGTTTTGTACTTACTGGCCGGGCCTTTTCCTGCATTACTTTAGGAAACGTTTAACTCATATATTTTACCTAAACCATGGGCATTCTTCTTCCTTTAATTCAACTATTTCTAAACCTCTTAAATAGGTTAAACTTACATTTATAGAGTAATTTAAAATAGCTTTCTGTAGCTTCGTTATGGGGCCTTAATTCAGTTGGTCAAATACTTTGGTTATTAAATAACTATTCAACGTATAATGAAAACTACCATTAAGTAGTAGTTGTATTCAATGAATTCAAATAAGCTTCATTAATCAAGTTTTTTCTAGTTAGATAAATCTTTACAATTATTATGTAAGTATTTGAGGAAGAATGAAAATGGTTAAAATGAAGTAATCGATTGTTTTGAAATCAATGATTATAAAACAGAATAGCTTTTAGGATAGATTTAAATTAGACAATTGGATTGATGTTGTCTATTGTTTGAAAAATAAAAACCTCAACAAATTTATTATCAATAAGTTGAGGTTTAATAAAGTGGAGACGCCGAGAATCGAACTCGGGTCCAAACAAGCAGCCAAGAAGCTTTCTACATATATAGTTCTTTCTTAATT
>ENA-ORXF01002526-ORXF01002526.1-marine-metagenome-genome-assembly--contig:-NODE-2526-length-10820-cov-6.521270_pt1 | contig 10820 bp, 10 predicted proteins | sample MGYA00237864_ERZ511476 | MGnify/ENA primary metagenome ERZ511476 (study PRJEB26306, sample SAMN06343908) | marine metagenome | isolation source: coastal waters | place: Atlantic Ocean: West Antarctic... | reverse complement strand
GTTGCAAAACTACCAGTCCTATTTTTACAAACATAGACGTAGATAGAATTTCGAAGCGTTTGAAAATGAAATCTGCTGCTTTTACAGCGCAATACTTACTAAGAGATGAAGATGATTTTTTAGTTTTAAAAACTGCGCCCTGTTCTTTTTTAGATGCGTCTGATAATACGTGTACCATCTATGATGTCCGACCAAAAGCATGCGCTGAGTATCCGCACACAAACCGTAAAAAATTTATTGGTATTACAGATTTAACAATTGACAATACTACCGTTTGTCCTGCCGCATACAATATTGTAGAAACTTTAAAGAAACGTTTGCCTTTAGAGGGAAATAAAAAAGTAAAGCATTCTTAATACAATTTATAGACTTTTAATATTTTGATTTTTAGCGGCAGTATTTTTTACTGATATATTAAATACTTGCTCCTAACTTTTTTAAAATTTTCCAAATCCTTTTTCCAAGACTTTTGAATTTCTTTTTCAGACAGCCCTTGTTCAATTTGTTGTTGTAACTTCTCTGACCCCGCTAATTTGGTAAAGAAGTTGTTGAAGAACGCTTTAGACGTATTTTGTTTGTAGGCCTTTATTAGAAAAGATAAGTCCAATTTATTCAAGTCTTTGGTGGTTCTTAAATCTTTACCAAAACAGGTTTTATTTTTATATTTTGGGTATTTTGCGCCTTCATTTGTTTGTGGTGTAAATGAAAATGTACTTTTTGTTAGAAACGGAGAACCATAAATTTGGAATTGCATTTCTGTTCCACGTCCTGCAGAAACATCAGTTCCTTCAAATAAACACAAACTTGGGTATAGATTAATGCTTTTATCGTTTGGTAAGTTCGGAGAGGGCTTAATGGGTAAGTTATACCTAGTTTTGTGCGTATAGTGCTCTAAAGGAATCACTTTTAAATCACATTGAATTCCGTTTTTCAACCATTTTTCGCCATTAATCATTTTACCATATTCGCCAATGGTCATTCCATACACAATTGGAACTTTATGCATACCAACAAAAGAGCTGTGTTCCATTTCTAAAATAGGACCATCTATATAATGCGCATTCGGATTTGGTCTGTCTAAAACAATCACAGGAATTCCTGCTTCTGCGCAAGCTTCCATCACATAATGCAAAGAAGAAATATAGGTATAAAAACGTGCCCCAACATCTTGAATATCAAAAACAACAATATCAATTCCTTTTAATTGTGCTGCGGATGGTTTTTTGTTTTTACCATATAAAGAAATAATAGGTAAACCTGTTTTCCTATCAAAACCATCTTTTATTATTTCGCCAGCATCTGCTTTTCCTCTAAAACCGTGTTCTGGCGCAAATACTTTTTTAACATTGATATTTAAGGAAAGTAAACTATCAACTAAGTGTCTTGCTTCTAAGTTCTTACTTGTTGGTTCTTTAAAAATTACAGAGGTCTGATTCGCCACTATTGCAACATTCTTATCTTTTATTAAAGTGAGATACAAATGAGTACTTTCTGCACCCGTTTTTAAAACAGTACCTGTATCTGTAGTATTTGTCTCAATTGATTTTAGTTTTTGAGCACAAGAAATCAGCTGAAAATTCAATACTAGAAATAAGAATAAATATGTACTTTTGAAAGGTTTAAAATCAATCATAATTTGAATTACGAGTTATTTATTGCAAAACGCATTATTGCGGGCAAAAAGTATAAAAATAGCATTTCATCTCCAATAATAAAAATTGCAATCACTGCAATTGCGTTGGGAATTATTATTATGCTAATTGCGGTGGCCACTGCATCGGGTTTGCAAACTAAAATTCGCGATAAAATGGCAGGTTTCAAGGGGCATATCCAAATTGTAAATTATGATAATAACAATTCGGATGTTTCTGTAATACCCATAGATATTGAACAAGATTTTTATCCTGAATTTGAAAATATAAAAGGTATAAAAAACGTACAAATAGTTGCATCTAAATTGGGAATTATACGAACTGATACTGATTTTGAGGGTATTATTTTTAAAGGAGTTTCAAGTGATTATGATTGGTCTTTTTTCGAAGAATATTTAGTAGCAGGTAACGTACCGGATTTTAACCAACGAAGAACTAAGGAAATTTTATTGTCTCAAACAATAATGAACCGATTGCAATTAAAACTATATGATACCATTACTACTACTTACCTAAAGACTACGGCTAGCACATTACCGTCCAATAGAAAATATAGTATTTGCGGAATTTATAACTCTGGTTTTGCTCAGTTTGATAAAAATATGATGATTGGTGATATTAGAGAAGTTCAAAGATTAAATAAATGGACAGAAAATCAAGTAGGTAGTTTTGAAGTCATTTTAGATGACTTTGACCATATTAAAGAAAAAGGCGATGAAATTTATAGTGAAATTAGTCTCACTTTAAACGCTACAACTATATTAGATAGCTATCCTGCAGTTTTTGATTGGATAAAATTATTTGATAATAATGTTTGGTTCATTATTGGAATTATGATTTTAATTGCGGGCATAAATATGATTACCGCATTGTTAGTGCTTATTCTAGAACGCGTTCAGATGATAGGGATTCTAAAAGCTTTGGGAAGTTACAATTCTAGCATTCGTAAAATATTTTTATACAACGCCTCCTATCTTATTTTAAAAGGACTTTTTTGGGGAAATACTATCGGCTTGATTATAATTGGTGCGCAGTATTTCTTTCAAATAATTACTCTAAATCCGGAAACATATTATGTGGCTACCATGCCAGTTCATATTTCTTTAGGTGCAATTTTAGCTCTAAATATAGGTACACTTGTTTTGTGTTTTTTAATGTTGATTATTCCTTCTTACATCATTACAAAAATAAGCCCTTCTAAATCTATAAAGTTCGCTTAAAGATTATTTTAAAAATCAGTTAAACTTATTTTTAATGATAGTTTCTTTGTTGCTGTCAATATGTTTTTTGAATGCTTTTGCAACAGCAGATAAATTTTTAGATTTTAACCAAATTAAGTTCCAGTTCGTTTCTATTGGCAAATCTTTAATTTCTATAATTTGCAAATCGCCTTTATGTAATTCATTTTTAATACCAATAATAGGCATTATAGATATACCTAATCCAGCAATAACAGCTTGTTTTACAGCTTCGTTAGAGGTGAGTTCCATTTTTTTCTGAACGGTTATTTTATGTTTTATCAAATACCTTTCCATTGCCAAACGAGTTGCAGAACCCTGTTCTCTAAAAATAAATAGCGACTTGTTTAATTTTTCTAAAACTGATTTTTTAGAAGTTGTATATTCTTTATTCGCTATAAAAAAGAGTGTATTTTTCATTAATTCTATACGGTCTATATTCAATTTTTTAGGAATTGTAGATACCAATGCAAAGTCACACTCGTTATTTTCTAAACTTCTTATTACGCTCATTTTGTTGGTAACATCCATGGTTAAATCTACCATTTCATTTTCTTTGATAAAATCAGCTAAAAAATAGGGTAGTACATATTTGGCTGTAGATACAATTGATATCTTTAATTTTCCAGCTAAGTTTCCTTCAAAAACTGCAGATTTATAGTTAATTGCTGCTACTTGCTCTAAAATTTTAAAAGCTGTTTCAGAAATTTCTTCTCCAAACTCTGTGATGTATAATTTTCTCCCAACCACTTCAAATAACGGTATATTAAATTGGTCTTGAAAATTTTTTAATTGAATAGATACGGCAGGTTGTGACAAAAAAAGCTGTTCAGAAGCTTTCGTGACACTTTTAACTTCTGCTACTTTTCTAAATATTTCTAATTGGTGTAAGGTATACTTCATAAAATATTTTTATGTATTGTATAATAAAGATAAATAAAAACATATGAAATAAAGACCCTTTCTTTGTAAAAAATTAAAACAATGAGCCAAATAGTAATTAAACCAACAGCGCAATCAAGAGCATTACATAATGATGTTGTCATTCAGATTACAAAGGCGCAATTAATTAAATTTTTGCAGGTTCTTCTTCTTATGGCTATGGCAGTTTTAAATGTTTTAGCAATTAAAATTGCGAGTCCTTTTCTAAAAGAACTTTTTGTTTCGCAAGCTATTTTAGTGCTTATCTTTTTTATTAAAAATTCTAAATCTAATCATATTTCTAAATAACTAAATTATGGAAAAGACAACGATACAAGCATCAGAAAAAGGGAATACCATTATTATGGATCAACAATTAAAATTAATTGAAGGCACCTTTTCTAAAAGAGAAGCATTAGACATTATAAGTAATGTTGTAGATGTAAAAATTAACTTTCACAAATTAGAAAGATTGTCGAAAACAGAGGGCAATGTAAATGACGCGTGTACCTATGATAATACTAGAATTACAGAATTAATAAAGGATAAAACAGATATAAAGACTTTTATTGCTTCTTTAGAAGCAAATGGTTGCAATATAAAAATATCTAGTACCATACATATTTCTGTAGAAAATTAATTGTTTGATTTGATTTGATTTTTAAATAGGAAGGCTAATTACTAGACCTTCCTATTTATTTTGTATTTTAATTTATGGATTTACATTACTTAGTAGATAACTTAACAAACCCCGCTTTATTATTCTTTTTTTTAGGTCTTATTGCTGTCAACCTAAAAAGTGATCTAAAAATACCAGAGAACTCCTCTAAATTTATTTCTTTATATCTTTTATTGGCAATTGGTTTTAAGGGCGGACAAGAATTAGCGCATAGTATTATTACATCAGAAATTATTTGGTCTTTACTTTTTGGAGTTTCATTAGCATTCATTGTTCCTATTTATTGTTATCATATTTTAAGATTAAAGTTAAGCGTCGAGAATTCTGGCGCAATTGCAGCTGCTTACGGTTCTGTAAGTGCAGTAACATTTGTGACTACTATCTCTTTTTTAGAAATGTCTAACATTCCTTTTGGCGGTCATATGGTCGCTGTTATGGCTTTAATGGAAGCACCTTCTATTATTGTTGGAGTGCTATTAATTTCAATTTATAATGAAGACATACAGAGTAAAACTTCTTTTAATACAGTGATTCGTCATTCTTTGACAAATGGAAGTGTGATTTTAATTATCGGAAGTTTATTTGTTGGTTATTTTACAAATGATGCCCAAGCAGCAGGAATAAAACCATTTACAACAGATATTTTTAAAGGTTTCTTAGCTGTTTTCTTACTAGATATGGGGATTACAAGTGGCGAAAAGTTAAAGGCATTGATCAAAAAAGGATGGTTTACACTCTCATTTGCAGTTATAATTCCCATTATAAATGGATGTTTAGTGGCCCTAATTAGCGGTTTATTTATGGAAGAAATAGGGAATAGACTGTTAATGGCTATTTTGGCCGCAAGTGCCTCTTATATTGCAGTTCCTGCAGCTATGAAGTTGGCAGCTCCAAAGGCAAACCCTGGTCTTTATATCCCGATGGCTTTGGCAATTACTTTTCCGTTTAACATAACAATTGGTATGCCTCTATATTTGTGTATTATTGAACTTTGTTAAGAATATAATTTGATACTTCTATTTACCTAGGAGTGGTTAATTTTAACTAATTCATGCACCCAAAACTTTTAGGCTAGCGTTATGTATCCATATCCTTTAGGAATACTATTTGGTATTAGATGCGCTTTGTTAGCGATTGAAATGGCATCCTTTTTCGAGGAATGAGAAAAGATATAATGAAAAGGGAGACCCTTAGGGAGCGCCCAAAAAATTATTTATATTTGCCGCAGAAACTATAGAAATGAAATACGCTGAAAATATATTAGAAACTATAGGAAATACTCCTTTAGTAAAATTAAACGTTTTAACAAAAGAATTGCCATGTTTGGTGCTTTCTAAATATGAAACTTTTAACCCAGGAAACTCGGTAAAAGATAGAATGGCATTGCAAATGATCGCAGATGCAGAAGCAGATGGACGTTTAAAACCTGGAGGAACAATTATTGAAGGAACTTCTGGAAATACAGGCATGGGATTGGCTTTGGCTGCAATTATAAAAGGGTACAAATGTATCTTTGTAATGGCAGACAAACAGTCTAAAGAAAAGATAGATATTTTAAGAGCAGTGGGTGCAGAAGTTGTAGTTTGTCCTACGGACGTAGAGCCAGACGATGCTCGTTCTTATTATTCGGTTTCTAAAAGACTGGGAGAAGAAACTCCAAATTCTTGGTATGTGAATCAATACGACAATCCAAGTAATTGTAAAGCGCATTTTTTAAGTACAGGACCAGAAATTTGGCAACAAACAGAAGGAAAAGTAACGCACTTTGTGGTTGGAGTAGGAACAGGAGGAACCATTTCTGGAGTTGGAAGTTATTTAAAAATGATGGCAAGAGAAGCTGGAACGACTGTAAAAATTTGGGGAATTGATACGTATGGTTCGGTTTTTAAGAAATATCATGAAACGGGTATTTTTGACGAAAAAGAAATTTATCCTTATATAACCGAAGGAATTGGAGAAGATATTTTACCGTTAAATGTAAATTTTGGAGTGATAGACGGTTTTACAAAAGTAACGGATAAAGATGCTGCAATTTACACACAGCGTTTGGCAAAAGAAGAGGGTATGTTTTTAGGAAATTCTGCTGGAGCTGCAATAAAAGGTTTGCTACAACTAAAAGAACACTTTACAAAAGATGATGTTGTGGTGGTTTTATTTCATGACCACGGAAGTAGATATGTTGGTAAAATGTTTAATGACGAATGGATGAAAGCACAAGGTTTTGTTGAATAAATAAGAAACTGTATGAATAAATACTAAAAAAACCATCTCTTTCAAAGAGGTGGTTTTTTGATTTTAGAAATAACAGTATCTTTAAGCAAATATTAGTCAACTAAACGATGAAAAAAACGTATTTAATTTTACTCTCAGTCATCCTTTTTTCTTGTAATGAAGTAAAAAAAGAGGAAACCTTATTAGAGAAATCAAAAAGAATTCATAAAAAAGTAATGACATTAGACACGCACGTAGATATTAACGTTTCTAATTTTACAGATAGTATTAATTATACTCAAAAACTTAGCAGCCAAGTAAATCTTCCAAATATGGAAGAAGGTGGTTTAGATGTTGCTTTTTTTATTGTTTATACAGGTCAAGGCGAGTTGAATGAAGAAGGGTATGACAAGGCCTATGAAAATGCAATGCGTAAATTTGAAGCAATTCATAAATTAACCGAAGCTATTGCACCAGAAAGAATCGGTTTAGCTCTTACCTCAGAAGAGGCAAGAACTATCTATGGTTCAGGAAAAAAAGTTGCAATGATTGGTGTAGAAAATGCATATCCTTTAGGAACAGATATTTCTCGAGTAAAAAAATTTTATGATTTAGGAGCTAGATACATGAGTCTTTCGCACAATGGTCATAGTCAGTTTTGCGATTCTAACACTGGTGAAGAAGATACTATTTGGTTGCACAACGGTGTGAGCGATTTAGGAAAAGAAGTGATTAAAGAAATGAATAAATGGGGAATTATGATTGATGTTTCTCATCCTTCAAAAAAATCGATGAAAGATATGATTGCTCTATCTAAAGCACCAATTATAGCTTCACATTCATCTGCAAGAGCTTTGTGTAATCATAGTCGAAACTTAGATGATGAGCAATTAGAATGGATGAAAGAAAATGGAGGAGTTGTGCAGACGGTTGCATTTAGTTCTTATATAAACACCGAAAAAGATAAAAAGCATACAGATGAATTGGTCAAAAAAATTGAAGCATTAGCAGCAGCTCAAAATTTAGAGTTAACACCCAGAAGAGAAATTAGAAAATTGAAAGGGGATGCTCAAGAAGCAGCAATTGCGATGTATATGAAGCTTTCTAAAGAAGCAAAAACAGATATGAAACCTTCCGAGTTTCCTCCGGTAAACGTTGCTGATTTTGTAGATCACATCGATTATTTAGTTCAAAAAATGGGAATTGAACATGTTGGTATTAGCTCAGACTTTGACGGTGGAGGTGGAGTAGATGGTTGGAATGATGCTTCTGAAACTTTAAATATTACCAAAGAATTAGTAAAAAGAGGCTATTCAGAAGAACAAATAGCGAAACTTTGGAATGGTAATCTTTTAAGAGTTTTAGATGAAGTTCAAAAAATTGCGAAAGAAATTCAGAAGGAAGTAGTTTAGAAATATTTAAAAATTAAAAAACCATCTCAATTGAGATGGTTTTTTTTAAATTAATTCAAATAATTTACACAGAAGAGGTTTACTACATCTCTTCTTTTTAACTAGTGCAAGTACAATGCCAAAGTGAGTTATTTGATGTTAAATATGCGATTTACACTATTTTTATTTTTTGATGCTAATATCGCTGCTTTTCGAGGAGTAACGTATCACTTTCATCAATGCTTATACTGCGTGTTTGTGTGCTTTGTAAGAAGATCTTACTAAAGGCCCACTTTCTACATACATAAAACCCATTTCTAGGCCTAATGTTTCGTATTTTTTGAATTGCTCTGGAGTAACAAATTCTTTTAAAGGTAAATGTTTTTTAGAAGGTTGTAAATATTGCCCAATTGTAATAACATCACAATTTACTTCACGTAAATCTTTCATCGTCTGAATCACTTCTTCTTCTGTTTCTCCCAAACCTAGCATCAATCCTGTTTTGGTTCTCATTCCGTTTTCTTTTAAGTATTTTAAAACACCTAAACTTCTATCGTATTTTGCTTGAATTCTAACTTCACGAGTTAATCTTCTAACAGTTTCCATATTATGAGAAACTACTTCTGGATGCACCGCTATAACTCGATCCATTTGATTTGTGTTTCCCTGAAAATCGGGAATTAAAGTTTCTAAAGTTGTCTTTGGATTTGCTCGACGAATTGCATCTACTGTTTCTGCCCAAATAATAGAACCACCATCTTTTAAATCATCTCTATCTACAGAGGTAATTACTGCATGCTTGATACCCATAATTTTTATAGAGCGTGCTACTTTTTCTGGTTCGTCCCATTCAACAGTATCTGGTCTCCCAGTTTTTACTCCACAAAATCCACAAGAACGTGTGCAGGTATTTCCAAGAATCATAAATGTTGCAGTTCCTTCTCCCCAGCATTCCCCCATATTTGGGCAACTACCGCTGGCACAAATCGTATTTAATTTATATTTATCTACTAATCCCCTAAGTTCTGTGTATTTTTTACCGACAGGTAACTTTACACGCAACCATTTCGGTTTTTTTACTCTTTCAGGAGATACTAAAGTTTCTATTGCCATATTTCACTTATTTAAAGTACAAAGATACAAAGGAAAGATTTAAATACTCAACAAAAACCAAATACTAAACCCAACTAAAAAAACAATACCAATCATACTTAATACCCTTAAATAGATAGCTGGTTGGTGTTCTTTCGGAGTGTGTTTTCCTGTAATTAATTTGTAGTTTAAAATTGCGTAAAAAGGCGCTGTTAAAAAGGATAAAATGGTGGCAGTTTTAACTAATAAGCCCATATTATCCATAAAGTATTTTAGGATTAGAATTGTACCAAAGAATAAGAAGAGAATCCAAAACCAATACCCATATTTTAGATCTTTATTAAATAATAGTTTTGTTGTTCTATTCATTGCTCTTGGAGACGCATCTAGCGTTGTTATTGTAGTGCTAAACATTGTTGTAAAAGCTGCAACAGCGATAAATATATATGAAAATCTGCCTAAATTTCGCGTGTATAATTCTATTAATTGCGTTGCAAATACTCCACCCTTGTTCGAAAAGTTTTCTCCAGATTTATACATGACTAAAGCGCCTAAAAGGACGAAGCAAATGCCTAAAAAAAGAGCGCTAATGTAGCCTATATTAAAATCAAACACTGCGTCTTTTCTTTTGGTTTTTACAACGTTAGTTTTATCTTTTTCTACAGACCAAATAGAATGCCAAATAGAAATATCTAAAGGAGCTGGCATCCAGCCTAAAAAAGCAATCAAAAAAGTTAATTCGACAGCTCCTGAAGGAATAATTTGAGTTACATCAAAAACTTCTTTTGTGCTAAATAATGCAACACAAACGGCAATTGTCGTGCTAATTGTAAGAATTACAATTATGTATTTCATTAAATTATCTAAGAACTTGTACTTGCCAACTATTAAAAAAAATAAACTGATAAATAATAGTATTACAGACCATAAAACTAAATCATCTGTAAAACCAAAAAGTTGCGAAGCTAAACCAGCAGTTACCATAGTTACCGCTGCTTGTATCGTAAACATGGTGGCAAAGTTTAGTATGTAGTAAACTATCAAAACACCTTTGCCTAACTTTCTGTAACCATCTAATAATGTTTCTCCTGTTGCAGCTGCATAACGCGGGCCAAACTGAAAAAACGGATACTTAAATAAATGAGCTAAAAGCAATGCCCAAATTAAGCCAAAACCAAATTCTGCACCCGCCCTTGTAGATTGTACCAAATGCGAAACACCAATTGCTGCGCCCGCAAATAATAAACCAGGACCTAAAGATTGTAAGAATGATTTTTTCAAAATTAAGTCCTTTTAATAATTTCTGCCAATAATTTTTTTGCACGTAACAGTTTCACTTTTACGTTGTTCATTGGTTCTTTTATTTGCTCGGAAATTTCTTTGTAACTCAATTCTTGAAAATATCGTAATTGTATAACTTCTTGGTATTTAGGTTTTAATTGTTTAATATCTTTTAATAACGCAGCTAGATTTTGTTCTCGAATTATTTTGTCTTCTGGTGTTGGGTTTTCATCAATTATCAAATATGCTTTTTCTTGCTGATCCTTTGAAGTTTCTGTAGATATTGAAGTGTTTTTCTTACGAAGTAAATCGATATGAATGTTTTTCGAGATGGTGATTAACCAAGTTTTAAAAG
>ENA-ORXF01002525-ORXF01002525.1-marine-metagenome-genome-assembly--contig:-NODE-2525-length-10820-cov-7.925254_pt1 | contig 10820 bp, 16 predicted proteins | sample MGYA00237864_ERZ511476 | MGnify/ENA primary metagenome ERZ511476 (study PRJEB26306, sample SAMN06343908) | marine metagenome | isolation source: coastal waters | place: Atlantic Ocean: West Antarctic... | reverse complement strand
AGCCGCCACACTTGACGAAATCATATAGATCAGGCTAAGACTGAGGGCGGGGCAAACCTGCCCTTTTTTATTGGAGAACTAAAACTATGAAAACTTTAGGCGATATAGGCAGCGTGACGCTGGGCAATGCGATCAAAGCACAACTTGAAATAATGGTTATGATGATGCAGGCAGACCGAACCGAGCATGCGGGCAAAGCTTACAACCGTATCATCTCTTTATGTGATCAGGCAGGACAGCCAGTGAAAGAGGAAGCCGAAACATGAAACATTGGGAAATTGAACATTCAGGCGAGTATATCCGCATCCAATGGAATAATGCAGCAACTTTTAATTTGCAGACCCCCGTGGGCGGGCAATGGGTAGATTACCATTGTTTCACTTGCTACAATATCGACAGCGATCAAGAGGCCCTTGAACACGCCTTTGAGGTACTGGGCCAACTATCCCCCGACTTTGTTGAGACAGCACCCGAGCCGATCGAGACGCGCACCGAATATTGCGCACGCATGGGTCATGATATGTAACGACCAGCACCACCGCACCGACGACATGGCCCGCCTCAGAGCGGGCCTTTTCATTTAGTGACACCTGCGGCCTGCGCACCCCGCCCCATTGCTCAAACCTACCGGACCGAGATCTCAGGCCCGCGCAATTCGGATCTCGGGCCGTCGATCTGATGCCCCGATACCCAGCGATCGACAACGAGATGGACGAGAGAGCCGTCAATTCGGCGACCTGCACCAGCTGGCGACCATACCGGCGACAGCAGCCGCGCAGATCCACCGGCGATCTGCACCAGCTGGCGACCTGCAGCCGCGCAGATCCACCGGCGATCTGCACCGGCAAACGCTTCGGGTCCCTCGGCAATTGAGGCGTTTTACCCTGTTTTCGGTGTAATGTTATATCATCCAACGACCGCGGCCCCCGTGCCGACCTGCGGAGGCTTGGGCCATGTTTTTGACAAACGATTGCTATAAATTTGATATGAAGTATAACTATGTAATAACTACTTAATTAAGGGTCCCTTATACGTGAGTATCGCATTACAAGAAAAAGCCCTGAAACTTCAACTCAGACTTGCACAAATAGAAAAGCAGGAGTCTCAACGAAATAATTTTTTACCGTTTGTAAGAGGCATGTGGCCGGACTTTATTGCTGGTAGGCACCATAGAATTATTGCTGAAAAGTTAGAGCGTGTCGCGAGCGGCGATTTAAAACGTTTGATTATCAACATGGCTCCGCGGCACACGAAGTCTGAGTTTGCATCTTTTTTGTTTCCTGCATGGATGATGGGCAAGAACCCTAACATGAAGATCATTCAGGCCACTCACACTACTGAGTTGGCGGTAAACTTTGGTCGTAAGACAAAGAACCTTTTGGACACGGACGAGTACAAGGGTGTTTTCCCTAGCGTTAAGTTAGCGGCGGATAGCAAGGCTTCTGGTCGGTGGGATACGAGTGCTGGTGGCATGTATTATGCTGTTGGCGTTGGTTCGAACTTAGCGGGACGTGGTGGTGATTTAATTATTATTGACGACCCTCATTCTGAGCAGACGGCGATGAGTGCGAATGGTTTTAACGACGCTTGGGATTGGTACACTGGGGGCCCTCGGCAGCGACTACAGCCCGGAGGTTCTATTGTTTTGGTACAGACTAGGTGGTCTGAGAAGGACATGACGGGGCAGCTTTTACGAGCTATGGCGAAGGACCCTTTGGCGGATCAATGGGAGGTTGTTGAGTTACCGGCTATTTTTGAGGACGGGACTCCTTGTTGGCCGGAGTATTGGAGCATTGAGGATTTAACCGCGGTCAAGGCATCTATTCCTCCTGTCAAGTGGAATGCTCAGTATCAGCAGAACCCTACTGGTGAGGAGAACGCGATTGTTCCGAGGGAGTGGTGGAAGCGTTGGGATTCTGAGCGGGTCCCTGACTTACAGTATGTGATACAGAGCTATGACACGGCGTTTAGCAAGCGGGAGAGTGCGGATTACAGTGCTATTACAACTTGGGGTGTATTTTACCCTGATGAGAGTGGCGGGTCCCCTGCGTTAATGTTGTTGGACAGTAAGAAGGGTCGTTGGGATTTCCCTGAATTAAAGCGGATTGCTTTTGAGGAGTACAAGTTTTGGGAGCCTGACACGGTTATAGTTGAGGCGAAGGCGAGTGGGACTCCATTAACGCAGGAGATGCGTCAGGTTGGAATCCCTGTTGTGAATTTCACGCCTAGCAGGGGCAATGACAAAGTAACACGGTTGCACAGCGTTAGTCCTTTATTTGAGGCTGGTATGGTGTATGCTCCTGACAAGACTTGGGCTGACGAGTTGATTGAGGAGATGGCGGCATTTCCCAACGGTGAGTTTGACGACTTAGTTGACAGCGCGACACAGGCTTTGATGCGGTATCGTCAGGGCAACTTTGTGCAGTTGCCAACAGATGATTGGCAAGAAGACGAAACTTCTGCTAGAGTACACGCATATTATTGACGGAGACAGCTATGGCTATTGGCGGATTGATGGACACTAACGTACCAAGTCAGCTTGACGAGGAAGATTTACGTGCGGAGTTAGAGATAGAAATTCCTGATTCTGGCGCGGACCCTATGCTATATGCGGTAGATTCTGACATACAGATAGAGATTTCTGAGGAAGACGACGGCGGCGTTACGGTAGACTTTGATCCAGAGGACATGCGCGGTGAGGACGAGGACTTTTACGCTAACTTGGCGGAGGAGATGCCGGACCGTGAGCTTAGTCGCATTGGCAACGATTTAGCTGCGGAGTTTGACGCTAACAAGTCTGGTCGTCAGGATTGGGAGGATGCGTATACAAATGGTTTGGAGTTGTTGGGATTTAATTACGAGGAGCGTACTCAGCCGTTTCGTGGTTCCAGTGGTGTAACTCATCCTTTGTTAGCGGAAGCTGCCACTCAATTTCAGGCGCAAGCGTTTAACGAGCTACTTCCGGCTGGCGGTCCTGTACGGACGCAAGTTATGGGCGAAGAGACACACGCTAAGGTTGACCAAGCCAAGCGGGTCCGGCAGTTTATGAATTACTACATTACGAATGTCATGGAGGATTACACTCCTGACATGGATCAGATGTTGTTTTATTTACCGCTTGCTGGCAGCACGTTTAAGAAGACTTATTACGATGAGGTCATGGACCGCGCTGTAAGTAAGTTTGTTCCGGCGCAGAACTTGGTTGTGCCGTATGATACTTCTGATTTGGATACGTGTCCGAATATTAGTCAGCTTGTTCGCATGGATTTAAACGACTTGCGCAAAAAGCAGCTTGCTGGCGTGTATTTGGATATTGACGTGATACCTGCGCAGGGGGACATTACGGACGTAGACTCTGAGATAAGCCGCATTGACGGCGTAGAGCCTTCGCAGATTGATTACGACTGTACTTTGCTGGAGTGCCACGTTGATCTGGACTTAGAGGGTTATGAGGATTTAGACGAAGAGGGGGAGCCTACTGGTATTAAGGTTCCTTATCTTGTCACTATTTCTCAGGACAACGGTCAGGTTTTGTCTATTCGTCGGAATTACCGTGAAGACGATCCGACAAAAAAGAAGATTGCATATTTTACGCACTTTAAGTTCTTACCGGGATTTGGGTTCTACGGCTTGGGCTTGATCCATACTATTGGAGGTTTATCGCGAACCGCGACGAGTGCGCTTCGGCAGTTGATTGACGCGGGTACTTTGTCGAACTTACCTGCGGGGTTCAAGGCCCGCGGACTACGGATTCGGGACGACGACGAGCCCCTGCAACCGGGAGAGTTTAGGGACGTAGATGCTCCGGGTGGCGCTATTCGTGACAGTTTGATGCCGTTACCGTTTAAGGGTCCTGACCGGACGTTGTTTGAATTGTTGGGTTTTGTTGTACAGGCTGGTCAGCGGTTTGCGACCATCACTGACATGAAGGTTGGCGACGGCAATCAGAACGCGGCTGTTGGCACGACTATAGCGATGTTGGAGCAGGGTTCTCGGGTAATGAGCGCGGTTCACAAGCGTTTGCATTATGCGATGCGTCAGGAGTTTAAGATACTGGCGCGTGTAATGTCTGAGAGTTTGCCGCAGGAGTATCCGTATTCTGTTGCGGGTGACGAGTCGAGCATCATGGCGTCTGATTTTGACGACCGTGTGGACATTATCCCTGTCAGCAACCCCAATGTATTTAGTCAGGCGCAGCGTATTGCTTTGTCTCAGACTAAAATGCAGTTAGCTTCACAGGCCCCTGAGATGCACAACATGCACGAAGTGTATCGTGACATGTATGAATCTTTGGGCGTCACTGACGTTGATAGAATCATGAAGGCGGTTCCTGACGACGAACCGCGGCCCTTGGACCCTGCGCAAGAGAACATCAACGCTCTGGACATGATGGAGCTACGTGCGTTTGCTGGTCAGGAGCATCAGTCACACATCATGGCGCATTTAATTTTTGGTGCGAGTCCTATGGTTGGTCAGATGCCGCAGGTTGCTGTTTCTTTACAGAAGCACATTCTGGAGCATGTTAAGATACAGGCTGAAGAGGCTGGTATGCAGCAAATGCAGCAGATGCAGGGCGGCGACGAGGCTCAGATGGAGATGCAGTTTCAGGCGGTAGTGGCTCAGTTGGTTGCGCAGGGAATGCAACAGGTAAAAGAGCTATCTGGACAATTATCTGGTCAGGGCCCTGATCCTCTGGTACAACTTAAAGAGAAAGAGTTGGAAATTAAGGCGCAAGCGGAGCAGGCGGACAATCAGATTGATCAGTCTAAGTTGCAACTGGATCAGGCGAACATGCAGATGCGTGGTCAACAGTTCCAGCAGCGTCTTCAGAGCCAAGAACAGCAGACGGACAAGCGCATTCAGAGTGCAATGGACCGCGAGTTATTAAAGCAAAGGAGTCAGTAATGGCTAAAGTAAGAGTAAACGGGGCCCCTGCGGCTCCATCCCCCAAGGCCGTTCCTTACGCGGATATTAAAGATCAGGGCCGGATTCCGTATGGCAAGAGTGCGCCGTTCAAGATACCTACGTCCACGTCGATTAAGACGGCCCGTGGTATGGGCGCGGCCGTTCGCGGCGGCAAATACATTGCGTGTGTCTGACGGATGCCTGCGGAATTGCTATGGAGTGGCGGGTTAACCGCGGTTTTGGGCATTTTTGCATGGTTATTGAGAACGTATGTAGGGGAGGTACATCGTATTCAAATACTTTTGAACCGTACTCGGGAAGAGATGGCGAAGGAGTATGTTACTAAGGCGGATAACACTACGGACATGAATCGAGTTATAACGCGGTTAGACGCGTTAGACGCAAAGATGGATCGTATGTTGGAGCGGTAGATGATTGATCCCCTTACAGCTTTTGCCGCGGCTAACGCTGCCTTTAAAGGCGTAAAGATGTTAGTGGGTGCTGGCCGTGAAATACAGGACGTATCACAGCAATTAGGAGCTTGGTACGGAGCAGTTGCCGACATAACTCGGGCTGAATCCCAACGCAAAAACCCTACGTGGTTAGACAAAAAAACACACGGTACTGACAACATAGAACAAGAAGCTATGGATATTGTCATCCGTAAGAAAACTCTAATGGAGCGTGAAAAAGAAATTAAATTCATGCTTAACATGAGATTTGGCCCTTCCACATACGATGATATGTTACAGATGCGTAGAGAAATACGCAAAGAGCGCGAAGAAACAGTTTACGCTGCAATGGAAGCCAAAAGGCAAATGCAGAACAACGCTGCAATCGGTGGCCTGTCTATAGGTATTATGACTGTTTTGGGTGGCGGCATATATTTAATAGTATTGGCTACGCAATGATAAGTGTTTTGATTTTGTCGGTGACACTTGCGGGGGTAGCTGACCCGGAGTACGTCCCCTGCCATTTGTGGAAAAGATTTACAAGCCAAGACGGACAGAAGGTCTGTGTTTACAGGTTTTCAGCAGGCTTTGGTGGGCTTGGTTATCACTACCCTACCCGCAGTTTTTCCGAGTGCCCTAAAGTATTTAGTTGCGTGTATGAAAAGAAGGACAAGCGCCCCAGTTTGTCCGAAATTTTAGACGGACTTAAAGGAGGTTTCTAATGACTATAGCGTTTGAGAAGATACTAGAACACAAGATACTACCTCGGTTTATGATGTTTGTAATGACGATAGTTTATGTTCGTTGCATTGAATGGGCGTTAGCAATGCCCGAGTTATCCACCCAACAGGCTTCAATAATTTCTGTTGTTACGGGAGCCATGACGGGCGCGTTCGCCGTATGGTTGAGTCACGAAAAATGATACAGGCTTTAATAGGCCCGTTGGGCACTCTTGCTAGTAGTTGGTTACAAGGCAAGACCGATAAAAATAACGCCGAGGCAAAGCTAAAGCTAACTGAAGCGGAAGCAAGGTCTAAGATCATGCTGTCAGAAAAAACAAGCGTTGCCGATTGGGAACGCATCATGGCTCAGAATAGTGACTCATCGTGGAAGGATGAATGGTTTGTAATTATTCTGTCTATCCCTATGATATTATGCTTTATTCCGGGCATGGAAGGTGTTGTTCATCATGGCTTTGAACAGCTTCAGCAAGCGCCGGATTGGTATATGTACGCACTTTTAACTGCCATAAGCGCATCATTTGGCATACGTGGGTTTAAACAATTTCTTGGAAAGAGGTAAGCATGGGATACAAGTTAGGAAAACGAAGCCTGTCAAGGCTCGAAGGAGTCAACGACGATCTGGTAACTGTCGTGAAGTACGCTATCGGCGTTACGAAGCAGGACTTCAGTGTGATCTGCGGCCTGCGAACGATAGAGGAGCAGAAGGCGTTAGTTGCAAAAGGGGCCTCGCAAACCATGAAATCGAAACACATTGACGGCAACGCTGTTGATCTGATGGCTTATTGCGACGGTGGGCGTTGGGAACTCAACCTGTACGACGAGATTGCTGATGCCATGAAAGAAGCTGCGGAGGCTGTGGGCCTTAAACTTCGTTGGGGCGCAGCTTGGACGATTGATGACTTTGGAGCATGGGAAGGCACGGCTGAAAACGCAATGAACTCGTATGTTGATACCCGTCGTTCGCAATCAAGACGCCCATTTATTGACGCTCCACATTTCGAAATCATGTTCTGATATGCACGTATTCGTCCTCATGTTGTATCTTGGATATGGGGACGAACGTTCGTTAGCAGTGGATGACCTGTACTTTTATCAGTTGAACGTTTGCAACAGGGTGGCAAAGGCTCTTGTGGAGCGGTACAGCACTCATGGCATTACAACTTCTGACAGAGCGGTTGCGTATTGCCTGCCAGTAAAAATTACGGACGACTCGTTGCACGTTTATTAAAAAACAAGTAAGTTTCCCATATAAGATTAAATGGGAGAATGTGGGAATGGATGAGATACGCGTTGCAGAAGCAGTTTTTCGCGTTATAAGGGAACGGAGACAAGGTGTTGTCGATCTAATGCAGTTCGGCAGCATCAAATCACTAGAGCAATATCGTGAGCTTATGGGCAACTTAGAGGCCCTGAATCATGTGGAACAGGAACTAAAAGACCTGCTAGATAAACAGGAGCGTAGTGTTGAGTAAAGCACATGCCATCGACTTAGATGCGGCTAAAGAGGGCGTAGCCAACCTCGAAGATGCTTATAAAGATAAAGTACAGACAACTTTAGACCCGTCTGCTTTGGGTCAATCTCTTTTAGAAAAAATGCCGAATCCTACGGGATGGCGTCTGTTAATTCTTCCCTACAAGGGAAAGGGTCGGACAGAGAGCGGCATATATCTGCCGGACAAAGTAGTTGAGGAACAATCTGTGTCTACGCAGGTTGGGTATGTCTTGAAGGTCGGGGAACTGGCGTATCAGGACGGCGACAAGTTTCCAGATGGTCCGTGGTGCGCGAAGGGTGATTGGGTAATGTTTGCCCGTTACGCTGGTTCGCGGTTCAAGATCGACGGTGGCGAGGTCCGCATTCTCAACGACGACGAGATTTTAGCTAAAATAGCAAATCCCGAAGACATTTTGCATTTCTAGGAGAAAAAAATGGCAGAAAATGACCAGATTGAGCTAGAACTAGAGGGTTCCGGCGACACGGAGGTTTCTGTTGAGCCCAACGTTGAAGAGGGCTCAGAGGACCAATTTGAACAGGCAGAAAATGCAACTCAAACTCGGATAAACCGTCTTACCAAGAAGATGCGTGAGGCGGAACGGCGTGAAGGCGAGGCTTTGAGCTACGCAAAGCAGGTTCAGGCCGAGGCAAACTCGTTAAAGCAGCGTATGTCTAGCTTAGATACAAGTTACGTCAACGAGTACACAACGCGTGTAGAGACGCAGCTTGCCCAGACTGAGAAAGATATGGCCCGCGCTATGGAGTTGGGCGATACGCAAGCCGCGGTAGAGGCGCAGCGCAAGCTGACTTCGTTGTCCATTGAGAACGACAGGGCTTCTCAGGCTAAGATGCAGCAAGAGCGTCAGCGAGAAACGGCGGCACAACAGCCGCAACCTCAAGCGCAACAGCAACAGCAACAGCAACAGCAACCCATGCGCCGACCAGACCGCAAGGCCGAAGATTGGGCCGAAAATAACGATTGGTTTGGTCAAGACGAGGCGATGACTTTTGCGGCTTTTGGAATCCACAAGAAACTTGTGGAGGAAGAAGGATTTGACCCGCAGAGCGATGACTACTATAGTGAACTAGATCGGCGCATTTCTAGCAAGTTTAGAACGCCCGCAAATAACGCTAGTAAGCGGCCCGCACAGACGGTTGCTGGTGTTTCAAGAAGTACCTCTGGGCGCAGCACTGGAAGAAAGGTTAGACTCACCCCTAGCCAAGTCGCAATAGCGAAGAAATTGGGTGTGCCGCTAAGTGAATACGCAAAATACGTGAAGGATTAGAATTATGACAGATAGAACTCCTCGCGCAAACAAAACTCGGGAAAAGTCGGCTGCGCGTAAGCCGTGGGCTCCCCCGTCTATGCTAGACGCACCACCTGCACCGGATGGTTACAAGCACCGCTGGATTCGTTCAGAAACTCGGGGCTTTGATGACACTAAGAACATCAGCGCCAAAATGCGCGAAGGTTGGGAACTTGTTCGTAAAGATGAGTACCCAGATTTTGAGTCTCCGGTAGTTGAAACAGGTAAATATGAAGGTGTGTTTGGAGTTGGCGGCTTAATGCTAGCTCGCATTCCAGAAGAAACTATTGCTGAACGGACGGCCTATTTCTCTGGTAGAAATAGAGATCAGATGGAAGCGGTAGACTCGGATATGATGCGAGAAAATGCACACTCAACCATGACGATCAACAAGCCTGATCGTCAATCTCGTATCACCTTTGGTGGACCTAGAAAGAACTAGCTCCACCTTTAATGGAGAAAGATAATGGCGAATAGAGACACGTCTTATGGTCTTCGTCCTATAAGCAGACAGGGTTCTTCTGTCTCTTCTAACGGCATGACCGAGTACAGAATTGCGGCCGGCAACACTAACCCTATCTTCAACGGAATGGCGGTTATCCCGTTAGCTGGCGGCGTCATTGATGACCTGCAAGCTGCGGCTGGTGGCAACGTTGCGATTGCGGGGGTTTTTGGCGGATGTGAATACATTTCTGACACTACCGGAAAACCAGTGTTTTCCAACTTTTGGCCCGGATCAGGCGCGAATAGCGACTTTCCAGTCAAAGCCTTCCTTTACGATGATCCAAACCAGTTGTTTCGGATTGCAACATCCAATGTTGTGGCTGCGGCAAACACTGAAGCGGAAATTCGAGCGGCTGTTTTTGCAAACGTTGCGTTTGCTACAGGTAACAGCGGTTCGACTGCAACAGGGTTGTCTTCGGCAACGGCTGATCTGAACACTATCAACACCACCAACACTTTGGCTCTCAGAATTATGGGTATCTTAGACGATGCTGCTAATAATGACTTCACAAGTGCTGGTATCCCCCTCATTGTTCGTATTAACAACCACTTTAACGCGCCTACGGGTTCGATTACTGCGGGTACTGTTGCTACGACAGGCGTATAAGGAGCTTAGAAAATGGCTATTTCTCGCGCACAACTAGCGAAAGAGCTAGAACCGGGACTGAACGCATTGTTTGGGCTGGAGTTTGGACGTTACGAAAACGAACATAGTGAAATCTTCGAAGAAGAAAGCTCAGATCGAGCGTTCGAAGAAGAAGTTATGCTCGGAGGTTTTGCAACCGCACCTGTTAAGAGTGAAGGTGGCGCGGTTTCTTTTGACGACGCTCAAGAAACCTACACGGCACGTTACACCCACGAAACCATTGCACTTGCGTTCTCAATCACTGAGGAAGCAATTGAAGACAATCTCTATGATCGTCTGGCTTCGCGGTACACCAAAGCGTTGGCTCGTTCGATGGCTACGACAAAGCAAATCAAGGCTGCGTCTATCCTGAACAACGCGTTTCTTACTGGTGCAAACGTAATTGGTGACGGCGCGGCGCTTTGCTCCGCGGCACACCCCTCACTGTCGGGAAACCAGACTAACCTTCTGGCGGTTGCGGCTGACCTCAACGAAACTTCGCTTGAGCAAATGCTGATCGACATTGCGGGCTTCACCGATGAACGTGGTCTTAAAATTGCGGTTCGTGGAACGAAACTTATCATTCCAAAAGAGCTTCAGTTTATTGCGGAACGTGTGATGAACTCTGCGCTTCGTAGCGGTACGTCGGACAACGACAACAACGCGATGAAGAACATGGGTATGCTTCCCGAGGGTGCGGTTGTTAACCACTACCTCACAGATACCGACGCGTACTTCATTAAAACAGACGCTCCAAACGGCTTCAAATACTTCAACCGTGCGGCTATCAAA
>ENA-ORXF01002524-ORXF01002524.1-marine-metagenome-genome-assembly--contig:-NODE-2524-length-10821-cov-2.711932_pt1 | contig 10821 bp, 10 predicted proteins | sample MGYA00237864_ERZ511476 | MGnify/ENA primary metagenome ERZ511476 (study PRJEB26306, sample SAMN06343908) | marine metagenome | isolation source: coastal waters | place: Atlantic Ocean: West Antarctic... | reverse complement strand
CAAAATCGTTAATCAAAGTTGTTTTATCCTTGAGGATGCCGATGGGAATTTTATCTTAAAAACTGAAAATGCGATGAGTATCAGTTTTAAACATTTAAAGTGTAATCAATATATCTCACGGGGGAAAGGAGGCGGTATGGAAGAGGTAAGATTTATTGACCAATGGTTTGACGACCCATCAATGAGGAAATACAAGACTTTAAATGTATATCCAGACCCAGACGATTGTCCTCCCAACATTTATAATACTTGGAAACCATACGCAGCAGAGTCGTTGGAGGGCGACTACGACCAAGATGTCGTGGACAGATTTTTGAACCATATTAAAATCTTATGTAATAACAATGAGGAAGTTGCTGTTATTATTACTCAATGGTTCGCTAATATTTTACAGTATCCTGCGGTTAAAAGTTTTATCCCTTGTTTTATATCCAAAGAAGGTGCCGGAAAAGGCAATGTATTCAAGGTAATTAATAAAATAATCGGTAGTGATAAAACACTGGAAACCGCTAAACCATCGCTACATTGTTTTGGAACATTTAACTCGCCTATGGCAGGTGTCGTGCTTGTAACCTTAGATGAAATGAGCAAACCAGAAATGAGTAAATTTGAGGGTGAACTTAAAAATATGACCACAACAGACACCATCAACATACACTATAAAGGTAAGGATGTCGTAACGATGGCGTCGTATCATCGGTTCGCTATATGCAGCAATGTAGAAATAGAAGCACACGAAGGCGATAGACGCAAGTATATTATTAATTGTAGTGACGAATTAGTAAATAATGAAGAATATCATACAGCGTGGTATAGGGACATTGTAGACAACGACAATAGTATCTATTCTATTTATACATATCTAATGGATTATCCGTGTCCTGAAAAGTTTAAAGACGTCACCACATTTCCTAAGACGCAATTACAGACGATATTGATTGAAGAAAGCAAGGATTATGTCACACGATTTTTAGAGGATTTTGCATTAGAGAATTGTAAAAAAACCGAGGTTTCACATACACCAATAGAGTTGTTTGATTTATGGAAGAAGTGGTGTCTTGCCAACGAGGCGATGTGTGGCACTAAACCTTCCTTTGAGAAGAAACTGAATCTTAAAATTTTAAGTGCAATTACAACAAAACGGACAAATGCACAGCGGTTTAAAATAATTAATATTAAACTCTTACTTGATGAATTGAACCTTGGAATTAAAGGAGAATGCGTTATTGATACAAACGAAATTACAAATGAGAGCGATGGCAGTAGCGATGAGGAGGAATTTGATGATGAAAACGACCCGTAAATACATATATATGTAATTTACCTATATCCGCTTAATCAATAGAAATTAAGTATATATCATTTAATTTATTGATATATACATCATGAACTTATCATTATATCGGTAATTCCGCAATATACAGGTGTCTAAATCAGTTAAGCGTATATCATTAAATTATTTAATATCCACTTAATTTGTCCTTAATTAATGGATTTAAGCATGGATTTCTATATATGTAATTTTTCTATATCCCCTTAACAATTTGTATCTTTTTGTATAATAATGAATAATATTAATAATAATAATGTATATTTAGTGACAGGTATTTATAAATTGTATATATATAGAGAATAGTGTCAGGTGACAGTGACAGGGGTAGTTTCAAACTCAGATAATCTCACCAACGGATATTAAGCATTAAGCACACATCGTATAAATTGTAGCATATCTGCTTAATCGCTAAATAGTTGATTGAGTCTATCCGAGGTGAGAAATGAAATAATCACGAATCAAGCGACACAAGCGTCATTTGATAATTATTTGATAATTATGAGATAAATTTATAATATTTAAGCAATATATATGCCCCCCTCCAAAAAACAGGCAGACCCTCTTGACGAAGAACCTGATGACGACGATGACGAACCTGACGAAGACCCCCCCGAATTGGAGGTAGTAGAGGACATCCCCCATGTATCCCTTACCAAAGCGGGGCGCCCCCGTAAGCAAATGAGTGCTGAAGTGAAGGCAAGGAATGCCGAAAACCTTGTAATTGCACGTGCTAAGGCGGCGGCACTTAAAAAGGCACAATCGGCAATCAACAAAAAAGAAGAGATTAAGGAAAAAGTCAAGAAGGAAGTCGTGCGTGTTGCTAAGAATAAAAAGAAAGAAGAGATTAAGGAATCTCAGGACGATAAAATCGCAGCATATGAACAGGACATACGCGAGCAAAAAATTGAAAAATTAGAGAAAGAGGTGGCACCAAAAACGGCACCGATTAAAAAGAAGAAAAAGGCGGTTGTAATATTAGAGCAAGAGGAGGATGAATCCGATGTAGAAGAAATCGTCGTTAAGACACGCAGAACTAAACGCGCGCCACCGCCACTGCCACCGCCCGATATTGTCGCGCGTGTGCCCGAGGTGCCCGTGCCGAAAGTCTACACGGACGAGGAGGTTGCAAAGTTAAAACAGCAAAAAGCACAATTTGAAAAAGAACAGAAAAAACGCGATACGCTTATGCGTGCTATATTTAATTAAAAATTGAAGTTAAATATAAACCTATACCTTATAATAGTAAAATATGCCAATCAGTTATTTAATGACTCTTATGGAGGCAGCATCAAAAAAATTCAAGGAAAAACAAGCATTAGAACAGCGACTGCGGTCAGTGGGTGTGCTATTAGAACAGGTTAAGGTGTCGTAGCATCTTTGTCCGCATCTTCTTTAATCTTTTCCACAACCATCCTTTTCATCTTGGGTTTGCTCTTACATACGCATTCTGCCTCTTGCGATGGGAATACAAGATACGACCCTAAATTATGACGGAATGTGCGAGTGGCACAATCGGGAAAGAACTCAATTGCTAAACTACCATATCGCTTCTTAGTAGCATAAGAGTGTGCCTGTATAAATTCGTCACCATCTATATTGCCACTTAGTTCCTCTGCCACCTTTTTTAATTGTGCCTCGTGCTTCATGGCACCGACCAATATCAGTGTCGTGCAATTCTCGCGCATCAGACGCGGAATTCCGTTACGGGAGCAGTATGACTGCGTGGCGACTATCACTGCCATCCCAAGAGCGGTCCGCCCATCGGGTTGCTGAACATACTCGGGTGAGATAGGTGCAATATGCCTATTTAGTGTGGAACAGGTTGCTAAACCACTGCTTTCCAATAAGACTCTTGAACCGAGGCAGTCGTCCAATATTAGGCAGGGTTGCGGAGGGCGCTCCGCCTTATACTTCCAAACGGGTCTTGGGGGGATGCCTTCCAAGTATCCGTAATCGTGAAACCTAAAAAGCATCTCATCCGTGAAGGTGTCTTCCCCCTTTATAATTCGCATAAACTCGTTCCACTCTTCCATCTCTTGCAGAAATTCTTCCCATTCGTCGCGCAGTTCGTCCACCCGTGCAAGCACCCTTTCAATACACCCAGCGGTGGGTTTGTATACATTTTCATCAGGCACGAATGGTCCAAAATAACTAATATTACTCAACATAGACGGCGTGATAATGAACACTTCGTCAAATGTGTTGTTTTTACTCGCTTCTTTTATCATCTTGGAAATTAAAAAACTTTTTCCGCTGTTGCGCGTTCCGCTGACGATGCAAAGCATCGGTTGTTTTATTGCATGTTCTTTGGTGTCATAAGCATTTGAAACCCCCTTAGATGGATTACACTCATCGCCATAAATATGTGCGTCTACCTTTTTCATTATATAATAATGTAACATTATTATATAACTCATTTAAACCTGTGGCGGTATAGGACTATTCGCGCCTATATTCTCTGTTTCAATATGCAGTTGGTCCCCAAAACATCCCGACCTCGTTTTGCACTTCATCCGATAAATTTTGAAAACAATCACAAGAATTAATGCAGACCCCGCCGCCTCCAGAGTTAGTGTTCCCATTCCGCTAATCTCATCAATAGTCATTATATAGTATATAAATAATAATATTTTAATATATAATAATGAGTGAACGGGATACTATTTTCGTAGAGGACGAGGTTCCAGGACCGCCAGGCATCATAAAACGTGTAACAACAGACCAAATGGACAATATGGAATTTGGAGCACCACCAAAAGCGCTTATGGACAGCAGGACGCCGTATTATGCGGCGGCGGCGGCGGCACTGGCGGTGAGCGGAACAATTGCATTCAATCGCTATAAACAAAGTGCTAAGATAGAAGAGGAAGAAGATGTTCCTAAAAAATCAACCCAGCGACTAAGAGGTGATGCCGATTACCGAATGGATGGAATTGACGCGGAGGACTCGCAAGTCAAAATGATTAATTTCGGCGCTAAATTGATACAAGAAGTTTATAGTATTAGAAACACAGCACAGGGAGGTCTTAATGTATTATCACCGATTAAAGATGCTCTTACAGGCGAACGTCGTAAATACTACAACATCCCTAAGGATGAATTTTTAGGATTAACTCGCTACGACACAGGCAACGATTTAGCAATGGGTTTTTATGACGACGATACGTTTTATTTTGCAATACGCGGATTAGATGTTAAGAACGATTTCCGCGACTTTATAGAGGGCGGTGCGATGGCATTAAAAACGCTCAGTGCAGGCAACCCCGACGATATGGGTGGCGTGTTCAAGGATGACATGATGATATTAGAAAAAGCGTTGCTTTCTGCCGTGAGGCAATATCCTAATAAAAAGTTCGTATTACTCGGTCATTCTCGTGGCGGAATTGCGAGTCTAATTCTTGGCAGAAAGTTAGACTTACAGACCCACGCATACAATCCAGCGTCCAATCGTGCGGAGCATCATCGTGACTACGATGGGTATGACACTGCCAATATAAACATCTACACGACAAATCGTGATATGGTTCCGCGTCATCTACGCAATACCGCTGGGTTCTCGCCCGAAACCCATATTAACATCATCACGCAAAACCAAGACATTATGTTTGAACATGGTATAGGACATTTTGCCAATCCACAGGGATGGATGTCGTTGCGTGTGCGTGAAAATCCGTTAAACGAATTCTTCTCGGAAGAAGATGATGTCATAATAGACCCGTTTATTGAACGGATAGAATACCCAGAACAAGCATTTAAATATATTCCGTTTATTCCTAATAATTTTACAAGGGTCAATTTAGACAATGAAGTCATAGCACCTACACCGACCGAGTCAATGGACGCCGACGGCGATGGCGTCGTCACATACATAGAGTTCGTTCGCTATTGGTCTAAACGCGGGTATTCTATGGATAGAATCAAGGAGATGTTTAATAGTATGGATGTTAATGGAAATAATGTATTAGATAGTGGTGAATTTTAATTCGCTATTCCAACCAAACAATATCTCTTGGTAAATTCATTTTGTAGCAGTAATAAAAGCAATCAAAATTACAACAACTTTTATAGTTTTCAGGAACAACTCCCTCAATATTTTTGACAAAGTGTATTCTCTTACGGGGGATAATAATTTGTAGTCCGCTATTTTTATACTCGCGTATATACGAGGTGTTAATTTTGCTTGACGGCAAAATAAGAATAAATGGTTTATCCAATTCTTTTAATCTTGCCATTACTGATTTGCTTTGACTGAAAGGGCAGTTACTTATGATAATATCACCCAAGTCATTATCATAAAAATCTACCGGTTCGTGTATGACGTCAAAACCAAGTTCTCTTAAATATGTTGCACTATTGCCATCTCCATAAAATGCCTCCCATATAACTCTATCATTTGGTATGTATTGCTTAATGTTTTCCCAAGCATATTTAGGTGTCATATAATCATCATGTTTACTGAATATCTTTGTATGGAAACCCGCCATCGTGTGTATATAGAAAACATTATAAAAGTTTATAATTAAACTAATTGACAACCATAAAGTTGCCAGGCGGGCGGGGAAACGCGGGTTTAGACGAAATCTGGTCAAAGATGCTCCCGTTAGTTATTAGTTTGCTCGCGGTATTCTGATTATCCAAATCAAACTGTGTCCATCCGAGTCCGGGGCGTTGCCCATTGACGGGAAAACTGCGCGCTCTCTGTCCCTCAGTGCCTAATGTCTTGTTTGGGTTTATAACGCGTGGGCAAATCATCGTTGCCATAAGTTGTATAGGCATACAGGATTCGTTTTGATTCGCAATGTCGTAGGTCGGCAGTTGGGCAAGATATGGTTGCTCGCCCGACATTGGGTCTACACGAGGGTCGTTCATGACTTTGCCTGTTAAAGTTCTGGCGGCATCCGATTCGCCACCTTGACCCATCTGTGTTGTTTTAGTGACGTAATTTGGAACACGGCGAACGCGTTGATTATTTATACCTCCTGCTGTGGGAACCATTACTGACGGCATATTATTATATTACATAATATTAAAATATATTGTATAAATATAAATGGTCAAAATTTTTAGCGATAAACAGGTTGAAGAACATTGCAAACTTTGGCGCCCCGTCCCACTCTTTTTACAAGAACCGATACTTGCGGTTCCAGATGGCATACGCAAGAACCCTTATACTGACCTTGTAGATGTCCCTAAAACCGATTATGTAGCGCCTCAATCTGTGCACGTTATGGCGCAAAATGCCCAGTCATTATTTAACATAAACCCGAGTTCTTATATAGATGCTTATTCTAAATTAGTTAAAAAGGAGATGATGAGCAACAACATTGAAATGGAGAGAGCATTTACGTCGTCCGATTTAGGAGATGCCTACCTGGCAACAGACATAGGCACCAGCGGACCACGTGTGTTTGATGATTTAGACAATCTAATAGAGCGTATGAGTGAATTAGGTGCCGAGCAAGTAGAGGCGATGATGGAAGGCACGGGATTAATTAAGGTGAAACGCGGTCGTGGTGCTGATAGAAAACCACGCATACGCAGAACAAAGCGAGAGATTAGTGCCGACGAAAAATACATGGCACTTTCGGGCGAAGAGAAAGAGGAACTATCACGCAAGATTCAACCCGAGTTAATCCCAGGGTTAGTGACCCAAACACGCGCAGGAAGCGAGGGCGGTCAAACGGAAGTAACCGAGGCGATTTATTAATTCGTTAAATTAGATAAATATATAATATAGTATATAAGTATATATGTCGGCAGCAACAAGATGCGATGCTTTAAAAAAAGACGGATTACACTATGTAGACGATGATGGCGAAGAGAAGTTAATACCGAGATGTCGTATCACGGACGAAGGTTACAAATACAATCAAAAGACCGACCAATACAAGCGGTATTTAATGAAGGAATGCTCGCAGATGCATCCGAAATTAGATAAAACCACCATAGAGATTATGGTAGACGATTATCTAAACAATCCCGAGAATATGCAGGGGGAGATGGAGAAGGACAAAGAATACATGTCTAAATTTAAAGAATAAATATATTATATTTGGTATTAGTATAATGACTACTAATACGAGATTTGAAAATCAATCGCAACAACTCTATATAAACACAGAGGCGGGTTTTGGGGGTCTTGGTGACCAACTCAATAAATGGCGTGTAGATTTAAATACATCGCCCTTTGCTAATACTGATGATACTATTTTAAGAGCATCAGTCACCCAATTTCATATGTGTAAAAATTTTTATAACATCAATGAATCTAATAACGCGGTTCGTGTTATATGGAAAGCATTTAATATGACCGCTGGCAGCACATCGGTCGTAATTAACGCAACCGACATCATCGTTCACATCGTGCCCGGCGATTACACAACACACGACCAATTAGCGATGGCATTTTTTAATGCCGTTAAAGGCGCACTTGATACTGCTGTGAGTGGCGGTAATATCACATTCGCAACCTCTAATACCGAAACGAGTATGCCTAATACTCATAGAAATCGTGCACTCGCGTCGCGTGATGATAGTGCGGGCAGAGCATTCCAACTTGAACCGCCCGATACATACAGATTTGAAGGAATTTTTACATGTAGCAATACTGCTTTCCGTTTTAACAATTTGCCTGTTATACAATGCCTATCAGTAGCGACCAGTGAGACGCTATTCACAAAAACCACAGTTGGGGGCAGTCAAGTTCCGTTTGCTCTTGCTGAAATAGATTTTTATAATGATAGTTATGCATTATTAGGAGGACGCAGAATTGAGACGTTTGAAGAACGCGACACCGCTACATTACAATCTTTTTCCACAAAAAAGGAGGACCATATTCTTTACATACAAAATTGGTTCCCGATGAACAACATATTATCAACAACCCCTTATTTATACCTTCGTAGCAGAAATTCGCGCACACAGGCGAGCAGCAATCTTGAAGAGGGAAGCAACCCGCACAACCATTCTATGGTTAATTCGTCGCTTCTTGCCAAAATACCTCGTTTTAATGCCCGCGACGGCAGTGTATCTTATGTTTTAGAGAAGTCGCCTTATTTTACCAACATCACCGCCCAGCAATTAAACAATATTGAACTGGAATTGACCGATGCAAAAGGGCGAGCAATACCTTCGGCAATCCCAGGCGAAGTGCGACAGATTGATACTCTTGTTGCCCCACCCACTGGCGTGACCCAAAACAAGGATGGCAATGGATTCTGCGATATGGTATTGCTAATAGAGAAATACCAGTTCAACAATCCGTCGGCACTAAAAGGGTTCGGTTTCACGGCGCCACAATTGAATCCTGCCGTATTCAGTTCAAATCCGATGATGTCCGTTGACAACGACGGATTTAAATAAATAAAATTTTTTTATGAAATTATTTATTATGTTTGTATAAAATATAATATGGAAGGTTCAGGAGTCCCAGCAGCATTAAATTATGGTTTAGACCAGATTAGCGGTGTATCCACAAATTCGTTCTCGGTCGTATCGTCCTCGGCGGGCGATGAAGTATCCTCGGGCGGAAGATTTACATTCCTTCTCCCAAGTGTAGGAATAATGGACATGAAATCGTCCAAAATCAATTTCTCCGTAAAATTAGTCGGTAATGGTTCGCGTCTCCCCAAATACACAACATCGCTAATTGACCAACTCATAGTTCGTGCCGGAGGTGTGACAATTTCGCAGAGTCAGTCGGGTCTTTACGGCGCTTGGCGCACGATTGAGGAAGAAACAGGGCAGTGCAAGACCAACGAAGTATCGGGTCATCACGAATGTGCCGGCACTATGGACTACACAGGTGGCATTTTAACCGCGAATTCGGCGGAAACATATCACACTGGCATCGGCGCGACATCGGCACTTTTTGACATTGACCTTGGTGAACTATCCAAATGCCATCCAAGATTGCTAGACTTATCTATTCTCCCGCAGATAAGTATAGAAATTGTATTAGCGAACAACACAGTTCTCGCGGCGCCGAAAGACTCAACCCTAAACAAGGGTCAGGCGAATAACGCCTGCGACACCAATGCTGCGGGTCTTGGTGTATGGTCTATGCTCCGCCCTAAACTACAGGCGAATATGTATTCGCTAATGAGCGGTGCTTACGAGAACGCCCTTCGCTCGCGTATGGAGCAGACTGGGTTCTTGCAGGTCTGCTTCCCTAACACAGTCGCCTTTTCACAGCAATTCACCGGCAGTGCGAGATTTAGCATTGCGGCGATGTCCCTCAACAAACTTACCACAGTTTTCCGCCAGCGTAAGCACGCGACCGGAGGCGGACTTGTCCCCCTACTCGGTTATGCCTCGCATACAGCGGCATCGCCGACAATGAATCAAATCGGGGGGTGCGGCGCTGCTAATTCAGGAATTGCGAGATGGCAGCAGAAATCGCAGCAGTTTATGCTTCCGACAGTTTTACCCGACCCCGATGCGGCGGGCACAGGAGAGGTCAACGGAGCGGGTCTTGACTCGGCGGGCACAGCGGCAATCTCTTACTCAAACACGGGCATCACCGCGCCGGTCACCCTACAATATTCCATACAATCGGCATTAGTGCCACAATATCCCGTAAATCAGGCGGAAATGATGAATCTTACATGCTGGGCGAATGACATTGAAACCCTACCCGACTGCAAATCGTATGCCGAGTTCTTTTTCAACAAATGCATCTTCGCCTTCCCGCTTGACCTCCCCGAGGAGAATTATGACCGCTGCGCGATATCGGGTCTATCCACAATCGGTTCAAATGCTTTTATCACCGTGAACGGAGCAGGTGGCAACTTGAACACCGTAGATTTTGACTGCCTTACATTTGCTACTACGACCTCAATCCTACGGATTGGAGCAGGCAAATCAATAGAGTTACTCAGTTAGGCGGATTTTAAAATATAAATTGAAATGGTATAAATGATTAACTCAATTTTATATAACAATGACCGACGGATATGAAAATGGTAAAATATATAAAATTGAGTGCAATTTAACAGGTGAAATTTATATAGGTTCTACCCGTAGAACTATGCAACTCAGAATGCAAGACCATAACAAAGCGGGGAATGGTTGTTTATCTAAACAGATTATTGAACGGGGGAATTACACCCCAAGTATAATTCAAGATTATCCTTGTAGAAATAAACAAGAACTTTGGTGGCGTGAAAGATATTACATAGAGAATATGGAATGTATAAACACTATACCGCCAATTATCTCTGCCGATGAAAAGAAACAACGAGATGTTGATAAATATCAAAATAATAAAGAACGCTGGTTCACAACCGACCAGTGCCTTAAACGCAAAATTTACAGAGATAAACCCGAAAATAAAGAAAAACAGAAAGAGGTGGCACAAAAATGGTATTACGAAAATGTTGATAGAATTAGGAGCGCGCAAAAGGAATACAGGGCAACCCATAAAGAACAAGTTGCTGCCGCTTCCGTTATTTATAGACAGAATAACAAAGATAAATTAAAAATAAAAA
>ENA-ORXF01002520-ORXF01002520.1-marine-metagenome-genome-assembly--contig:-NODE-2520-length-10829-cov-8.483073_pt1 | contig 10829 bp, 19 predicted proteins | sample MGYA00237864_ERZ511476 | MGnify/ENA primary metagenome ERZ511476 (study PRJEB26306, sample SAMN06343908) | marine metagenome | isolation source: coastal waters | place: Atlantic Ocean: West Antarctic... | reverse complement strand
TATTTGGTGGTAACTTTAGAATTGTAGATAATACAGTTTATAAACCAATATCAGGTCAAGTACAAAAAGCAGTTAATCAATTTATAAACAAACCTACTTACAATGCAATTGGTAAGAAGTGGATTAAAACTGCAAGAGCTCTTAAGAACGCAAATATTATAAAAAAATAACTTACTAAAATAGTTATAATTTGAGTAAAGAAGATTCAAACCCAATCATATTCGCTGGTTGTTCCTATACATGGGGTGAGGGATTGGAGTTATATCAAGACGATACGAAATGGATAGAGGCGAGAAACTCTCAAATCCATCATCATGGTATACAAGAACTTTCAGATGAAGGCTCAGTTCAATTCAGAGAACAAAATAGATTTCCAGGAATAGTTTCAAATCATTATAATACACCTGCATTTGTTGCTACAGAAAATGGTGGATGTGAAGCTGCATCTCATCGTCATATAGTAAATACAATAAATGAACAACCCAAGTTAGATCCATCTGTTCAAGAATGGACCAGAATAGAAGATGAAAAGAAATTTTCTGTTATTATATATCAATTTACCGCTTTAGAAAGAAACCCTCCCCATTTTACATATTCTTGTCAATGTGATCGTTGTTTGGAAACAGTATGGTGTAGTATAGCTCATATATGGGAATTAATTAATCCTATTATTTCTGATGGCAAATCACTAAACGATTTACTAAAATCAGATATATTCAATGGTGATGGTATATCCGCATTCAATCATGGAATGGTAAAACTCATTGGAATAGAAAATACAGATGGTTTAGATGATATACATCATAAACTAACCAAATACTTCAGAAAATGGAAAAGGGAATCATTTCCTTTACTAGTTGAGGAGTTAAAAAAGATTGATAAAAAGATACCTATGTATTTTATACCTACGTGGAATGCTTCAGAACATTCGTTAATTAATCAATCTGATTTTATAAAAGATAGAACTATTCCATTGATAGATGAAAATGGAGATTCTCACACAAATTGGAAAGATTGGTTTAAAAATATAAAAGGAAAGACAATCTCTTATGATTTTCCAAAAACACAAAACGATCATCCAAGTTTAAAAACTCATAAGTTATTAGCATCATCTATAATCAAGTTTTTAGATGAAAAAAACGTTAAAATCAAAAAAGATTATATTTAATCACATATAATACACCTAAAGATATGGGATATTATATTGAATAACGTATAAAAAAAAATATGGCGAGTTTAGCAGAAGATATTAAAAGAATTAGTAGTGTATTAGAAGATGCTGTATCCGAAAAGGATTGGTCATCCGTAAAGGAGATGATTGATGCACTTGATGATGCTTATATAGAATTGGATAGACAAGAGAGTGGTTTTGATTTTGATTATGAATAATAAAAATAAACTATGGTTATAAATGTAGATATAAAACCCCCTAAGAAAGTTGATAAACTATGGGGACATGAGTTGTGGATACATAACGATGAAGATTATTGTGGTAAGTTATTAGTATTTGAAAAGAAGATGGCAAACTTCTCTATGCATTATCACTTAAAGAAAAAAGAAACTTGGTATATCCAAGAGGGAAGCTTTCAATTTAATTGGATTAATATTGAAGAAGGTTCACATGATAGTAGGATTCTAAAGGTAGGCGATAGTGTATTGATAGAAAGAGGTCAACCACACCAATTAGTATCATTAGAAGATAACTCTATCGTTTTTGAGGTATCTACTGAGCATTTCGATGAAGATTCATATAGAATATACAGAAATACTCCAGCTGATTTAATGGATTAATGAAACATATAGTTTTTTTTGAAACCAAATTATTTTATCTATACCTATTTTCACTTTCTAATGAAGAAAATTGGGTAGGGGGTAAGGTTGATTTGCCTCAACTTCGTGAAATAGTACAGTTCACCTCCAAAAATTATAAACTTAGTTTACTCGAAGAGCACGATAGTGAAATATTCAATTCATTTCATGATGTGGATATGATTGTAATCGATGTTTGGTGGTATGGAACTACAAACGATTCATTTATATCATTCAATGATAAGATAATAACTCCATCAGTACAAAATAATATTGATATTCTTGCATTTAATTGGATTGGTGAAATTTTTGGAAAACCAGATAGAGAACTACTTGATAATTTTAAGAAAGATTTATTAAAATATAAAAATTTGTATTTTATAACATGGGAGAGAAACTTATCTCAGACTAAAATTGATATTTCTGGTGAAAAATCACTATTAAATCAAACTTATCTTCCAATATTATATTATTATTATAGTTTATATGATAACATATTTCTTCATCCACCAATACCTGATTTTAAAATAGAAAATAAACAATATGATTTTATAACATATTTAGGTATACATAATCATAAAGTAGACGAACGAAACAAGATTCTCGATAAAATAAACTTTGGAAATAAAACACTTAATATTTCTCGTACATTTAATGATAATTTAAGTAATCTTACCAAGCAAGTTGAACGTATTCATCCTCACAAGAATCATGGACAGTATAATTGGTATAGTTTAATAGAATCAGAAACTGCAAAGATTCGTATTGTATTTGAAACATTTCATGAAAGAACTACTGAGTTAGAAATTAATAAATTTAATTCATTCTTAACTGAAAAAACACTTAAATGTTTCTTACATAATCAACCTTATTTTTTATTAATAAGTTCTTATCACAAAAACTCACTAAGAAAAGTTGGATTTAATTTCCCAGGACCAGATAACTACTCTGATGCAATTGATTATGTGAGTAAGGTATGTGAGGGTGATATAGATGAGTGGATATCTTCAAATTCTGATTTATTTAAAAATAATAAAAAAAGAATGTATGAACTTCCACTTGATTCAGCATTACCTCATGTTAAATTTTTTAAAAATATTTTAAAATAATTCTCTCGATTTATTATAATATTTAAGAATCCCTTTTACAAATTGTTAATAACTTTTAAAAATAAGTCCTAAAAAGTTTGGTAAGTCCAATAATAAGTCGTATATTACATATGTAATAAGGAAGTGAAAGTTAAACCCTAAAACAATAAAATATGTTAAATTTGAGTGTGAGTGACAAGTATGATGGTAGTAGTAAAGTGAGTGAGTTAAGAGCTGAGATTGGTAATGACCATCATGGTGATTGTTTACTAATGAGTGTGAGTAAAGATGGTAATAGATGTATCGTTCTTAGAACCGTGATTGGTGGACACGCTAAAAAGGTGAATGAACCTTCTTGGTTAACGTGGAATAGAATGTGTAGTTAAATTTAAAATATAAACAATATGAGTAAACATGAGAATGGCTATTGGCCTAAGATAGAGTATTGGACACAGCAAATTAAGGATGAGGTCTTTAATACGAAAAAGCCTGAATTGGAAGAGGTTATATATTTCCATAAGAAGTTAACGTACTTCCTTAAGAAACAAAGGGATTTGGAGAACCAACATATTTTCGATTCTCAACAAGAGTTCACATCAGTAGAATAATATAAACCCTAAAATATAAAAGTATGTTAGTAGTATTAGAAAGTGTAGGAAGTGTATTTGACACAAAAGAAGGAATCATCTATCCTCAAACTGCAGATGGTAGTTATGATAAAGATTTCTCTATATCAATTGATGAAGAGGAAGTCTCTCTTGATTGGTGGGATTCTCTTAATAAAGAGGATTTCGATATAGTAAAGTATGGAATATCAACTGAATCACATTAAAACATAAAAATATGATAAAACAAAAACCACAAAACAAAGGAATCGAAATTGATTTAACAGGCCCTCAGGGAAACGCATTTTACCTATTGGGAACTGCTAAAAATCTGGCAAAACAATTAGAAATGGATAAGAGTGAAATCGAAACATTAATGACCCAAATGAGAAGTGGTGATTATGAAAACCTTGTACAGGTCTTTGATAAACACTTCGGTTCATTTGTAACCTTGTTCAGATAAAAAATAAATACGATTTAATTAGGATAATCCAATTAATTGTCGTATATTACATATGTAATAACAACTGAGATAATAAAACCTTAAAACCCGTAAAACATGAGTAAATATTTAAATTCTTCGTACTGGCTTACTAATTATGATGATGATGATATCATTGTAAACAACATGAGTGATGTACAAAAACGTTCATTAGATTTATATAAGTTGGCTTCTTCTAAAAGAGCAATATCTAATTTTGTTGATATTGTAACCAACCAATCAATTCCTGTTAGATTCAATACAAGAGGAGATTCTTATACAGATGGTAAATCTGTTGTTATTGGTAGTAGGATTACAGAACCTAAAGATTTTGATGTGGCCGTTGGTTTAGCATTACATGAAGGTTCTCATATCAAATTATCTGACTTTAAACTTCTTGGGGATTTATATAGTATAGTTCCTCAATATGTTAAGGATGGGGCTATTAAAAAAGGTATTACTAATCCATTAGGAACTATTAAAAACCTATGGAATTGGATAGAGGATAGAAGAATAGATAACTATGTATTCAAATCAGCACCAGGTTACAGAGATTATTACAGAAGTATGTACGATAAGTACTTCAATGATAAGATAATCGATAAGGCACTCTTATCTGATGAACATACGGATGAAACTGTTGATTCTTATATGTTTAGAATCATCAACCTCCATAATAAGAATACACAATTAGATTCTTTAAATGGTTTACGAGAAATTTATAAGTTAGTTGGATTAAATACAATTAGTAGATTAAAAACATCTCAAGAAACATTTGATGTGGCATTGGAATTGTTTAAAGTTATCATGAATAACTTAGATACTCCATCGGAAGGTGAAGGTGATGGTAATGGTTCTTCTGATAAAGAAGGAGATACGGATAACCAAGAAAATGGTGGAGATTCTTCTGAAGGAATGAGTGATGAATCTTTTAATGATTTATTAGAATCTATTGGTGAATCTCCAATGGGAGGCGATAGTGATGATTCTAACCAAGGTGGTAATGGAATGGATATATCCAACTTACCACAAAACATGGAAGGAACTCCCTCATCTACTGAAAATACTAAACCAACATCAGAAGTTACACTTACTGAAAAACAAAAACAATTACTTCAAAAGAAAATAGAAAAACAAAAGAAGTTTTTAGAAGGAGATATTCAGAAAACTTCCATTACTAAAACAGATTCTCAAAACCTAAACGCTATTGAGGAAAGTGGTTCTGAATTACAAGAAGTTGGTAAAAATGTTAATGATGGTTATTACACTAATAGAAGTGTACAATGTATAGTAGTTAAAAAATTAACTCAATCTTTGTTCGAATCTAGATTATTTCCACTAACTTATAATAATTGGGATACTTCAGAGAGTGTTATCAGAATGGAACACGAAGAAGAAGTTCAAAATGGAATTCGATTGGGAACTATATTAGGAAAGAAACTTCAAGTGAGAGGTGAAGATAGAACAACAGTTTTCAACAGACAAAAAGTTGGTAGAATTGATAAGAGAATGATTTCATCTTTAGGATTTGGAAACGAAAATGTATTTAGTTTCACCGAAATGGATTCATACAAAAAAGCTAACTTACATATATCAATTGATGCAAGTTCATCCATGAGAGGTGATAAATGGAGTAAAACTCTAACCAATGTGGTTGCACTTTGTAAAGCTGTTGATATGATTCAAAATCTATCTATACAAGTTACATTCAGATGTACATCAAATAACGATAAACCATATGTTGTAATGGCATATGATTCTAAGGTAGATAAGTTTACTAAAGTGAAACAAATGTTTCCTGGTCTTCAGGCGAGTGGTACAACTCCAGAGGGTTTATGTTTCGAGGCTATTCAGAAACAGTTTATACCAGCAAATAACGATATGGATTCATACTTCTTAAATATATCAGATGGACAACCTTACTTTCCATCTCCTGGATTTAACTATTATGGTGAAGCGGCTGTTAAACATACAAGAAAAATGGTAAAACAAATTGAATCATTGGGAATCAAAACACTTTCATACTTTGTACATGATGGTTATGATGGTGGAGCAAGTAAAGATTTCAAAGATATGTATGGTAAAGGAGCTTCGATTATTGATATTACCAATGTATCTCAAATTACCAAAACAATCAATGATTTATTTCTTAGTAAATAAACACGAAAAGACTTGGTAAATCCAATTAACTTTCGTATATTTAATCATAAACATAAAACATAAAACATGGCTTATAATCCATTCCGTTGGTTCACCGAAGGTAAGTACAGAACCAAACCACTAAAGAAATCAGCACCTCTATTACTTAGAATACAAAATGGTGATTTAGACTACTCCCCATTTTTCTTGGAATCAAAGGATAATGATAAATTGTATACTAAGATGTATAATGAATTCATGGAAACATCGTTACTAGCAGATATGAATGATAGAAGAGTTGAGGCTCACCAACATGCTAAGATGAAACGTATCAAATCACAGAAGTTAATGGAGAAGGGATTAGAGGAAGAGCAAACTCGATTGAATGAATTAAAAACTGGATTAGAAGAAGAGTTCGGTAAATGTTTATGGGATAAGTGTTTAGAAAAGAAAAGAGGAAACGGTAGTACGGAAGATATGTACTGGTGGTATAAAAAACAATTTAAGGTTCTATACACTAAATCAGAATTACAATTAAAAGGAATAAAGATATGATATACGACCATGAAAATCCATTAACGGATGAAGAGTTGGAATTGTTAGGTGAAGAGAACTTTGATGATTTTTTAGATTATATAGACCAAAAAGCAGAATATCTTAAACAATTCACAAAACCACTTAGTTCATATCATACAAAACGATATGCATCTTTGGAAGCCGCATCTAAAGGTAAAAAGATTACAGATGAAACCTTGAAAACAGCTAATGATATTGGTAGGAAGAATGAATTAGAAGCAGAAGATAAGGTTACTAACAAACTATGGAAAGAGAAGGAAGTTGAGATGTTAAAGAAAACAGTAAAGAATGTAAAATCAGACCGTTCACAATGGTTCGATTAAACATATAAACCTTAACAATTTCTTAACATTGAAACCTTGGCCATATCAAGTTTATTTCGTATATTTACTATGTAGTTTAGAGAGAGGGAGAGATAGTATCTTCACTACAATAAACCTTAAAATAGTAAATTATGTTACAGATAGGATTTTCAACAAAGTACTTTACATTATGGGATGTTCAACAATCAACTGAATATACCGGTTCGGCAGGACAATATTCGTATAACGTTACACGTTTTACGTATCTACAAAACCTTTCATTGGTAAAGGAGAAAGCAATCATCAAGGCAAAAGAAAAAGGATGTACTCAATTAGGTATAAATGAAGATTTATATGGTAAGAGTGGTAGGAGTTTTGAAAAGAGAACTCGTATCGAGAAAACATATGAATTACACCAATTCACATATGGTAAATACGAAGGTGATGATATCAGAGAAAATACTGATGTTAGTTACCTAAAATGGTACTTTGGTGAAACTGAATTGATGTTAGTTGCAGAACGTATCTGTGAATTAGATTCATCTTATTGGATACATGATAATAGATTAGTTACCGAAGAGCAAATGAAGGCGATTCTAAGTAGAAAGGCAATTGAGAATAAGTTAAAAAAGACTGGAACTATCCAATTGGAAATGACACGTAATCTTGATGACCATGGTTTCATTAGTATCGATGGTATTGATTATCATTTCGGTGAATATTCTATTCAGAGTTACAATGGTTATGATTATGGGTTACCAATCTTAAACGGTAAAGCAAAACGAGTTAAAAACAAACTAATTGAAGTTACTGTTCAATATGGTAACTGTATGGATTGGAAAGCATGGAAAGTAATCGAATGGAATTTCGTAAAATAAATGAAAAAAAGCTTGTGTACGTCAAACTAAATTCGTATATTAGTGGTGTAGTTGAGTGGGGGAGTTCTCACCAACACATTAACCCTTAATAAAACCTTAAAACATGAATATTACAAAGAAAGTTTCTTCAGTAGAGTATCAAAAATCAGTAACAAGAGCATTGAGTAACCCACAGAATAGAACGGTTGGTGTAGTTAAAAAATCACGTTACATTATGAAAAACGGAATACCTCACAAATTCAAAAATGGTAATTTAGTTCCTCTAACTAAAATATAAAAATAAACACGAAAAGGCTAGGATATTCCAAATAAATTTCGTATATTTACATAGTAAATGAGTGGGTAATTACCCATCAATATAAACCTTAAAATACATTAAACATGAACAACAAAGATTTTACAACAGGATTAGTACCAAATGAAGTTTACAAAGTAGAACAATTTGGTAATTCCTTTAAACTAATTGATTCCCAAGGTACTAAATTAGGTACAATGGGTATAACGACTGGAACTCGTAAGAAAGCTTTCCAAAACGGTGAAGCTCTCCAAGCTTACATTAACAAGACAGGTAAAAAAACATATCGTAGAGTTGATATGACCGTTTACAATTCAATTGTAATACCAATGAATACTGAGGGTGGTGGTGTTCAATTTGAAGATAAAGATGACCATACCGCAATTAAGGATTTTATCCATAAGGGTTCGGTATCTCTAAAACCACAAGAATTAGTAATGGAGGATTTAAAATGGAAATACCTTATACGTTCCGCAGTAAGAGCCAAGAACATTATGATGACTGGACCAAGTGGATGTGGTAAAACCATGGCAGCTAAAGCATTAGTTACCGCTTTAGATAGACCAGATTTCTACTTCAACCTTGGGGCAACTCAAGACCCAAGAGCAACCTTAATTGGTAATACTCACTTCTCTCAAGATAAAGGAACATTCTTTTCAGAATCCGCCTTTGTAACCGCAATCAAAACACCAAATGCTGTGATTCTATTAGATGAGTTATCAAGAGCACATCCAGATGCTTGGAATATCTTAATGACTGTTTTGGATAGTGGACAACGATACTTGAGATTAGATGAAAAAGATGGTTCTCCAATCGTGAACGTTGCAGAAGGTGTTACCTTTATAGCAACCGCTAACATTGGTAATGAATATACTTCAACTCGTGTAATCGATAGGGCGATACTTGATAGATTTGTTACTATCGAAATGGATGTACTTGATGATGTTAAAGAATTAGGATTACTTAAGTTTATGTTTCCTGAAGTTGAAGAATCTACTTTAAAAGCAATCGCTGAAATCTCTCACCATACAAGAACTCAATCAATGAGTGAAAATGGTAAGTTAACTTCAATGGTTTCTACCAGAGCATCTGTTGAGATGGCTGGTTTAATCTATGATGGTTTCAATTTAGAAGAATCCGCTGAGATATCAATCTTTCCATTCTTTTCACAAGATGGTGGTGTTGATTCCGAAAGAACTTACATTAAACAATTAGTTCAGAAATACCAACAAGATGAAAATGGTGAACCATTGTTCAAAGAAATTGATGATACAGAAGAAAAAGATGAAATTCCAATGTTTTAATAACAAACACAAATGAATTACTTATTTACTTATTTTTTAATAGGATTTATATGGTTGTGTATATGGGATGTATTAATCCAAAAAATGCCGAGTAATGGAACAAGAGTAAGATACTTCTTATTTTGGCCCGTTACTCTCGGTGCATTTATAGTTGGAATTATTCAATCATTTATCCACCACTCAAAGCAATAAAATATTGAAACAACTAAATGAAATGACTGAATCTCATAGAATGGGATTGCAGAAAATAATGGAGTGGTATTGGAAAGTTGCACATAAAGAAAATTTAATATCCAAGGAAGATTATGAATTAATTTATTCACTTTGGGATAACGGTGTAACTCAATATGGTTCAGAATTACAAGAAAGATTAAACGAAATCAGAGATATATATAATGATAGGTCATAAGATTGAACATTTTACAGCAGAACAACTCTCATCTTTGCAAAATATACGAGGTTGGTACATAGAACAACAATCTGCACATCATAGTATTAAAATATCATGGTTGTTTGGTTTGATAAAAAAAGGACACTATGATCTACATGAGAGAAACATGTTAAACAAGATGGTTAAAAAATATAACAAAAGGCTTGTTTAATTCAATTATATTTCGTATATTAGAGTATAAAATATAAATCATGAGAAAAAAGAAAGAACCTGTATTATATACTTCAGAAGTATTAAACAAAACTATTGAAATTACAAGACCTTGGAACAACGATATGTATGACCATAACGATGGAGTATCTGAGTTGATGAAATCCGAACTTACTAAAAAACTATTAGAGGCATATGCATCTGATGATGAAGATACCATGAGAGCGGTTGGTAAGATTATCAATCCTATCGGATATGGAGAAGGTTATTCATATCACCAAATATTTGATGACCTTAATAAACAAATAGAAGTCCTTCAAAACTTTTGGTTAAACGAAGAGTTTACATATGGAGTTAATCAAGGAATTGTAACAAAAGTTAAACACGAATTTATAGGATATTAAAATTATGAGTGATAGAGAAATAATGAATGCTAAACAAGGACTACCCAATTGGTGGAAACCGAACTTATCATTTTTAAAAGAAGAGTGGAGAAATCATTCTTATTTAAAGAAATTTGCAAACATGAGTTGTACAACTAAAGATGTGTGTAAATGTAAATCTCCAAAGCTAGTTGATTTGTGGGAACATGATTCAGTAGTAATAGGTAGAATAGATACAGAAGTATGTATCGAATGTAATAAAGTTAAATCGTTTAAAATAATAAGATGATAAAAGAATTCATTTCAAAGTATTACCCAATTATCATAGCATTCATAGCAATGTTGTATTCAATAGGATTAGGAATTTC
>ENA-ORXF01002519-ORXF01002519.1-marine-metagenome-genome-assembly--contig:-NODE-2519-length-10833-cov-3.573075_pt1 | contig 10833 bp, 9 predicted proteins | sample MGYA00237864_ERZ511476 | MGnify/ENA primary metagenome ERZ511476 (study PRJEB26306, sample SAMN06343908) | marine metagenome | isolation source: coastal waters | place: Atlantic Ocean: West Antarctic... | reverse complement strand
GATAAATTTTTTCATCAGATTAAGACTTTCTTTTGGGGCTTCCATGGGCAACATATGTCCCGCCTCATCCACCACTTGTGCGGGTGTATTTAATGCTTGCGCCAGTTTCAAGCCTTCCCTTTTGGGAGTCATACGGTCTTGTCCCGCCAAAATCACACAACTTGGGCAGCCTAGCTTGGCAAGCTGGAGTGCTCTTTGGGGACCTTGGGTATAAGCATTACAAGCCGCTAAATCTATGGCTAAAGGGTTGTTAGCCATAATGCGCGCGCCAATACCGATGGGTTGCATGCCTGGTACAGCGCTCGCGCCATGCTGATGGCTATTGCCAAAGCCCCACTGTAACATCATCGCTGCAGCGGTTTTAGGATTGGTTTGGGCCGTTTCTACGAGTGCAGCATTGACTGGGATAGCGCTGGCAGTGGCCAGTGCGGTAACTGACTTAAGGCGATCACCTAGCAAAATTGCAGCCTCTAACGCCACTAAAAAGCCTTGGGAGTGACCCACTAAATGGACCTTGTCCACCTTGGCCGTGTCTAATGCTCGAAGGAGCCAGGCAGCCATGAGTTCGATGCTAGTCAGGGCTTCACCCTCAGATAAGCTATGGGCCGGAAAGTCGGGCGCAAATACGCTGTAACCGTGAAAGGCGAACCACCTTGCCTGCAATGCCCATCCACGGTGGTCGGTACCCGAACCGTGTAACAGCACCACTGTGGGTAGTTTTGCGTCAAAAGGTTTGCCGCCAGTGGCAATAAAGGTGTTGGCATTATCAACTTGAATATACATGGTTACGCCTCCGCCTGATGGGCCACAACTTTAGCTGCTGCCCGCAAGCCTAGGCTAAAGTCGGCTTGTATGTCTTTCAGGTTTTCTATGCCTACAGAAACTCGTATCAGGTCGGCACCGATGCCAGCAGCGACTAGGTCTGTTTCACTTAAACGTGAATGGGTAGTGCTGCCTGGATGCAGCACCAGCGTGCGTGAGTCGCCCACATTAGCTAGGTTCGACGACAGCTGTAGCGCATCGATAAAGGCAGCACCCGCGTTACGCCCACCTTTAACGCCAAAGGTGAGCATTGAGCCTGCACCTTTGGGGAACAGTAGTTTAGTATGTGCGTTGGCATTGATGTCTGGGTGGTTAACCCAAGCCACTGCGTCTTGTTGTTGCAGCCAAGTGACCATAGCTTGAGCGTTAGACACATGCTGTTGCATACGCAGATTTAAGGTTTCTAAGCCCTGCAATAACAAAAACGCATTATGGGGCGCCATAGCTGCCCCTATGTCACGCATTGATTCACAGCGAATGCGCATGGCTAAAGCGGCAGGCCCAAATTCTTCCCAAAAATTTATGCCATGAAAAGGTTCATAAGGTTGCGTGAGTGTTGGGAAACGGCCACTTTTAAGCCAATCAAAATTGCCCCCATCGATAACGACCCCCCCTACAGCGACACCATGACCACCAATCCATTTGGTCACTGAGTGCACCACGACATCAGCGCCATGTTCAATAGGATTGTTAAGGTAGGGGGTGGCAAATGTGGCATCAACCACTAATGGAATACCTTGTGCGTGGGCTGTTTTGGCGATGGCAGGTAAGTTAGATACTGCAAGACCAGGGTTACCAATGGATTCACAAAACACCAGTTTAGTGTTGCTTTGTATCGCCTCAGCAACGGCTTTTTGATCATTAATATCAACAAAGGTACATTCAATATTAAAGCGCTTAAGGGTGTGCTTGAGAAGTGTCACTGTGGAGCCATATATTTGAGCAGCACTGACAATATGATCACCTGCAGAACACAGACTAAAAAAACTCACAAACAAAGCACTCATGCCAGACGCTGTACAAATAGCCCCTGCACCCCCTTCTAAAGCGGCCAGTCGCTGCTCTAACACCGCCACAGTGGGGTTAGTAATGCGACTATAAATATGACCACCTTGCTCCACATTAAATAAGGCAGAGGCTTCGTCTACACTGTCAAACACATAGGAGGTAGTTTGATAAATAGGCACTGCCCTAGAGCCATGATCTGATTCCGGCTGATAGCCACTGTGGAGCGCAATGGTGTCGGCGCCTAAAAAAGAAGATTTGCTCATAGTATTGCCTTATAGCGCTTATTCAGCAGCGAGTTGTGGGGTCAAACCTAGCGTCTCAAAGTTAAACGGTAGGCTTGTCAGTTGGCCTTGTAATGTACCAAGGTTGGTGCGCACGTCAACCGTTAGGCTATCGCCTAAAGCGGGCAAAGAACACAAGACAAACGCTAAGTGTACCCCATATTTAGGGGAAGGGGCTTGGCTAGTAATTTCTCCAGCCCATTGATCACCTAAATAGACGTCTGTTTCAGAAACGGTACAGGTCTGGTTAATGACTAAACCCATGAGTTTTTTCTGCGGCACATGCTGGCGCAGAGCCGCCAAAGATAAGCTTTCAATGTTGGCATCTAAATCAACGTATTGGTCGAGACCGCATTCAAAAGGCGTAGTGGCATAATCCATGTCATTGCCTAAGGACAGTAAACCACTTTCAACGCGCTCGATGCCATTAGGGCAGCCAGGACCAACGTTGAGATCTTGGCCCTTATCAAACAGTTCATCCCATAACGGCCCAGCTAGGCTTTCGTCGTTGACATAAATTTCAAAGCCACCTTGTTTGCTCCAGCCAGACCGAGCCACTTGCATGTCGACCCCTTGAAAGGACATGGGCTTAATTTGGAAAAATTTAATGTCGCGCACACTTTCCCCAAATACTCTGGCCATGAGTTGTTCGGCCTTGGGGCCCTGCACAGCAAGGGGCCAAATGTCGGGTTCGGTCACACTAACGTCTAAGTTAAAACCGATGGCTAAGCCCTGAGCCCACAACATGACGTCGGTATCAGCAATGGATAACCACCAGTCATTGTCGCTTAGCTTTATGGCGATGGGGTCATTAACGATACCCCCTTCAGGGTTGCAAAGTGGCACGTAAAAGCAGCGACCAATGCGGGCTTTGGATAAGTCTCTAGGGGTCATCATTTGGATGAGGCGGTAGGCATCGGGGCCGCTAATAGCCACTTGTTTTTCAGCCGAAACGTCCCACACTTGTACATGTTCACACAAGTGCCAATAGTCATCTTCCATGCCGCGAAAGTTAGCGGCTAATAGCGTGTGATTGTAAATGGTGTAGGCATGCACACCTGCGGCTTCAACTCGGCTAGTAAAAGGGGTTGCACGTGTGCGCCGACTGATCGATAGATTAGAAGTTGATAGCCGAGTGATGGAAAGTTCTGGATTCATAGGTTGCGACCAAACAAGATTAGGGGGGTGAACATGTGCGCGCAATATACGCCAGCTTTCTAGTGGGGGAAATACACAAGTCTAGCCGGTCACTTTTAAGACTGAGAGGGCTGCTTTTGGCGTTTTAATCCTATTAACGACACGCACTAAGTCCTAATGCGTCAAACTCAAAAGGTAAACTGGTGAGAGTGCCAGTAGCCTTGCCCTGATCGGTATTAACCTCAACGGTGCTAGCGCCATTGAGGGCAGCTAAATCACACATGACAAAGGCCAAGCGGCGCATGTATTTAGGCGAGTAGGTTTGGCTGCGAATACAACCCACTTTTTGATCACCCACAAACACATCTAAATCGCTTAAACTGCGGTGATACTCGAGCACCAAACCCATGAGTTTTTGGGTCGATGTGTGGTTTCTTAGGGCGGGCAAACTGAGGCTGTTAATCTTGGCATCTAGGTTAATATACCTTTCTAAACCGATGTCAAAAGGGGTGGTTGAATGATCCATATCGCTACCAAAAGACATGAGTCCACTTTCAATGCGTTCAATCAGGTTAGGGCAGCCTGCGCGCACATCCAGATCTTGGCCTTTAGCAAATAGTTCGTCCCACAATTGAGTGCCCACTTCAGGGTTATTAACAAACACTTCATAACCGGTCTGTTTACTCCAGCCAGAACGCGCCACCTTCATACGTTGGCCCTGGTAAATAAAAGGTGCGATGGCAAAAAAGCCAAGGTCTTTGATGGCCTCACCAAATACACGGGTCATAAGCTGCTCAGCCTTGGGTCCTTGCACGGCTAGGGGGAACATATCGGGTTCCCTTACTTCCACGTCTAAGCCAAAGCCTACAGCGAGGCCTTTGGCCCAAAGTAATACATCGGAGTCTGCCACCGACAAACGCCAATGCCGATCATTGATCTTAATGCCGACGCCATCACTAATCATGTTGCCGTTTTCGTCACACATAGGTACGTAGTAACACCGTCCTACCTTGGCATGGGTCAGATCCCTTGGCGTCATATATTGCGCCAGCTGATTAGCCCCTGGCCCCATCAAGGTCACCTGTTTTTCACAACTCACGTCCCATACTTGAACATTTTCACACAAGTGCCAGTAATCTACCTCTATACCACGGAATGAAGTGGCTAATAAGGTGTGGTTATAGACCGTGTAACCACTCGCGCCGGCAGCCTCTACGCGGCTACTAAAAGGGGTGCGGCGAGTACGACGCGACATGGATAAGTGTGGGCGCATGCAAAGGGCTCCGTTGCACAAAAAGTGCCTTTATTCTGCCCGCAATTGATCTAGGCATCAAGTCTTCTTGTTGAAGGATGCAGGGCTAAGTCGTTCCACTCCCTACCAAGGCGCAAATAAGCAAATATTCCCATTATTTCTTTCTGGTGCTAGACTTTTCAAACCTATAAAAGTTGCCTTGAACGCGCTTGGTAAAAGTGTTTTATTAGCCCAATTAAGCCCAACTAAGCCCAACTAAGCCGCATAAGCCTGTTCATCCATATTGAGCTCTTGCAGTGCTGTAGCCATCAACACCTTGGCTTTAGTCATGGCTGCGGTGCGCACATGGCCGTAGCCACGCACGTCATCAAACAGGCTTAAAGCAGCTAAAATGCTGCTTTGGTTGTGAGCGTTTAGCAAGCCCATCAAGACCTCAGTCTGGGCTAAAAAATAAACTAAAAACTCACGTTCTGCTTTGCGTTCTGGGTGATAGCCGAATGGGTCTAATGTGCTGCCCCGAATACCCTTAAGCATCGCCAAAGGTTTCATAAGGTGTAACATCCAACTCCCAATACGGTATTTTTTGGGTTGATTAAGGTGCTTGTTCCAACTGGCAAAGCCTAGGGGTGAAAGGTTCAGTGAAAGACTATATTGCCCCGTAAACTCAGCATCTAACTGAGCCTTTAAGTTGGTTTGAGTAAACAGGCGAGCCACTTCATATTCATCCTTGATGGCCAATAACTTAAAGTAGGCCGTCGCTAATACCCGCATTAAGGCCCCACTTTGGTCGTCTGGCAGCAGCGATCTACATCCGGCCCCTTACCATACCAGATGCCCACCAAGCCATCGTATTGAGCTTCTTTAGAGAGGTGAAGCTGTTGCGAACCCCACACCATAGTGGCGGCTAACTCTTCGTTGACGCCGGGTTGGAAGCGAATGTTATATTGATCTAAGTAGGGTTTTGCGAGAACTAGAGTTTTATCAAGTAAACCCAGTGGGGAGCCACGATAGCCACTAATGAAACCACCGGTCTTTAAACCTGCAGCTTGGTCGCGACGCACTTGGGCCATGGGAATGCGAGCCAGGGCTTGCACGCCATTCATATACACTTGGCCGGATGTTGACGGTAACACTCGTATAAGTCTTGGGGCTGGTGGGCAAGTGGTTTGGTCATGGCTAACGAGTCTCATAGTAATAGCGTGATGTGGATAGCTAGTATGACTTTTTTGAGCTGGAAAATTTTTGCGTCTTGCTATAAAATAAGCCACTAATGTGCAATATTATTATTACATTTTTTGAAAATATAGGACTTTTGTCCTAATTTGGTTAAATATGAAGATAGACTCTTTTGATATAAAGATATTACAACAGCTACAAAAAGACGCAAGTCAGTCCGTGCACACCATTGCTGAGCAGGTTGGCTTATCGCATACGCCCTGTTGGCGGCGTATTAAGCGTCTGCAAGAAAGTGGAGTGATTAGTGCCAACGTGGCCTTGGTTAATGCCAAGAAAGTGGGGCTGGGGGTGGTGGTGTTTGTGACCGTGAAACTCAATAGCCACGACGAACAGATATTGGCACAGTTTGAAAGTGCAGCAGTGGCCATGGATGAAGTCATGCAGTGCTACATTATGTCTGGAGACGTGGATTATTTACTACGTGTTGTGGTGCAGTCTATAGAACAGTATGAGCAAACTCTCAAGCGTAAATTAGTTAATTTACCTGGTGTTGCAGCGCTTAATTCTAGTTTTGCGCTGCGCGAACTAAAAAATCAGCATTTATTACCTTGGCAGTTAGTGTCTACTGGAAACTTGCAACATTAACCCTTAAGGGGAATGCATAATAAAGTCAGGCACAATGCCAGACTGGCTAATGTAGGGTGCAATATCTTGGTTGGCAAATAAACCGTGGCCTGTGACCAAAGCGGTTTTTAAGCCATAAGCAGCCCCACCAAGAATGTCTGTGTGTAAGGTATCGCCCACCATTAAAATACGCTGCTTAGCAATATGCTCCAAATTGGCGCCGGCCAGTTGATAAATATTGGCAAAGGGCTTGCCAAAAAAATGCAAGGTGACGCCCGCAATGTGGCTCAATTGGTGGGCGAAATAGCCCGGTTCTAAACTAAAGTCATGTTCCCTCGGTGCCACCAAATCAGGATTACCCACCCAGACTGGGCGCGGATTTTGGGTCAGGCTTTGCACCAATAAGTTTTGTTGATGTGGGGTCCAATGAGACGCGCCGAGCAATATAAAACCACTGACCTGATCGAATACTTCAATGGCGTTGCCCAAGGCAAGGCTGTGTACCGGTAAGGTCAGTAGTTGCGAATCTGGCCCAGCCATGACCCCCCAAAGGCATGCGTCTTGTGGCTGGGGAAAAGCCGTGATAAGCCCCTTGCACAGGGCATCTCGACTAGCGACAATATTATGTAAAGCGAAGTTAAACCCCATTTTTTGCAATTTTTGCTGGGCTTCAAAGGCGGGTAGACTCGCACCATTGGTTAAGACCATTACTTTTTTGCCTGCTGACTGCAGGTACTTCACTGCTGCAGGCGCACTTTTTATCGCAGTTTGGCCGACGTTGAGCACCCCAAAGGCATCCAACAAAAATATGTCAAAGTGCTGCGCCACATCAGCCAGGCCTTTAACCCACATGCTGGTCTGTGGGAAGTCTGCTCTAGGCAGGGTGTGCCGTATTGACTCATAGTGCTGGAAAGCCCATCGAGCATTTATGTCACTGGTGTTTGAGTGGCTTTGCATAGTTAGCAGTTAAGCGCCTTGGCGTTTTAAAAGGGCCTTTATTTCGGCCAACTCATTGCGTAAATCGGTCATCGAGGGCTCTCCCTCTGCCAAGCGTTCGGCAGCGTTTTCATTTTCCATGACATTAACGACGATACCAATGACCATGTTCAGAAAAGCAAAGGTCGTGAGAAAAATAAAGCTTAAGAAAAACACCCATGCGTAGCCATAGACCTCCATCACCTCATACATTACATCGGTCCAATCTTCAAACGTCATCACTCTAAATAGGGTGAGCATGGAGATGGATATATCACCCCATAAAACAGAGTTAATAGTACTAAAAAAGGTGGTGCCAACAGCGGCGTAAATGTAAAAAATGATAAACATCAACATCAGTACGTAACCCAACTGGGGCATCGCCTTGATCAGTGAGTTAAGCAATATGCGTAGTTCTGGCACCACCGAAACCATGCGCAATACCCGGAAAATGCGGATAAGTCGGCCAACCAAAGCTAATTCACTGTCTTCTATCGGGATAAGGCTGACCACCACAATAATAGTGTCGAACACGTTCCAGCCATTGAGAAAAAATCTACTTTTTTTGGGGTCACCAGCAAACCGGATGCTGATTTCTACCAAGAAAAAAATCGTAATGCCAAGGTCTAAAAAACCAATAAAGGTAATGAGCTGCGAAGGCATGGAGTAGGTCTTAGCGCCAATTACTAGTGCAGACAGCAGGATGATACTGACCACAAATAACTCAAATATTTTGTTAGATCGTAAGGTGAATAAACGAGTTTGTAAACTGAGGGGTATCATTGCAAAAGGGCTCATTGAGCCCGAAAGAAAGGGCTGTTTTAGGGACGCCGATAAATATACCTTGCTTGCTGTATGGCTACAATGGCCGCTAGGCCTAGTTGCGCAATATAATGCCTTTTTAACAGCATGCTGTAGCCCTGAGGCCATGTGTTTTTAGTGCGAGGTTTAAAGAGGAGGCTCTGTTACGAGCCACAACGGGGTTGAGCATAAGTATTCACTGTGCCCTCTCAGACACTCGCTTTTGACTAGTTTTAGTGGGCCTGTTGATAAGGTCCATTACCTGCCCACAATAATTACTTTAAGCAGTCTGCCATTAAGCGCAAGGGTGTGATAACCTAGGATTTGATATTGGTAATAATAACTTACCAATTTACGGGTTATGTATCAGGCTTTACTTATGAACACCTTATCAAATGCACCTGCAGAACATGCACTTCAAGGTGGCGCCAATGTGGCGGCACTAATTAGCGAGTTAAAGAACATACTGCCAGCGTCTGGCGTGATTCTGTCAACCGAAAGTCAAAGGCCTTTTGAATGTGACGGCTTGGCTGTGTATCAACAACTGCCATTAGTCACGGTGATCCCAGAAAATGTGAGCCAAGTGCAAGCTATTTTGCGCCTGTGTCATTTGCATCGAGTGCCATTGGTGCCCAGAGGGGCGGGTACTGGCCTATGTGCTGGCGCCATGCCCCATGCTGAAGGGGTGCTTTTGGTGGTGACCAAGCTCAATCAAATTTTACACATCAATCATGATACGTGCACAGCAACGGTTCAGCCTGGTGTGCGTAATTTAGCCCTTACCGAGGCTGTAGCCCCTTTTGGCCTCTATTATGCGCCAGATCCTTCTTCTCAAATTGCCTGCACCATTGGTGGCAATGTGGCAGAAAACTCGGGAGGTGTACATTGCCTTAAGTACGGTCTCACGGTTAATAATCTGCTCCAAGTGACGATGGTGACCATTGATGGGCAGTTAATGACCTTGGGTGGTGAAGGCTTAGATGAACCTGGTATGGATTTATTGAGCCTAATGGTAGGTTCAGAAGGTTTGTTAGGTGTAGTGGTGGAAGCGAAGGTTAAATTATTACCACGGGCGCCCCGAGTGCAGGTGCTTTTGGCTGCCTATGACAATGTGACTGCGGCGGGCGATGCGGTAGCCGCACTGATAGGTCAGGGCATTATTCCTGCGGGTTTAGAGATGATGGATCATTTGGCCATTAGTGCAGCCGAAGATTTTGTTAAAGTGGGTTATCCCACAGATGCCCAAGCCCTACTGATTTGTGAGTTAGATGGCACCGATGCCGAAGTTGAAGAACAGTTGGCTTTGGTGAGTGAGTGCTTTAAGCAGCATGGGGCTTATCATATCCGTATTGCTAAAGACGCAACAGAGGCTGCGGCCCTATGGCAGGGGCGCAAAGCAGCTTTCCCTGCAGTAGGGCGTATATCACCCGATTATTATTGCATGGACGGCACCATACCGCGTAGCCAAGTGGGCCATGTGTTAACGCGTATAAGTGAGTTGTCTCAGTTTTACGGGCTTAGAGTGGCTAATGTTTTTCATGCTGGAGACGGTAATTTACATCCGCTGATTTTATTTGATGCAAGTATTGATGGTGAGCTTGAGCAAGCAGAATTACTTGGCGGAGACATACTTACCCTATGTGTTGATGTGGGTGGCACAATTACTGGAGAGCATGGTGTCGGTTTAGAAAAAATGCCGCAAATGCCCTATCAGTTTGCTGATGCAGAACTAGCTCAGTTCAGGCGTTTAAAGGCAGCCTTTGATAGTGAAGAGTTGCTCAATCCTGGCAAAGCCATTCCCACGCTTAAGTATTGTCAAGAATACCGGAGCTTACAACATGGGTGATTTAACTCAGCAGTTGGTACAGCAAATTCAACACGCCTATGCCACTAAAACACCCCTTAAAATTGAGGCTGGCAACACTAAAACTTACTTAGGCCGAGAGACCTCCGGTGAAGTGGTTGATATGGCTGGTCATAGTGGTGTCATCAGTTATAGCGCCACTGAATTGGTCATTCGAGCACGCGCAGGCACCAAAATTTCACTACTCAATAATTTATTAGCCGAACAACACCAACGCCTGCCCTTTGAACCCCCAAGCTTTGCTGGAGCTGCCACCATTGGCGGCACAGTAGCAGCCAACCAAACGGGGGCTTCACGGCCCTGGTTTGGCGGTGTTAAAGACAGTTTACTCGGTTTAGGGCTGATTAATGGCTATGGTGAGGCCATGCAGTTTGGCGGCCAAGTAATGAAGAACGTCGCTGGTTTTGACATCACACGTTTACAGTGTGGTGCCATGGGCAGCCTCGGTCTCATTACTGAGGTGTCTATAAAAGTATTGCCAGAGTTTAAAGCAGGGCATACTTTAAGCTTTGAAATGACTGCAGAAGCAGCGTTAGAGGCTATGTTGCGCTGGGCTAACCTAAGTTTGCCCATTACTGGCATGAGTCACATGCAAGGAATACTCTACGTACGCCTGCAAGGTGGAGAAAGTGGTGTGGCCTCGGCCAGCCAGTTTTTGGGGGGTGCAACCCTGACTCCCAAGGTCGCCGAACAATTTTGGCAGTCCATTAGAGAAGGTAGTGCATTACAGCCGCAGCATGATCAAACACTTTGGCGCTGGAGTGGGTCAAGTGATCGTCCACTGCACACACTACCAAATACGGCGTTGATTAATTGGGCGGGCGCTGAACGTTGGGCCTTAACCCAGAGTTCAAACTGTCCTGCAGATGATCTAATTCAATACCAAGGGGGTG
>ENA-ORXF01002517-ORXF01002517.1-marine-metagenome-genome-assembly--contig:-NODE-2517-length-10836-cov-4.255414_pt1 | contig 10836 bp, 12 predicted proteins | sample MGYA00237864_ERZ511476 | MGnify/ENA primary metagenome ERZ511476 (study PRJEB26306, sample SAMN06343908) | marine metagenome | isolation source: coastal waters | place: Atlantic Ocean: West Antarctic... | reverse complement strand
AGAGATAACGATCTATAGAAGGATAAATTACAGGGCAATAGATATTGACCGGGCAATGACCGGGGTAGTCACGTTTTGATTTGCTATAGATAGACCGCGCACACGCGCCTGCGAATATCACGCACTGCAAGTGAATACAATACTTGACACGCTAAATACACGAATAAAGCAGTAATGAGTAAAAAGTACAATGTAATCAACAACTTAGAGGCCAACTCGCGTCTAAGCGGTTTTCAGGGCATACCCGTTATGATCATGTGGGGTATCGGCAAAGTCGCTTAGAATGCAATTCTGGACTTCCTAGCGGCAACAAGGATAAGTCAAGCATTATCGTTCACTATATGCACAGCGTTCATGGTGTTCGCTAACGTACTGGTGGTGGAATGTCAAGCAGGCCAGCTATACGCTCACGGCTTTAGATGAACGCACAAGGCACAAGATCATGGGCAAACCAAGGAGCGGCCTGACAGCCAAGCAACGCCACTTTGCAATGGCACTGGGCAGTGGGGCTGGCATGACGTTAAGCGATGCCTACCGGGAGGCTTACGACTGTGACGGCAAAGGCAAAGGTGGCAAGGGCATGAGTGCTGCGGCTATTCGTAATGAGGCAAGCAAGCTGGCGGCAAACCCTGATATCACCGCTATGGTTTCACGGCTTAGGGCTACTAGCGAGAGGGCTGCACAAGCCTCACAGGTCTCGGACAGAGACAAAGTTTTAGAGCTGCTGCGTAGACTGATGACTGATGCCGAGCCTAACGACACCAACCGGCTCCGGGCTGCCCAGCTATTGGGCCAGACCATTGGCTTGTTCAAGGATGTTATTGAGACCAGCAGTGGTGACCGGGACAGCACCGAGGTAGCCAGCGAAATAGAGCGACGCCTTGCCGCACTGCAATCACCAGCTATAGATGACACGACCACTGACAACCTGCATTAGCCTGTACTATCACCAGCGCCAAACAGTTTGCACACGCTGCACACCGTACACAAACAGGTAGGGTACGCCGCACAACGAACGCTAACAGTTGTACACCCCGCCCCTCTGCCCAACCAGTCAGGATCTGCGGGACACCCCCACCCCCCCTATGGCCGGTCAACTACACGACTTATATACATAGTGATTCGCTCAAGTAATTACCAAAAAAATATACACTCTGCGTAGTCAGTAAGCAGTACTACCCTTTTTTTACAGGGAAAGGGGGTATGAATCCTAGTGCAAAAAAATTTTGCAAAAAACTAGGAATTGGCCTTGCGCCCCGCTGACCGATTCTGTACCTTCTGTAAACTAACTTATTCCGCTAGGAATATTCCAAGCCTCTGTAAGGTTCCACTTAGAATGTACATAGTCTTTTTTAGGTAGATATCTAAGTTTAGGTAGATTCCTAAACGGGAATATTCCTAAGGAGATTTATGTCTGTTTTAGACAGGGTAGACCCTAGCCTTTTAAAGAAAATACCCAACCTTCCCGAAGAAGAGCAGAGAGACATACTTGCGCTCATAGAGGAGTTGGAAGAGGCTGAGAACAAAGAAAAGGCCCGTGATGGGTTTATGCCGTTTATTAAACGTGTATGGCCTGCTTTTATTGAGGGGCGCCATCATAAGATCATGGGTGAGGCGTTTGAGCGGGTTGCCCGTGGTGAATTAAAGCGCTTAATCATTAATATGCCTCCACGGCATACCAAGTCAGAGTTTGCTTCGTACTTACTCCCTGCTTGGTTTCTAGGTAACTTCCCAGAAAAGAAAATAATTCAAACCGCCCACACTGCTGAGCTATCTGTTGGCTTTGGTCGTAAGGTTCGTAACCTAGTAGACAGTGATGACTACAAGTCTGTATTCCCTAACTTGGGCCTACGCTCCGACTCAAAGGCTGCTGGACGCTGGAGTACCAACCAAGGCGGTGAATACTTCGCTATTGGTGTTGGTGGTGCCGTAACCGGTAAAGGTGCGGATTTGTTAATTATTGATGATCCTCATTCAGAGCAAGAAGGGCAAAGCGCCGACCCCGGTGTGTTTGATAAAACCTACGAATGGTATACCTCCGGGCCTAGACAGCGTCTACAGCCGGGTGGAGCGATCATTGTTGTAATGACTCGATGGCACAAACGAGACCTAACCGGTCAGATTATTAAATCTTCAGTCCAAAGGTCTGGCACAGATGAATGGGAAGTCATAGAGTTTCCAGCAATTATGCCTTCAGGCAAGTCTCTGTGGCCTGAGTTTTGGCCCTTGCCAGAGTTAGAGTCCCTGCGTAACGAGCTACCCGCTTCAAAATGGAATGCCCAGTATCAGCAAGACCCAACTTCAGAAGAGGGTGCGTTGGTGAAACGTGAGTGGTGGCGCGAATGGGACAGCGACGTACCTCCTGATTGTGAGTTTATAATACAATCTTGGGATACGGCATTCCTTAAAACGCAACGTGCCGACTACTCAGCTTGCACAACGTGGGGTGTTTTTTATCAGCCCGACAGCGTGGGCAATATGCAAGCCTGCATAATCCTGCTAGATGCTTTGAAGGAGCGTTTAGAGTTCCCGGAGCTTAAAAAGAAAGCTTTAGAGTATTATCAATACTGGGAGCCTGATGCCTGTATTGTAGAAGCCAAGGCTGCTGGCACACCGTTAATCTTTGAATTGAGAGCTATGGGCATTCCAGTAGCTGAGTACACTCCGTCTAGGGGTAATGACAAGATTTCTCGTGTGAACGCCGTGTCAGACCTATTTGCGTCTGGCAATGTGTGGCGCCCAAACACTAGGTTTGCAGAAGAGGTTGTTGAGGAATTTGCATCGTTTCCTGCCGGGGAGCATGATGACTTGGTTGACTCATCCACACAGGCGCTACTACGTTTTAGGCAGGGTGGATTTTTAAGATTAAGCAGCGATGAAGAGGAAGAGCCTTTTTATCCAAAGAAAGCTAATTACTACTAGAGATAAATTATGGCTAATAAATACAGCAAACAAAGGCATAGCCCTTCAAAGTTTCCAAACGCTACCGCAACTTCAAGGCCAGAGACCGCGCAAGAAAGAAAAGACCGGGTAGGTAGTAAAAGATATCCCGGTGACAAGGTTACTAATCCAAATTCTAAAACTGAAGAAGTGGACACGTTTGCAAGATCCTCAACAGCAGCTAATCGTCAAGCAGCCAAAAAAAGAATGAAGGCTGGTGGCAGAGTACGCATGGACGGCACAGCAACCCCTAGATAAGGAATCTTATGGCGTTTCTTCAAAGTAACATCCCGTACTTTAAGTGCTGGGTGAGAAAGGAGTACACACACAATCACAGCAAGTATCACGGCGAGTTTGTACACGCTATGGCAATTGCTGTTACTACGATGCCAAAGAGGTGTCTTAGCTTTCAGTTAATATTTACTGGTGCAGAGACATACGACACTGATGAGCCTAATGTTCATGGTGGCGCCATGTGGGCAAGAATGCCGATAACCGCTCTAGTTGCTGACACGCCGTTTCAAGAGTGGCCTGAGCCAATGCCTGTATATGCAGCACAACCTTGGGATTGTAGTTCCAGAGAACATTCGGTATATGTACTTGAGAGAGCCTCTCCGAGTCCGTGGCTTGCTAAGGTAGATGGAGAATTCTACCCGGCTAAGTATATGTTTACTGTAGACTATACTGATAATGAAATAGCCGATGACCCTGCACAACACAAGCAGTCGCATGTCATGGAGTTATTGGATGCTGGCCCTTATACGGGTAACATTATTGCACTACCAAACAACCGAGTGCGCGTAACGCATCCAGCTTGGTTTGAGACCGGAGAGGGGGCGCCTGATTTTAGGCCTTCTCAACAAATACATTACAGCAAGTCTGATCTAGACTACACGTTGGATGTAAACAGAGTTTTTGATAATTTATATGCGGGAGATTCCAATGATGAAGAAGAAACCTAAAGGTATGATGGGTGGTGGCAAGATGAAAACCAAAGGCATGATGGGCGGCGGTAAGATGAAGACCAAAGGCATGATGGCTGGCGGCAAGACCAAGATGAAGTCTAAGGGCTATGCTGCTGGCGGCAAAGCAATGCCTATGGCTGAGAAAGATGGCGAAATGGTTCCAGCTTTTCTAGCATCTGACGGTGGCAAAACCCCAAACAAAACGCGAATGGGATCGAAGATGTACGCTAACGGTGGTGTTGCTAAAATCCAAAGAATGGAAGGCGGCGGTAAAGTTCGCGGTTCTGGCGCTGCTCGCAATCAAAAGTTTGGACGGAATGGATAAATGGCTATTGAACGCCCACTAGAAACGCCAAGCTTTGATGATGAAGGGATGGAGGGTGGATCTTTAGAGATAGAGATCGTTGATCCTGAGTCCGTTACTATATCTGATGACGGAGAGACAATCTTTGAGTTTGATGAAGATGATCTAGATGATGAAGATATTCCGCATGATGCAAACTTAGCGGAGTTTATTGAAGAGAATCTACTTGGCACTATTGCTAATGATCTAGTGGGTGCGTTTCGCGCTGACAAAGATAGTCGTTCAGACTGGGAGCGTTCTTATATCGAAGGCTTAGACCTGTTAGGTTTAAAGCATGAAGAGAGAACAACTCCTTGGGACGGCGCTTGTGGCGTGTTTCATCCATTACTCACCGAATCTGTAATACGATTCCAATCTCAAGCTATTCAAGAGATCTTTCCTGCCAGCGGCCCGGTAAAAACCACCGTCATTGGCAAAGTTGACGAAGAAAAAGAAAAGCAAGCTCATAGGGTTCAAGACTATTTGAATTATATGCTTACTGAAAAAATGACTGAGTATCGGTCAGAAACTGAACGTATGCTTTTTTCTTTACCATTGGCTGGTTCAGCGTTTAGAAAGGTTTATTACGACCCTAGTTTGGGCAGGCCTTGCAGTATGTTTGTCCCTGCTGAAGATTTTGTTGTCAGTTATGGCGCTTCAGACTTAGAAACATGTGAGCGAGCGACTCACATCATGAAGCGCACAAGTAATGAGGTGCGTAAGCTACAGATTTCAGGATTTTATGCAGATATTGAACTGCCAAACTCCTCCCCCGGCCTTTCTGGCGATAGAATTAAAGACAAGTACAACGAACTTACTGGTGATGAGCCAAGTTACGATAGCGACAGTAGGCATACCATACTCGAAATGATGGTTGACTTGGATCTTGAGGGCTTTGAAGACATGGATGGTGATGAGCCTACCGGTGTTCAACTGCCATATGTTGTAAGTATAGATTTAAGCTCTAGAAACATCTTATCCATAAGAAGAAATTGGTACGAAGAAGACGAACGCAAGCTCAAACGCCAACACTTTGTGCATTATCAGTATATGCCCGGTCTAGGGTTTTATGGTTTTGGGCTTATTCACATGATTGGTGGCTTGGCAAAGTCTGCTACGTCTATTTTGCGTCAATTAGTTGATGCGGGAACCTTGGCAAACCTTCCGGGCGGTCTAAAATCTAGAGGATTACGGATTAAAGGTGATGATACGCCAATTATGCCGGGTGAATTCCGTGATGTAGACGTTCCGGGCGGCACAATACAAGATAATATAAGATTTTTACCCTACAAAGAGCCAAGTACGGTTTTATACCAACTTATGGGCGATATTGTAGAGGAAGGTCGGCGTTTTGCTTCTGCGGCTGACATAAAAGCAGCAGATATGAACGCGGAGGCGCCAGTTGGAACGACTCTAGCCCTTCTAGAGCGGTCAATGAAGGTTATGAGCGCGGTTCAAGCACGTTTACACGCCTCTATGCGTACTGAGCTAAGACTGCTGTCTAAAGTTGTAAAAGACTTTGGGCCTGAGGATTATCCGTATCAAGTAGACGATAAAGCTGTCACTCGCGAGGACTTTGATGATCGCATAGATGTAATTCCAGTAAGCGATCCAAACGCAGGAACAATGGCTCAAAGGATAATGCAGTATCAAGCAGCCCTTCAGTTGGCTCAACAAGCTCCTGATATGTATGACCTGCCTTTACTGCATCGTCAAATGCTAGAAATACTTAACATCCGTGACGCGGATAAGATTGTGCCTCTTGAAGACGATATGGAGCCAACAGACCCAATATCCGAAAACATGAACATAATTAACAGTGAACCGGTAAAAGCCTTTGCTTATCAAGACCACGAATCACATATTATTGCTCACAAGTCTCTTATAGAAGACCCAAAGATCATGGAGATCATGGGCAAGAGTCCAAACGCGCAAAAAGCTGGGGCAGAACTTGCGGCTCACATTCAAGAGCACCTTGCGTTTCAGTATAGGCTTGAGATTGAGAAACAACTTGGTGTTGAACTACCTTCTCCAAATCAAGCGCTGCCAGAAGATATAGAGTTCCGTATATCAAGGTTAGTCGCGCCTGCTGCTGAACAACTCTCAGGCAAAAATAAACAAGAGGCTCAAGCAAAGCAAGCTCAACAGCAAGCTCAAGATCCAATCATTCAGATGCAACAAAAAGAGTTACAAATCAAAGAGATGCAAGCGCAAACTAAAGCGCAATCTGAGATGGCTAAAATACAACTTGATATGCAGAAAGCATCAAGCAATATACAAATACAAAGGGATAGGCTTGATCAAGAAGGCCGCATAGCAAACGCCAAATTGGCGGCAAGTATTTCAGAAAACAACACAAAAGAAGAATTAGAGGAAAGAAAAATCACCTCTAAGGAACAGGTTGATGGCTTTAGAATAGGCCAAGAAATAGCTAAGGACTTAATTGGTGAGTAGTGTATCCTCTGTAAACAGTTTTGAGTACTATCGAAAAGCGCTCCGTACCCATATGAATGAGTACTCTGACCACATAAGTGGTGGCGCGTGTAAAGATTATAATGAATACTCAAGATGTGTCGGGATCATTGAAGGGCTGGCAATGGCAGAGCGAGAGCTTTTGGACATGCAAGCCAAGATTGACGAAGACTACTCCGCATAAGCGGTGCAAGCGACTCTGGACGCTTTTTTCCAGTGCAAAAGGACAACTAGTGAGCGAATCATTAGCAACAACCGATGACTTAGAGTCCCAAGAGGATGATCAGTCGCGCAAAGCAAAGCAATTACCTCAACCTAGAGGGTATAAAATACTTATTGCTTTACCTGAACCCGAGGAAAAAACGGCTGGGGGCATTCTTAAAGCCCATGAAACGCTGCACAATGAAGAAGTGGGATCTATTGTAGGTATGGTCTTAGAGTTAGGGCCAGATGCATACAGTGATTCACAGCGGTTCCCATCCGGTGCGTCTTGTAAAAAAGGCGACTTTATTATAATGCGGTCTTTTTCTGGAACTAGGTTTAAGATCCACGATAAAGAGTTTCGCTTGATTAACGATGACAGCGTAGAAGCTGTTGTGGAAGATCCACGGGGGATTATTAAGCTATGAGTGAAGCACAAGAAGGCATGGACTTTCAGGAAACTTCTCCAGAAGATAAGTTTTTTGGTGTCAAAACAACTATTTCTCGAAGCGTAAAGGATGAGGAGCCATCAAACCCTGACATAGAGTTAGAGGTTATTGATGATCGACCAGAAGATGATCGTCGCGCCCCAAGAGCGGGTTCAGACGAAAACTCTGATGATGATGAATTGTCTGGTTATAGTGATCGGGTTCAAAAAAGAATTAATAAGCTTCGTTACGAACAAAACGAAGAGCGAAGGCAGCGAGAAGCTGCTGAAAAGTTACGAGAAGAAGCTGTAGTTTATGCTCAGCAAGTAACCGCAAAGAACAAAGAGTACGAGTCTCTAATCAACCGTGGTGAAGCCGCATTGATTAGTCAGATAAAAGGAAAGGCCGAGTTAACGCTTGAGTCTGCTAGACGGCAATACAAGACTGCTTACGAAGAAGGCGACACAGATAATGTTGTTGCCGCTCAAGAAGGGCTTATGAAGGCCCAATCTGAGCTTGCAGAAGCGGATAAGTATGAGCGAGGACTTGCTAACAAGCCTGTTAATGTCCCACAAGACAATTATCAGCAGCAAGTTTATCAGCAGCAACAAGCTAGAGAGCAAGCTTATGCCGCGCAACAACAGCAACAGCAACAGCAAGCTCAAGTTACTGTTGAGCCAGAAGCTCAGCAATGGGCAGAAAAGAATAGCTGGTTTATGAAACCCGGCTACGAAGAAATGACTAGTTTGGCTTACGGCGCTCACGCGAAAGCGGTGTCGGATAATGTAGCTCCAAACAGTATTGAATATTTTGAAAGAATTGACAGTCGAATGCGTAGTGCATTCCCTGAATATAATTGGCATGATTCCAGCGATACATATGGACGTAACGCGCCCGTGAATGTCAACCAGCCTTCGTCGGTGGTAGCCCCCTCCTCTAGGAGTAATGGAGCTAAACCGCGCAAAGTACGGCTAACGTCCAGTCAGATTGCTCTCGCAAAGCGAATCGGGCTTACCAATGAACAGTACGCAATGCAACTCATCAAGGAGGGCAAATAGTGTCTGAAGAGCGCAAACCTAGAAATAGTGATACGCGAGAAGCGTCTACAAGAACAAGCGATACTTGGGTTCCAGCGTCTATACTGCCAGACCCACAACCACAAGATGGTTGGGTGTTTAGGTGGGTTAGAACTAAAACCCTTGGAGAATCCGATAATGTTCACGTTTCCAGAATGTTTAGGGAAGGATGGCAGCCTGTGAAAGCAGAAGACCACCCAGAACTAATGCTGGCATCTGACATCGGCTCTCAGTTTGAAGGTAACGTCGAGGTTGGTGGTTTACTACTATGCAAGGCTGATGAAGCCCGAATGGCAAGCAGAACCAAACACTTCCAAGAGGTTGCTGAAAACCAAATGCAGTCTGTAGATAATAACTTTTTGCGTGAAAATGATCCTCGTATGCCTCTGTTAAATACAGAGAGAAGCACACGAATATCTTCATTTGGTAAGAATTAACCCTTGAATTAGGGTTAGCCGATTAATTAAGGAGGCCTATTATGGCTATCGCTGCTACCCCCACAGGCGCAGAACCGGTTGATACCTTGAGCGCGAGTGGATCTTTCACAGGAAAGATTCGCCACATCAAGATCGCAAATGCATATGGAACTGCCATTTTTTATGGTGATTTCGTAAAGCTTGTTGCTGCTGGTACTGTTGAAAAATCTGCCATAACAACTGCGGTTGTTGCTGGCACGGTTGGTATTTTTGTAGGCTGTGCTTACACTGATCCAAGCACAAACCAGATGACGTTTAACCAACAATTCCCAGCTTCAACTGCTTCGGATGATATTGTTGCTTACGTCGTTGACGATCCTAAATTGTTATTCCGTATGCAGGGTGATGAGGCTATTGCTCAAACCGGCTTAGGTAATAACATATCAGCAGTTAACACTGCGGGATCAACATCCATCGGTCGAAGCAAGAACGCCCTAGACGGCGGCTCTATTGCTACGACTAACACACTACCACTTCGTGTCGTTGACTTCGTAGATGGCCCAACCAGTGCTGTAGGCGATGCCTTCACGGACTGTATTGTGACCTATCTGCCTTTAAGTCACGCTTACGAAACCAAGCTTGGTGTATAAGGAGAATTAAGTAATGGCAATTTCAAGAGCGCAAATGCTTAAAGAACTCCTACCAGGGCTTAACGCCTTATTTGGTTTGGAGTATGAAAAATACGAAGATGAGCACACACTCATTTATGAGACAGAAAGTTCTGATCGTTCGTTTGAAGAAGAAGTAAAGCTTTCTGGCTTTGCTGCTGCCCCTGTTAAAGCAGAAGGCGCGGCAACAAGTTATGACTCTGCACAAGAGTCTTATACTGCCAGATACAACCACGAAACTATTTCGATGGGCTTTGCTATAACCGAGGAGGCTATGGAAGATAATCTTTATGATTCTCTTTCTGCTCGTTACACCAAGGCGCTTTCTCGCGCAATGGCATACACGAAGCAAGTCAAAGCGGCTAACTTGCTTAATAACGGCTTCACCACTTTCGATTCTGGTGATGGCGTAAGCTTGTTTAATGCTAGTCACCCGTTGGTAAACGGTGGGGTTAACTCCAACCGTCCATCAACTGGCGCTGACTTAAATGAGACCTCTCTAGAGAATGCAATCATCGAGATTGCTGCGTTCACTGATGAACGTGGTCTTCTGATTGCCGCTCGTCCTCGTCGTTTAATCGTTCCACCCGCATTGATGTTTACAGCAGATCGTTTGCTTGAAACAACTCAGCGGACTAACACGGCTGACAACGACATCAATGCTATTCGTAACATGGGTGCTATCCCTGAAGGTTACGCTGTAAATCATTATTTGACTGACAGCAACGCCTTCTTCTTGACCACCGATATACCGAATGGTATGAAGATGTTTGAGCGTACTGCGCTTGAAACTTCTATGGACGGCGACTTCGATACTGGTAACGTGCGCTACAAAGCGCGTGAGCGTTATTCGTTCGGCGTATCTGATCCATTGGGAATCTACGGTTCCCCAGGCTCTAGCTAGAGCTTTTAAGGACTGTCCGGTGTATTATCGGGCAGTCCTTTTTTTTATTCCTGACAAAATGTTTCACATGGAACAGTTTGACACTAACCCAGACAGGAGATACTCATGGGTAATACAACCTTCAATGGTGCAGTCCGTTCAGAGAACGGTTTTAAAGTCATTTCTAAAAATTCAACGACTGGTGTAGCCACCGATGTAGTTGATATTGCTTCTACCGGTATTGTAACCGCAAAATTTCTCAAGCACGTTGGCTTTGCAACAGGCGTTACTGTAAATACCACTGCGGGTGACAGCCCAGCCATTGGTCAGTTTACTCAACCTGCAAACACCATTATCACAGACATCAAAATCTTTTGTGATGTTGCTCCAGTTATTGGAGAAGGTGATATTGGCTATGAAGTTGGTACATCTTCTTCTGGCGCA
>ENA-ORXF01002515-ORXF01002515.1-marine-metagenome-genome-assembly--contig:-NODE-2515-length-10836-cov-8.728599_pt1 | contig 10836 bp, 8 predicted proteins | sample MGYA00237864_ERZ511476 | MGnify/ENA primary metagenome ERZ511476 (study PRJEB26306, sample SAMN06343908) | marine metagenome | isolation source: coastal waters | place: Atlantic Ocean: West Antarctic... | reverse complement strand
GCAAACTATAATTTTCAAATTGCACAGATTTACGGTGAAAAAGGCGCTTTTAAAAAAATGTTTCAATCTTATATTGACCTCATCGACAAAAACCCAGATTACATTAATAATGTGCAAAGATATGCCAGCAGATATCTTACAGAAGATGCAGAAAACAATAACAATATATTATTTCGAAAAACCCTTTTAAGAAAATCTGCGAGCAATCCAAAAGATGTTTGGAACGTACTCTTAAGCTGGTTGTTTGCTCAACAAAAAGAATACGGGAAGGCATTTATTCAAGAGCGTGCATTGTACCAAAGAAATCCCGAAAGTCTTTCACAAATATTCCTTTTGGGAAAGATTGCTTTTGAAAACACCGATTATGATGCAGCAAAACAAATTTTTGCGTTTGTAAATGAAAAAACATACCTTCGAGAAGAAAAGTTTGAGGCAAATTTATATTTAGCACATATTGCTGTAAAAACAAAAAGCGATCAAACAGAAAACCTCTTTCAATCACTTTTTTCGACTTTTGGTAAAAATGCAGCTACCATAAAACTTCAAGTTTTGTATGCTGATTATTTAACATTCCAAAAAAATGAAGCAATAAAAGCGATTGCAGTTTTAAAAGGCGCATTGGCTTTTTCTAATTCGAAATTTGACAAAGCACGAATAAAACTAAAGCTAGGGGACGTATTGGTTTTTACTGGGAAATACAACAAGGCACTCATCTACTTTTCACAAATTCAAACACAGTTAAAAAACCATCCTTTGGCACAAAAAGCGACATTTAAGGTTGCCCAAACGAGTTATTTTAAAGGTGATTTTACGTGGTCAAAAGCACAATTAAAAATCTTAAAAAGCGCCACAACTCAGTTAATTGCAAACGATGCAATCGATCTCTTTTTAACAATTACAGACAATGAACCGGTAGATTCCATTCCTTCTGGATTGACTGCATATGCAAAAGCAGATTTGCTGTCATTTCAAAATAAAAATCAAGAGGCAATTGCTGTATTAAAAAGTGTTCTTCTAAATTATAAAGGGCAACCCATCGAAGATGAAGCGCTTTTTAAGCAAGCAACACTCTTTATAAAACAACAAGAGTTTGAAAACGCAATATCAAATTTTGAAAAAATAATTGAGGGAGATTCAGAAGGTATTTTAAGAGACGATGCACACTATGCGTTGGCAGAATTGTATAATAATAAACTTAATAATCCAGAAAAGGCTTCAGAACATTATCAAAAGATTATTTTTGACTTCGCATCGAGTATTTATTTGGTAGATGCCAGAAAGAAATTTCGAAAATTACGCGGCGATACCTTTTAATACAGATAAATAAAACAACGATTTTAAAATAATTAACACCAGAAATGTACATATATAACGTAACAATAAATATTGACGAGAGTGTTCATAAAGAATGGCTTGCTTGGATGCATTTACATATTCCTGCGGTCTTGGATACAGGGCGGTTTTTATCGGCAAAATTTACAGAGGTATTGGTAAAAGAAGATATGGGCGGAAAAACATATTCAATACAATATACTGCAAATACAAGAAAAGATTTGGACGCTTATTATCTGCTTGATGCGGATCGGCTACAAAAAGACGGACTCGCAAAATTCGCAAATAAAATGGTCACTTTTAGAACCGAATTAAAAGTGATAGAGGAATTTTTTCCAACCACAATAAGGAATTAAAAAATGGACGTTAGAGCAAAAAAACATTTAGGACAACATTTTTTAAAAGATGAAGGTATTGCAAAAGATATTGCAGACGCCTTGACGGAAAGTGGCTACGAAAATGTGTTAGAAATTGGACCAGGTATGGGTGTTTTAACCAAATACTTATTGCAAAAAAAACCAAAAATCACGGTCATGGAACTCGATCGAGAATCTGTTGCTTATTTGCATGATACGTTTCCAAGTGAACATATTAAACTAAACACTTCAAAAGAAAAATTTGAAATTATTGAAGGGGATTTTCTAAAATATGATTTAGCGACTCTATTCAATAAAAAACAGACTGCAATTATTGGAAATTTCCCTTACAACATCTCTACTCAAATTGTTTTTAAAGCAATCGAGCATAGGGAGTTTGTTCCCGAATTTGCGGGCATGTTTCAAAAAGAGGTTGCCAAAAGAATTGCAGAAAAAGAAGGCAGTAAAGTATACGGAATTCTTTCGGTTTTAACACAAGCTTTTTTCGATGTAGAGTATCTTTTTACGGTTCCTCCAACCGTTTTTAACCCGCCTCCAAAAGTAGATTCTGGTGTAATTAGATTGGTTCGAAAAAAAGATTATTCACTTCCTGTAGACGAAAAAATATTCTTTAGAGTTGTAAAAACAGCTTTTAATCAACGTAGGAAAATGTTGCGTTCTAGCTTAAAATCTTTCAATCTTTCAGACACCTTAAAAGAAGACCCTGTATTTACAAAACGTCCAGAGCAGTTATCTGTGGCGGCTTTTATTTCTCTAACGCAAAAATTAATAGAAAATGGCATTTGAAATTTCTGAAGAGTTTCTAGAAAACCTAATTGGCTTTATCTATGAAAACAACGATTCTGAAATAATAGAGCTCTTTGCAGAAGTGCATTTTGCAGATATTGCAGAAGTTTTAGAGGAGGTCAGTTTTGATGAAGCTATTTACATTATAAAACTATTAGATAGCGAAAAAACATCAGAAGTTCTTACAGAGCTAGATGAGGATACCCGTGAAAATATTCTAGAAAATTTATCAGCAAAAGAAATTGCAGAAGAAATTGGTGAAATGGATTCTGATGATGCTGCGGATATTGTTGGAGAGCTTTCTCCTGAACGTCAAAAACGGGTAATTAACGCTTTAGAAGATGACGAACTAGCTGCTGATATTAAAGAACTATTGTCTTATGCAGACAATACAGCAGGAGCCTTAATGGCAAAAGAACTGGTAAAGGTTTATGAAACCTGGACGGTTGCTGGTTGTATGCGAAGAATTAGAGGGCAGGCACAAGAGGTTACCAGAGTGCACTCTATTTACGTTGTAGATTTGGAAGATAAATTAGTAGGTAGACTGTCTTTAAAAGACTTAATAGTAGCTAAGTCTGATCAAAAGATTTCAGAGATCTCTAAAGCTACAGTAGACGCTGTTAATGTAAATGAACATGATGAGGAAGTAGCTAAAATCATGGTAAAATATGATTTAGAAGCAATCCCCGTTGTAAATGATAACAATGTTTTATTGGGTAGAATTACGATTGATGATATTGTAGATGTTTTAAAGGAAGAAGCAGACAAAGATTATCAAATGGCTGCTGGTTTAACGCAAGATGTAGACTCTGACGATAGTATTTTTGAATTGACAAAAGCGCGTTTGCCATGGTTATTCCTAGGTTTAATTGGTGGTGTTGGCGCTTTTATAATTATGGAAGGATTTCAGGATGTATTTACTACCTACGCCTCTTTATTTTTTTTCACGCCCTTAATTGCCGCGATGGCAGGAAATGTTGGCGTACAGTCTTCTGCTATTATTGTACAAGGTTTGGCAAATGACGACGTAAAAGGAAGTATAAACAGTAGGCTCTTAAAAGAAATGCTTTTAGCTACTCTGAATGGCGCTATTCTTGCGCTATTTTTATTCCTTTTTGTTTGGGTTTATGAAGGCAAAATAGACCTTGCTTTAGCTATTTCTGTATCGCTTGTAGTGGTCATTATTATTGCTGGTTTAATTGGTACATTTGTTCCTCTATTTTTAAATAAGAGAGGAATAGATCCTGCAATTGCAACGGGGCCATTTATTACTACTTCCAACGATATTTTCGGAATCTTAATTTACTTTATGATTGCAAAAATGATTTTGGGCCTATAAAAAAAACCTCCCTGAACTAACAGAGAGATTCTCCACTTTTATTCTTCTTAACTTAACGTTAACCCCCTACGATTAAAGCTTCAATTAATTCCACTTATTCAGTGTTTCAGAACAAAAGATTACTTACTCAAAAATACCTTTAATTAAAATAATAGTTTTACTAGAAACCGTAATTCAGTGTCTAAAATTTTAAAAAATACTTATTAGATCTTTACAGTTTGAAATAATTTGGAATAGAAAAAACCTCTCTGAATAAACAAAGAGGTTTTCTTCCTTTTCTTTTTCACATAATATAAGCGATATCGCTTATATATACAACTTACCCACAAATTTATAGAAGCATAGATTTCTACAAAACAAAAGTAATTTGAATGGCGGGAATAATAGTGCGGAAAACTGCATTTAAAAGTGCGGATTTCTGTAAAAAATTAATCGATAATCCCTAGCTCTTTTGCCCTTAAAATTAAATCTATATTATTCTTGGCATTTAAATCTATTCTTAAATTTGCTAATTTTGCTTCGATAGATCGCAGCTTAATCTTAGTTCCATCGTGTTTCACAATAATCCCTTCTAAGTTACTGATTTTCGTGTGGTTAGGAAGTTCTTTTAATATCTGAATAGCCATTGCATCCATTTGAATCTGAACGCCGTTTCTTCGCATCAACTTTTGATGAATTTCATGGGTATAATAGTACTCATTTTTAAACATTTTTTGAAGCGCAAAACTAATTTCTAATGCATTGCATTTACTTTTTAATAAATACGCATTTGGCTTTAAATTACTAATTATACTATACACTTTATTGGTTTCTGTATGCCCGGTAATTACGCAAATTTTTATATCCAAACCATTTTCTTTAATTGCTTTTATCAAATCTTCGCCACAAGCTATATTAGTTTCTTCTGTAACATTATCAAAACTTAAATCTGCAAATAAAACTTGAAAAGGTTTTGTGTTTTGATTCGTTTTTATCAACTCGAATGCCTGATCACAATTCGTTGTTGTAACCACATCAAAATCACCTACTTCTTTTAAAGCGTGAAGTATGCCTTGTATTACTAATTGATGATCATCAACAATTAAAATTCTAGTTTTATTGCCCACTTTTAGATATTTCTATGTTTATGATTGTTCCTTTTTGGACTTCACTTTCAATGGAAAAAACGCCATTAATTTCTTCCACACGCTCTTGCATGTTTTTCAATCCAATTCCAGCTTTTTTTAAAGCGATTGGAAATCCTTTTCCATTATCAGAAACTATTAAAAAGACGGCCTTTTTGCTTTCACTGAAATTCAAACTAATTACGGTTGCTTCCCCGTGTTTTTTTGAATTTTGAATGCCCTCTCTAATCGCTAAAAATAAGGTTCTTTTTATAGAATCATTGATTCTTCTCCAGTTTATCGTTTCAATTCCTTGAACCTTTATTTTAAAGTTAACCTCAAAGTAATCTGATATTAAATTAATTATTTGGTCTTTAAAAGATACTTTTTCAAAACTCTCACTACTCAGTTTATGTGATAAATTTCGAACATTTTCTTTGATAACCTCTAAACTTTCTGCGGCAGCTATCTGCTCTTGTTTTGTCAATTTTAGATGCAATGTTATAAGATCTCCAGCAACTTCATCATGCAAAGATTTTGCGATTTGCTGCCGCTCTTTTTCGCGCACTTCAACTTGTTGCATTTTAGCTTTAAAAATTAATTTTTTCCTTCTCGTAAAGACAATACTTGTGCCAATAACAATCACCAAAAAACCAACACCCGCTAATAGCCATCCAATAGTTTTTTGTTGCCTTTGGGTTTCTAACTCTAATTGTTTTCTTAAATTTTCTTCTTTTAAACTCGCATTTTCAATGTCTTTTTTTTCTGTTTCATACCTAACTTTAGCAAATTGATTTTGTTGCTCTCGCTCCCTAATAAAAAGGCTATCCGTAAGGATTAAATGTGCTTCTAAATGTTTCCTTCCTTTTTCTCCTTTTACTAATTTAGATAAACGAAAAAGGTTTTCTTGAATACGCTCGCTAAAGTTTATTTTTTTTGCTAGTTTTAAGCCTTTCTTAGTGTGAAATATCGCTTTCTTTATTTGATGATTAGAAGCATATATTTCTCCTAAAAGCGAATGTGCGACCACTAACCCCTGGCTGATATAACTTCTACTCTGTTTAGACTTTAAAAGCTCTAAATACCCTTTTAAAGCTATTCCTTTATTACCCAACATAAAGTTATTGTAAGAGAAACCTCCTAAAGCAACTTCATACCTGTACAAACTATTGAACTTTAGACTGTCAATAGCCAAGCATTTCTTAAAGTACTCTAACCCTTTTATGTAGTTTTTTTCGCCCTCATACGACTTTGCAAGATGATTATACAATCTTGCCTGTTCATATTTTATTTTTACGTTGGGAATTCTTTTTTGAAGTTCAAAAAATTTTAAATAGTTTTTTCTAGCTTCTTTTTGTCTACCTCTTATAAATAGTACGTTACCTAATCTTTCATACAAAAGACCTGTAAAAAAAACCTCATTAAGAGGTTCTACAAAACGCAATCCCTCAATAATTGAGTTTTCGCTACCAATGTAGTCTCTCTCTTTGTATTGCATCGCAGCCATAGAAAGCAGTCTCCTGGTTGCCTCAAGAGAATCCTTTAACTGAACCGATATGTTTTTAGACTTACTTAAATAATAAAAACTACTGTCCGATTTTGCTAAATTGTCTTTGGAGTTTAAAACCTTAAAAAAAAGTGCTTGAAAATAGTATGTTTTTGCCAAAACCACAGAATCTCTAGTTCTATTATATACTTTTTGTAGACTATTCTTTGTTAATGTTAAATTCGAAAGATCTTTATAAAAAAAACTTTCCAAACCAAAATCAAAATAGGTTTTTTTCATTACCGAATCTATCTTGGTTTTTTCTGCTAACAAAAAGGCTTTTGCTGGCAAGTGTGATTCTTTTGTTTTTTTATATTCTTTTAACAATATTTTGATAGAATCTACATTTCTATTCAATTCTTTTGTTTGAGAAGACACAGAAAAACCTAAACAGAGTAAATAAAAAAGAAGAAAGTTCTTATTGACTATAAAACACCTAATTCGGTGACGTATTTTGCTTATAATCATAGGCATCCTAAATGAAAGCTCATTACTGTTTCTTTTAAAAAAAAATCTTTTAACTTCATTTTTATGGATGCGTTTTGCTTTGAATATTAAAAATAGAAAATTAGAATTAGAAACCCACTATTTTATTGCATTTTTTGGAATAAATCCCATAAAACAACACCCGTAGTAACAGAAATATTTAAAGAATGCTTAGTGCCTAGTTGCGGAATTTCAAGACACAAGTCTGCAGCATTTACCACTTCTTGCTGCACTCCTTTTACTTCATTACCCATTACAATTGCATACTTTCTGTCTTTTTTAGGGTAAAAAGCATCTAATTTTGTGCTATTTTCTGCCTGTTCCACGGCTAAAACTTCAATGTTTTCTGCCTTTAATTTTTCAACTAAAGTAAGCGTATCTTCGGCATACTCCCATGCGACAGATTCTGTTGCACCCAAGGCCGTTTTATGAATTTCTTTGTTAGGCGGAATTGCACAAATGCCACACAAATAAATTTTTTCTATCAAAAAAGCATCCGAAGTTCTAAAAACAGAACCAATATTATTTAGACTTCTAATATTGTCTAAAACAACAATTATAGGCGTTTTTTTTACAGTTTTAAACGCATCAATTGTAATTCTGCCTAACTCGTTATTTTTAAGTTTTCTCATATTTTGTGGATAATTGGCTAACAACTAAAAATGAACAACTAATCACTTTTTTCTATCTTAGCAAAACTAATTGAAAATTTCCAAAAAATTGGCAAAACCCAACCCTAAAAAGGTAACTCCTTTAATGAAACAATACAATGCTATCAAGATGAAATATCCTGATGCTATGTTACTTTTTCGTGTGGGAGATTTCTACGAAACCTTTGGCGAAGATGCTAAAAAAGCGGCAGGAGTATTAGGAATTACTTTAACAAAACGAGGGGCTGGAAGTGAAACAGAAACAGCTTTGGCTGGCTTTCCTCATCATTCTATTAACACCTATTTGCCAAAATTGGTAAAAGCAGGAATGCGTGTTGCTATATGTGATCAGTTAGAAGATCCCAAAATGACCAAAACCATCGTAAAACGTGGTGTTACAGAATTAATTACCCCAGGAGTTTCATTAAATGATGAAGTTTTACAAACCAAGACAAATAATTTTTTAGCGGCGGTTCATTTTGATAAAAAACAACTTGGAATTTCATTTTTGGATGTTTCTACAGGTGAATATTTGGTTGCGCAAGGAAATGCAGAATACATCGATAAATTGTTGCAAAATTTTAGTCCGAGTGAAGTCTTGGTTCAAAAACAACACAAACAGCAATTTTTAGAACTTTTTGAAAACAGGTACTATACCTTTTATTTAGACGATTGGGTTTTTCAAAAAGAATATGCCAACGAAGCGCTACAAAATCATTTTGAAGTAAAAAGCCTAAAAGGTTTTGGCCTTCAAGATTTAAAAAACGGAGTTATTGCAGCTGGTGCTGTCTTGTATTATTTATCAGAAACACAACACAACCAGCTAAAACATATACAGGCAATTAGCAGAATTGCTGAAGATAACTATGTGTGGATGGACCGATTTACCGTTCGGAATTTAGAACTATACAATCCAAACGCTATCAATGCAATTACACTTTTAAATGTGATTGATAAAACCATTTCGCCAATGGGAGGAAGGTTACTAAAGCGTTGGTTAGCGCTGCCATTAAAAAATAGTATCGATATTAAAAATCGCCATGAACTGGTAAAGTTTTTTATCGATTCTGATGATTTTTCGCAAACAGTAAGCTATCAGTTGAAACAAATATCAGATTTAGAAAGATTAATCTCTAAAGTTGCTACTGGCAAAGCTTCTCCAAGAGAAATTGTTTTATTAAAAGATTCTTTAAAAGCGATATTACCCATAAAAGCATCCGCAGAAAAAAGCAAAAATAAAACAGTAAAAGAACTTGGAAACCAACTACATACTAGTGCTGATTTAATTCAAAAAATTTCTGAAACTTTATTTGACAATGCACCTGTAAACATCAACAAGGGAAATGCAATAGCAACAGGTATTCACCAAGAATTAGATGATTTAAGAGCAATTTCTAAAACTGGAAAACAGTATTTAGAGGACATGTTAAGGCGTGAAACGGAGCGCACAGGAATTTCAAGTTTAAAAATTGATTTTAACAATGTTTTTGGCTATTACATTGAGGTTAGAAATACACACAAAGATAAAGTTCCCGAGGAATGGACACGGAAACAAACGTTGGTAAATGCAGAGCGTTATATCACTGAAGAACTAAAAGAGTACGAGACTAAAATTTTAGGTGCAGAAGAAAAAATTCAAAAATTAGAGCAAGAAGTTTTCTCTAAATTATTACAATACATCATTCAGTTTGTACAAATTGTGCAAGAAAACGCTCAGATTATTGCAAAAATTGACTGCTTACTCTCTTTTTCAGTTTTAGCCATAGACAACAATTATGTGCGTCCAATTATGGATGAAAGCACCGATTTAGAAATTAAGAACGGACGGCATCCTGTTATTGAAAAACAGTTGCCAATAGACCAAACATACATTGCAAATGATGTTGTTTTAAACAGAAATCAGCAACAAATAATTATGATTACTGGCCCAAATATGTCTGGTAAATCCGCTATTTTAAGACAAACAGCACTCATTGTTCTGTTAGCTCAAATGGGAAGTTATGTGCCCGCACAAAATGCAAAAATAGGAATAGTGGACAAAATATTTACACGGGTAGGTGCCAGTGATAATATTTCTATGGGAGAATCTACCTTTATGGTAGAAATGAATGAAACGGCTTCTATTTTGAATAATGTCTCAGACAGAAGTTTAATTTTATTAGATGAAATTGGGCGAGGAACTTCTACCTATGACGGTATTTCTATTGCCTGGGCTATTTCTGAATTCTTACACGAACACCCCTCTAAAGCAAAAACATTGTTTGCTACACATTATCACGAACTGAACGAAATGACGGCTACTTTTGAGCGTATTAAAAACTTTAATGTATCTGTAAAAGAGTTAAAAGATAATATTATTTTCTTACGTAAATTAGTTTCCGGTGGCTCTAACCATAGTTTTGGAATTCATGTTGCAAAACTAGCAGGAATGCCAAATGTAGTAATTCACAGAGCGAATAAAATACTAGCCCAATTAGAAAAAAACAATAAAAGTGGCGAAGTTAAAGAGGCTTTAAAACAAACGCAACATGAAGAAATGCAACTCAGTTTTTTTCAATTAGATGATCCGCTTTTAGAAAATATTAGAGAAGAAATTTTAGCGACCAATATAGATACTTTAACACCTATTGAAGCCTTAATGAAATTGAATGAAATTAAACGAATGTTATTGAAAAGTAAATAATTAAGTAGTTTCAATATTGTTTCTATTCGTATAATAACTTAGAATACAAGCTCCAGCACCAATAAAAGGAATGCATAAAATAAATGCTGCCCAAATCAAAAAACGCATATTACTCTTACTTCTTGAGGCTAAAACCAAGGCAGTGACCACCAAAAGAAGTAATAAACCCAGAATAAATATTACGGTCAAAGAGCTAATCATTAAAGTCATTTTTCTTGCTAAGGTATAAAAAAAATATGGTGGTAAAGAAGTTTCTTTTTTGACGAACTACATCAAAAAAAAACACTCGTAAAGAAAAAATACGCTTCGCTTTATAAAAATAACTCAGTATCTTTGCAATATGAACACAGTATTCTTATTTATTAGTGGTCCAGAGGTTATGATTATCATGTTAATTGTGGTGATGGTTTTTGGTGCAGATAAAATCCCTGAAATTGCTAGAGGATTGGGTAAAGGAATTCGTCAAGTAAAAGACGCAACTAATGATATTAAAAGGGAAATAAAAGACAGTTCTGATACTACAGGAATTGATAC
>ENA-ORXF01002513-ORXF01002513.1-marine-metagenome-genome-assembly--contig:-NODE-2513-length-10841-cov-15.214976_pt1 | contig 10841 bp, 17 predicted proteins | sample MGYA00237864_ERZ511476 | MGnify/ENA primary metagenome ERZ511476 (study PRJEB26306, sample SAMN06343908) | marine metagenome | isolation source: coastal waters | place: Atlantic Ocean: West Antarctic... | reverse complement strand
CAGGATTCAATTGGGTGCTCTGCAGATCGCTTGATGATGTCAAAGAATACATCCAGCGCGTGATCAAGATGAGGGATATTACATGAGCCCATCCTGGTCACCAATCAAGCCAATCCTCGATCGCACAAAGATCGTCTGCAAAAGGTGCAGGGGCGTAGGGCGGCGGCGGGTCTCTTTCAACGTGGAGTATCCAGAAGAATACCAGGGCGATATCCCAACATATGAAATGATCAACTGTGATGTCTGCAATGGCAGCGGTGAAGTGGAGCTGGACGTTGCCCCGCCTCGATTGTAATCCATATATTTTGCCACCAGGCGAGGTGTTGGTTAGCTTTTCCGGTGGGCGAACCAGCGGGTACATGCTGCACCAGATTTTGCAGGCGAATGATGGACTGCCTGCCACAGCAAAGGTTGTTTTCTGCAACACTGGGCGGGAAGATCACGAAACGTTGGACTTTGTGCAAGCATGTTCTGATCGTTGGAATGTGCAAATAACATGGCTGGAATATCGCCGGATTGGCGGCAAGGTGGCGTTTGAAGAAGTCAGCCACAATAGTGCCAGCCGAAACGGTGAACCGTTCCAAGCGCTGATTGACAGCAAGCATGGCTACCTGCCCAACCAGCAAGTCAGGTATTGCACCGAGGAAATGAAGGTGCGCACCATAAAGCGTTACTTAGTTTCGTTGGGCTGGAAATCTTGGGTCAACACTGTTGGCATTCGTGCTGATGAGGCGCACCGACTGCGCGACAGCAAAGATAAGCGCTGGCGCAACTGGTATCCACTAGCTGACGCAATGGCCACCAAGCAAGACGTCATGGCGTTTTGGTCGGCTCAACCGTTTGACCTGCAGATTGTGCCAGGTCGCGGCAATTGCGTGGGATGCTTCCTTAAATCAGAGGCGACCTTAGCTGCGCATTGGCGGGACGATCCGGCCCATATGCAATGGTGGGCTGACCAAGAATCGGCCAAGGGCAGCACGTTCCACAAGAGCCGCAGCTATGCCCAGCTTGGTGACTTTGTGAAGCGTCAGTCTGATTGGATATTCGACGACGAGGCGTTCCTTTGCCAAGTTGATGGCGGGGAGTGCAGCCAATGAGTACACGCCCAGGCTTTGATCCTTGCCCAGAATGCAATGACGGGACGATAGAGGTCGAGATCTATCATCGGCAATCATTTGATCGCGACAGTGGATATATCCAAACCAGATCTGAGGATTGCGAGCATTGCGATGGAACGGGCGAAGCACCGGCTTGTGAGGAATGCGAGGAATGCGAGGACGGTTGGATTGCTGACGAACGGCCTGTGGATCTCGGCGGTGGCCCACGCGAGGATTTTGGCTGGGTAACGTATTTTGATCCTTGTCCAGACTGCAACTCAGACGGAGCAAAGCCCCTTGGTGACGATTATTAAATCCAGAGTCAGCGATAAGTCGGACGAGCAGCTCCAACGCGAGGACATACGCAACAGGCAATCGTGCTCAATGCGATTTCGAAAAGAAGTAAAAGTGTCGGTCAAACCGGCACCCTGGGACAACAACAAGGGAGAAGACAATGAAGACAAATCTGACAGAGACACAACTAGGCCAGGCAATGCTTGAATTTGAGCGTGACCAGGTAAAAGCTCTGCGCCGCAAGCCATTGCCGTGCGACAAGGGCGAGGTAGCAGTGATCCCCAGGCATATGTCTGACGTGGCAGTCGTGTTACTTCGCGAGCTGAGACGCAAGGGGCCGAGCACAGCACAATACCTGGGCGATCGATGTAGCATCACCAGCCACAGAGCAAGCTCTACGCTTTTAAGCCTGCTGAACCAGAAGCTTGTGCGCCAGGTTGATCGTAGCAGCGCTCTGCCGGACGGAACTTACATGGCAGGCCACAGGGATCGCCAAGATGCTTGGGTGTACCAGGCGGCAAACCGGTGAAGCTAACACCGGCCCAGCAAACAGAGCTCAAGTATCTGCGTAGCCAGGTCGATCACTTGCAGCAGACAGCGCACCAAAACGATGCACATCCCAATGCAAAGAACGATCACTGGCAAGCGCGCAAGGAGCTCACAGATTACGTCAGCGGACTGCGCCGTGCGGGGCATACAATCTAGGGAGATACCAATGCTTAAATATTCGGACAGGGACTACTACGAAAAGCAAGTTGTGGAAATAAAAGAGTGCATAAAAAAAACTCAGGGCAAAGATAACGATTGGGCGCACAAAGTTATAGAATTGCTCGAAGGAGAGACGGGCGCAGGCAGGCATATTTCATACCAGGCTAGAAAGCATCTTTCTCAAGACGTTGCCAGAATCAATCGATTGTGTGAGGCGATGAATGATTTGTTTGATCATGCAGTGCAGAAAACAGCGCCGTTGCTGGCTAAGCCCTATAAGCCAAAGCCAAAGCCAGAACCAAAACCGCCAGAAGTAAACACCGTCATGTTTAACCAGGTAATGACGTTGCTGACAGTTCCAAAAAAACATGCTGATAGTCAACTGAGCATTAGAGCCAAGAATGCTATCGAAAGCTGCACTGATTTTCCACGCCATAGGTCAATATGTCTATCGTTGACGATGGAACAAGTGATCGATGCCCCTGTTTCTCAGCTCGTTAAAATACAAAATGTTGGCTTTAAAGCGGCTAAGTTTATCTTTTTACGTCTAGAACCACTGCGTAATAAGCCTGTGGACGCTTTAGGGATTGACAAGGTTTGATACGTAATCTTACAATCGGCTTGTCCGCTTACGCAGCTATTCTAAGCGCTAAGAATAGCACTAATCAATGTGCTTATCATTGCACTTATTTACAAAACAAACAAAAAAAAGAAGCTAGACTAAGCGCTTCGCTAAGCGCTAAGGGGTGCTCGGGCCTTTTCTCAGCACATATTTCTGGACAATCTTGTGGATAAGTCTCGGCTCAGCATGATCGAGCTCGACGATCTATTCATGCAGGCTGCAGAGACAGAGCGCAGGCTACCGGCAGCATTTCGCAGACAGAAGCTAGCGAGCTGGCCAGAGTATGTGCAGGAATGGTCAGCATATGGTTGGGATGACTTCGTTGCACCAATCGGCAAAGCATCACCTCACCAGGTCACACAGTACGAGCGAGCACTCATTCTCGGCATAGAGCACATGAACAAGGATGATCGACGCCTGGTCTGGGCTGTCGCGCATTCAGCAGCGTTCAGAGAACGTGGACCAGCCTGGACGAAGATCGGCAAGATGCTGGGGAACAGAGATGGCAGAACGGTCAAGCGCATGTACCAGGACGCATTGGTCCGGCTGTACTATAAGATGCCTGTTGAGGATGACGATGAGATCCTAGGCGATCTGTTCAGCTAGGCTTCTTCTGTTTCGTAATTTTCTCTTTGGCTTTCACAGCGCGTCTTGCTTTTCTACGCGCCTCTGCTGAATGCGAACTTTTACGCTTCGTTGATTTCTGTCGGGTCATTACAAACACTCACTAATTTAACACTGGCTGTCATAAATAACGTAATTACTTTTTTTCAGCAATTACGTGTTTGTTCAAGTTGCCTCTCAGCCTCGATCCGCATTGACCTAGCTTCTGCTGCACGTATTCCATAGATAGCAAGGCCGGTTTCAGTAGCCCTAAGCAACAAGTAATCTTCTTGCTCCTGGCATTCCTCAATGGTTTCTTCCAAGCCTTCAGCTATCAATTGCTCCAGGTCTATCTGCCGAGCGCCAGGCATACTATCAGCGCCCTGGTCGAATAAGTCTGTCTGCATTGTGTTTCCTTTCGTGGTTGCTGGGTCTTATGAATGCGGCCTCGTAAGGCCGCTGACAAAAGATCAGACAATCCGAATAGCTTGGGGAGCTCCTTTACCAGTGTACGACCAGGGAGCGTTATCGTAGCCAGGCAAATCGTTGATCAAGCAAGAGATCAACATGCTGACATGGCACGAACCAACCTTGTCGCTGATTACAGTGGCGTTCCGGTAATCGCTGCTCTCATCAGCCTGGTAATCAAAGCACTTGGCCATTTTGATTACTTGAATAGCTGACAAGCTATAATCTAAACACCGACTTGCCTGGACACATCCGCAAACGTAATCAGTGAACGATTCACCAACTAAAAACTCAGCGTCTTTTTCGTTGTACCGCTCTATCAAAGAATTGATGTTTGCCCAGGCTAAAGCGTAAGCCCACTGCTGAGCGTCAGGCCGACCGTCATGGAAATAGATGCCTTTCTCGGCAAACTTGATGGCTAACTGACCAATATGGCTTGGTTCACACGCAAATGCTGACATATCTATGTCTCCTTTTTTGATTTTTGGGAAGGCGAACAGGATCTCTTGATCACTGCTACAACACATAGATAGTACTCTTGACGGATAACGTCAAGTGGCAATGGTAAATTAAATCAAGAGGCTTGTGCGAGTGTACCGAATGTGGTACGAGAAACGATATAATAGCACAGATGTTGTGTGCCATTGTATTCTCCCTTTGTCTCAACAACTTCCCTCGCAGATTTTAATCAACCAAAGCCTCAACATCTTTGTGCGGGGGATTTTTCATTGGATCGATCATGCCACGAGTATCTAAAAAGCAATTCACGCACATTTGTGACGAGCTGGCAGATGGGCGAAGCCTGGTTAGAATATGCAAGGAAACCCCTTCTTTGCCTAGTCTTCGCACAGTTATGCGACATGTGCAGGACGATGAGGAAGCGTGGATCCAGTACCGCAAGGCACGTTCACTGCAGTGTGAATTGATGCGCGATCAGATCATTGAATTGGTAGAGGCTCCGCTCCCCGCTGATAAAGGTGCAGCAATGGCAGAGGTAGGCAGGAGACGCTTAGAGGTGGAGCACAAGGACAAGTACATCAGGCAGCTACAGCCATTAGGTATCAGGGATAAGGTAGAGGATAAGCAGCAGAGCACAGGGCAGATCACATTGACCTGGGGTAATGCAGAGGTAAGCGAAGGGTGAGGGAAGCAAGGGAATAAGTAAGGGATAGTACCGTGTTGTGTCTTGGCTGTCTGGCATTGTTCGCGCGCGATCCACATACAACCTGAGATAGAATGATACACACCCCAAGATTGTTTTGCTTTTGATCTGTTTATTCCTGCGACCGGCTTGCGACCCAGCATAGCTAAGTCATTGTAACTGCAGGGATTCGTGACGGGTAAACAGCCCGTTCGATCGAGGGTAAATCCTAATCGACACCCCCCACCCCCCCCAAAAACCGCCCGCCGGTGTCTATACGTATAATAACCTTCGGAAGCTACTCCTCTCTCTCTCACACTCTCTGTCTCCCCAAGGATCCCATGAAAATAGAAATACCGTATAGCCCTCGCAGTGGCCAAGCTGAGCTACACAGAGCGCTCTCTGCTAAGCGGTGGGGCGTTGTTGTTTGTCATCGTCGGTGGGGCAAGACGGTGATGGCTATCAATCATTTGCTGCGTGACGCCATATTGTGCGAGAAGCCCAATCCGAGGTTCTTTTACATTGCGCCCACGTATCGCCAGGCCAAGCAGATCGCCTTTGATTACGTGAAGTCTTTCGCTGGAAATATACCGATGGTTAGGTTTCACGAGACTGAGCTTAGGTGTGACTTGCCGAATGGCGCGAGGATCCAGTTACTGGGCTCTGAGAACCCTGCGAGTTTGCGTGGCATTTACTGCGATGGCGTTGTGCTTGATGAGATGGCTGACATGCCTGAGAGCTTGTTCCCAGAGGTCATTAGACCCGCTCTAAGCGACCGCAAGGGCTATGCTCTGTTTATCGGTACACCACGAGGCCACAATGCGTTCTATGATCTCTACAGCGCTGCTGAGCAGCAGGACGATTGGCACACTGCGCTATACAAGGCGAGTGATACCGGCGTGTTGGATGACGAGGAGTTAGAGGCCGCGAGGTCTATGATGACCGTTGACCAGTTTCAGCAGGAATATGAATGTAGTTGGGTCGCGAATGTACCTGGTGCTATTTATGCGAAGGAGCTGCAGGAGTGCCAGGAACAGGGCCGCATAGGTTTGGTTCCGCATGACCCCACGCAGAAGGTAGATACCTTTTGGGATCTGGGAATAAACGACAGTACGGTCATATTCTTTGCACAGGTCGTTGGGCGCTCCATTCACGTTATTGATTACTATGAGAACAGGGGCGAGGGCTTGCCGCATTACGCCAGGGTGCTGCAGGAGAAAGACTATCTCTACGGCACACACAATGCCCCGCATGATATTGAGGTGCGTGAGTTGGGTAGCGGAAAATCAAGGCGCGAGACTGCTTACGATCTTGGCATAAACTTTCGCGTTGTTCCGAAATTGGCCCTGGAGGACGGTATTCATGCAGCAAAAATGGTTATTCCGCGCTGCTGGTTTGATGCTGAGCGCTGCAAGCCAGGTCTTGAATCACTGCGCCACTATCATCGAGCGTATAACGAGAAGCTTAGAAGCTTTCGCAACTCGCCTGTCCACGATTTCTCATCACATGCAGCAGATGCGTTTAGATACCTGGCTGTGGGCATTAGAGAAAATCGACAGTTTGAGGGACGCCCACCGCAAATGATCGCTGACAGCAATTATAATCCTTTGGGAATGAGTATGTAACATGGGTTTTCTAAAGCCAAAAATGCCTGCGCCACCACCACCGCCGCCGCCACCACCGGCAATACCGGAGCCGGTTGTGCGCCCGAATTCCGTTGTGGAAAGCACCGCAGCTAATTTGAAGTCTAAGAAGAAGGCAAACACAGCGACAAGCCGCAAGAGCGGAGCCCGTGGCGTGATTAATGATGCGCCTGTGGCCTTTTCAAGCCTGCTGTCTGGCAATAGTATGAGCGATTTTGGTAAGGCCATCGCGAAGTCTGCCGGTAAAAAAGGCATGTACTAATGGGTGGTGCACTTAGGAAGTTAAAAAAAGAGGTCAAGTCGGCTGTTAAATCAGTCACCAAGCCTCTTAAACCCCTGGTCAAACCTCTAAAGCCGCTTATCAAGCCGGTGGAAAAGGTCTTAAGCAAGGTCAAAAAGGAAGTCGTGCAGCCTGTTCTTAAGCCCGTTGAGACGATCGTGAAGAAAGTCACGGATCCGATTGACGAGAAGATCACGCCTATTCTTAAGAAGGTTAAAAAAGAGGTCACGGATCCCGTCTTCAAGCCACTGAAAAAAGGTGCGCAGAAGATCGAGAAAGAGGTGCTCAAGCCTGTTGCAAAAGCTGTTGAGCCTATCCTTGAAAAGATTGAGGAAGAAGTTCTCAAGCCTGTCAGCAAGCCGGTAGAGAAGGTTCTCAATAAAATCGAGGACGAAGTTCTTGAGCCAATTGGTAAGGCTGTGTCCACTGGCGCGTCATCTGTTGTGAAGAAGGTACGCAAGGAAGTTGGCAAGCCTATCCTCAAGCTTATGGGTGGCGGGGTCACACCAGCTGCCGTTTCTGGATCTGCTGCACCATCTGGACCGGACGTTGAGCCCGACGAGGTTATTTATGCGCGTGAGCAAGCAAGACGCAGACGTAAGAAGCGCGGCATTAACACCAGCTCGCAGGGTGTGCTTGGTTCAGCGAACACCACCAAGAAAACATTGCTAGGATCCTAATAAATGGCTGATGCGCTCGCAAATCTTCTCATAAGTCGCCTGCATTCTTTGCAGCAACAGCGCACCACATGGGAAAGCCACTGGCAGGAAATCGCTGATTTTGTTGTTCCGCGCAAGGCAGACGTAACAAAAGTGCGTTCCCCAGGCGATAAAAGAGCTGAACTGATCTTTGATGGCACGGCAATTCATGCGGCAGAGCTAATGTCTGCTTCTTTGCACGGTATGTTGACCAGTTCCGCAACGTCCTGGTTTAGCCTGCGTTATAATGATGACGATTTAAACGGCGATGATGAGGCTATGGAATGGCTGCAGTCCGTTGAAGACGTTATGTACAAGGCGTTCAACAGATCTAATTTTCAAGAACAGATTCACGAACTGTATCACGACCTAATTACGTTCGGCACCGCTGTTATGTTCATTGAGCGTGATGAAGAAACGCAGTTACGGTTTTCTACTCGGCACATAAAAGAATGTTACTTGTCGGAAGACGACAGGGGCCGTGTCGATACAGTGTTCCGCAAGTTTAAAATGCCTGTGCGCGCTGCCATGAAGCGCTTTGGCTCAGAAAAAATGAGCTCAAAGATTCTCAAGAAGGCTGAGAAAGATCCTTATGAAATGATAACCCTGCTTCATTGCGTCTATGAGCGCGATGATCGGGACATAACCAAGCTTACGAGCGATAATAAACCCTATGCCTCTGTTTATATTGAGCCCGAAGAGAAAATAGTGCTGTCAGAAGGTGGCTTTGACGAAAATCCATATACATGCCCGAGGTTTTTAAAGAGCTCGTTTGAGATTGGCTATGGCAGATCGCCCTCAATGACCGCCCTCGCAGATATTAAGATGCTCAACCGCATGTCTGAGGTGACGATCCGAGCTGCGCAAAAGCAAGTAGATCCTCCTTTACTTGTGCCAGATGACGGATTCCTTTTGCCTGTGCGCACTATTCCTGGAGGGCTGAATTTCTATCGATCAGGCACCAGGGATCGCATTGAGCCGCTCAACATCGGCGCGAATAATCCTCTTGGCCTTAATATGGAAGAACAGCGCCGCACCGCCATTCGGTCTGCCTTCTATGTTGATCAGCTTATCATGGGTACTGGCCCCCAAATGACTGCGACAGAGGTGATTCAGCGAAGTGAAGAGAAGATGCGCCTGCTCGGGCCGGTTTTGGGTCGTCTCCAGGCGGAACTGCTGCAACCATTGATTAGCAGAAGTTATAGTATTCTTGAGCGGCAAAAAGCATTCCGGCCTGCGCCCGAGTTTATGAAGGGCCAAAGCCTAGAGATCGAATATGTCTCTCCATTAGCCAAGGCCCAGCGCCAGGGCGATATTCAAGATATGACGCGCCTATTGGAGCTCATGGCACCGCTGAGCGAATTAAACCCAGAGATCATGGATTACATTGATGCTGACGGTATCAGTAAACATCTGATCAAGATCCTGGGAGTGCCAGCCACAGCAGTGCGCAGTGATCGTGAGGTTGCCATGATGCGCGAAGAAAAGGCACAGGCGGCAGCAGAACAAGCTGAACAGCAAGAAATTATGCAAACCGCACAGGCCGCTGGTGAAGCCGCGCCCATGCTTAAAGCCCTACAGGGCGGGGGAGTACCGCAACAGTGACGCCAGAACAATTAAGAGATCTGTACAAGGTCGTATTTGGCACCAGTGACGCAGAAAAGGTCTTAGAGGATTTAGGTGCCAGGTTCAGCGAACACCAAAGCACATTCTCCACAAGTTCCACAGAGACAGCATACCGCGAAGGGCAGCGCACGGTATTGCTATTTATCAAATCCATGCTGCGCGAACAGCCACAAATAAAGGATACACAAGCATATGAGTGAAGAACAGGTAGCGGAGGTCTCTCAGGAGGTAGCCCCGTCTGTAGCTGTCAGCGATGATTGGCGCTCGAACATCCCCGAAGATATACGGGGACACAAATCATTAGATACAATCAACGATGTGGGCGCGCTGGCGAAAAGCTTTATAAACGCTCAGTCGATGATTGGAAGGGAGCAAGTACCAATCCCAGGCAAGTACGCCACCGATGACGATTGGAAGGCTGTAGATGCGCGCCTTGGCAGGCCGGAAACGCCCGAAGGGTACGAGCTAGAGAACAATATAGCAGAAGGTATGACCGACATGCCCGAAATGCTGGACGGTTTCCGAGCTGCAGCGCACGAAGTAGGTCTTAGACCAGGCCAAGCGCAAGGATTGCTGAACTGGTATAACGAACAAATGGGCGGTCAGGTTGAGGTTGATTCCGGTCAGGTCGATCAGATCCGCGAAAACGCCACTATGGAGCTCAAGCGCGAGTATGGTCCTGCTTTTGATGACCGGATCTCTAACGCAAGCGCCGTTCTGCAGGAGTTTGGCCAGGCAGACCTGGCTGATGTGCAGCTCGCGGATGGTTCCGCGCTGGGCGATCACCCAGAAATGGTACGAATGATGGTTAATGTCTCGCAGTTTATCTCAGGCAAGATTGGTGAGGACACCTTGGAGGGCATGAAATCTTCTGGCGCAATGACGCCTGCCGATATCCAGGCACAAATAAACGAAGTTCGCGGTGATTACGGTAAAAGCGCCTTTTGGCAAAACCGTCATCCTGGCCATGCCTTTGCAAAAGCAGAAGTTAATCGGCTGGAGCACATGCTGACAGGCGAAGAAATAAACTAATTCGCAGGCAATTGACGCCGCCGGACAAGCTACGGCCCTGGCACAGTCAAAAGCAGGCAAATAATCGGGACAAGCTTTAAGCCCCCACAACACACCTAAAATCAGTACTACACGTCCGACAGATGTCGGGGAGCGCTTTCATTGTAACGCTAATGAAAGGGTCTCGAAATGAGCACTCAAATCACTACAGCGTTCTCACAACAGTTTAGCACAAACGTCCAGTTACTTTCGCAGCAAATGGGGTCCATCTTACGGGCCGCAGTTGATGAGGAATCAGTAACTGGCGAGAAGGCATTTTTCGATAATGTCGGAGCTAGTGCCGCTGTAAAGAGAACATCACGCCACCAAGATACACCTTTGGTTGAAACACCCCACGATCGTAGAATGGTGACATTAGAAACCTATGAATGGGCAGATTTAATTGACGAGGCCGATAAGGTCCAAATGTTAATTGATCCAACGAGCACTTATGCCAGGGCTGCTGCTGCCGCGATCGGACGCAGCATGGATGACTCGATTATCGCCGCCGCGACTGGATCGGCGTTAACGGGAAAAACTGGTGGTACTGCCACCGCGCTAACCCAAACAATTGCCAATGGCTCGGCAGATATGACTGTTGCCAAACTCAT
>ENA-ORXF01002511-ORXF01002511.1-marine-metagenome-genome-assembly--contig:-NODE-2511-length-10854-cov-3.379605_pt1 | contig 10854 bp, 11 predicted proteins | sample MGYA00237864_ERZ511476 | MGnify/ENA primary metagenome ERZ511476 (study PRJEB26306, sample SAMN06343908) | marine metagenome | isolation source: coastal waters | place: Atlantic Ocean: West Antarctic... | reverse complement strand
TAAACAGATCCGCCTGTTGTACAGACAGATAAGCCCTATCCTCTTGAACCTGCGTCTTGCCGTTAGTTACCGACTCTTGTGACGCTTGCGACTCTTTCTTTAAGGTTTGCTGTTTCTGTCTCGACTGATGCGAGGCGTTCGCCATGGGTATCTACCTTCTCGTCTAAACGGTTAACAATGCGCTCTATCTGAGCGACAGACTCACGAATTCCATTCATGCCCACCTTAACACCTCCCCACGCCACACACACACACCCTGGCCCTCCGAATCAACCAATCATTCTGCTCCCCACGCTACTCCTCGTCGTTCCTCAAAGCTTGGCCGCGGACATGGGCGGCGCCCGCATGGCATACTGCCCAAACTGCTGGTGCAGCCGCGACATGCCCTTCAACCACCGCCCCGTGTCCGCAGATCTCCGCTGGTAGTACTTGTGCACGCTCTTGTGGGGTAGGATCAAGAAGTCGCCCCGGTCCATCGCCGCGACCGCTACGTTCATGGCGACCGGCGTCGTCACGGTCACGATCATGCGTCTGTCCGGGGTAATACTGTGATGCGCCAGAACCTCATTTCACTCGCCAGCGGGACGCTGTTCGGCGCCGGCCTTGCCGTCTCGGGAATGATTGATCCGGCGCGCGTGCGGGCGTTCCTCGATGTCACCGGCGCGTGGGACCCGACCCTGGCGTTCGTCATGGCGGGCGCAATTCTGCCGATGGCGATAGCGTGGTTCGTCGTGCGGCGTTGCTCGACCCCGATCGCGGCCGAACAATTTCACACGCCCGCCACCTCGCCGATCGACCGGCGCCTCATCGGCGGTGCGGCCTTGTTCGGCATAGGCTGGGGCATCGTCGGATTGTGCCCAGGTCCCGCCATTGCCGCACTGGCGATCCAGCCTCTGCCGGCACTGGTCTTCATCGCTGCAATGGCCCTCGGCGTTGCCGTCCACCGCTTTGCATTCACTTCCCGCCGTTCGGCCTGATCAGACAGGAGACATCACATGGCTTTCAAGCAGATCACCTCGTCCTTCTCTGCCGCCCCCCAGCTGACGCAAGACGACCTCGCCGCTGCCGCGAAGGCAGGATATCGCTCGATCATCTCAAGCCGCCCGGACGGCGAAGAGGCGGGCCAGCCGAGCGCGGAAGAAATGGCCCGAATGGCAGGCGAACATGGTCTCGCGTTTGCCCATGTCCCTATCGTACCGGGCAAGGCGACTGACGCCGATGCGGATCGCATGAAGGAGGCGCTAGCCACACTGCCACAGCCTACGCTCGGCTTCTGCCGTAGCGGGACACGCGCGGCGACCTTGTGGGCGTTGGCCGAGGCCGATCGCGCCGATCCGGCGACGATCATCGCCCAGGCAAAGGCTGCCGGGTACGACCTTGCCGATTTGACGCCTGCGCTGAAGCGCCGTTCCGAAAGGGTGGATCAATGACCTACGACGTCATCATCATCGGGGGCGGTGCCGCCGGCATCGCGACAGCCTCCAGCATTCTGAAGCGCAACGCCAAGGTGACGATCGCGGTCGTCGATCCGGCCACGGACCACTATTACCAGCCTGGCTGGACGATGGTCGGGGCCGGCGTCTTCACGCCCGAGCAAACCCGCAAGGCCGAAGCCGATGTGATGCCTAAGGGCGTCCGCTGGATACGGTTGCCCGCGATCACCATCGACCCCGACCGCAACGCGATCGAGCTCCAAGACGGTGGCACATTGACCTATCGCGTTCTGGTCGTCGCGCCCGGGCTGCGCCTGGCGTGGGAGAAGATCGAGGGGCTGCCTGAGGCTCTCGGCCGCAACGGCGTCACCTCCAACTACCGCTACGATCTGGCACCCTACACCTACCAGCTCGTCAAGGAGTTGCGGCAGGGGCGGGCGCTGTTCTCGCAGCCACCCATGCCGATCAAGTGCGCCGGCGCACCGCAGAAAGCGATGTATCTCTCCTGCGACATCTGGCGGGATAGCGGCGTTCTCCCAGCTATCGACGTCGAGTTCCATAATGCCGGCGCAGCCCTGTTCGGGGTCCCGACCTACGTCCCGGCGCTGATGGAATATGTCGAGAAGTACGGCATCGATCTCAGGCTTGAGTCCAACCTGGTCGCGGTCGACGCCGATCGTCGCGTCGCCACGTTCGAGCGCAAGCAGGACGGCGTCTCCGAGCGGATCGAACGTGAGTTCGATATGCTCCATGTCGTGCCACCTCAGGTGTCACATGCGGTCGTCGCCAATAGCCCGCTCGCGGCTGCGAACGGCTTCGTCGAGGTCGACGAGACTACGCTGCGGCACAAGCGATTTGAAAACATCTTTGGCCTTGGCGATGCCGCTGGCACCAGCAATGCCAAGACGGCCGCTGCTGCTCGCGTCCAGGCGCCCGTGGTCGCCGTCAACGCGCTGGCCGCGCTCGACGGCAGACCCCCCGTTGCCGACTATAATGGTTACGGCTCATGCCCGCTCACGGTCGAACGCGGTAAGATCGTCCTCGCCGAGTTCGGCTATGGCGGAAAGCTGCTGCCCAGCTTTCCATCCTGGCTGCTCGACGGAACGCGTCCCACGCGCGCCGCCTGGTTCCTGAAGGAGCGCATGCTGCCCCCGATCTACTGGCAGGGCATGCTGAAAGGCCGCGAGTGGATGGCCGCCCCGCATGAAATCGGCAAGGCAGCATGACTCTCGAACCGATCCAGTATCTGCTTGGCGCCCTTTCGGGCAGCTTGGTCGGATTTACCCTTGGCCTCGTAGGCGGCGGGGGCTCGATCCTCGCCGTACCGCTGATGGTGTATCTGGTGCGCGTGCCCGATGCGCACCTTGCAATCGGCACGAGTGCGTTTGCCGTGGCAGCCAATGCCGCGACCGGTCTTATCGGTCATGCCAAGGCTCATACCGTAAAATGGCGGTGCGGGGGCATGTACGCCACAGCGGGCGTCATCGGTGCGCTGCTCGGATCCACCGTCGGCAAGGCCGTCGATGGCGGCAAGCTGCTCTTTCTGTTCGCGCTTGTCATGGTCGTTGTCGGCGTCCTGATGCTTCGCGGGCGGGGTGATGCAGGTAATCCCGGTGCGGAATGCAACCGGGAGAAGGCACCCAAGGTGCTGGGCTACGGCCTTGGGACGGGCTTGTTCTCAGGGTTCTTCGGCATCGGAGGTGGCTTTCTGATCGTTCCGGGCCTGATCGGATCGACGGGTATGCCGATCCTCAACGCTGTCGGCACGTCGTTGATTGCTGTCACCGCCTTCGGCCTGACGACCGCCGCCAATTATGCATTCTCCGGGCTGGTCGACTGGCCGCTTGCCTTCGTCTTCATTGGCGGCGGGGTCGTCGGCGGGTTGATCGGCACACGCATGGCCAAGCGCCTTGGCTCGGGCGGAACGCTTACCACCGTCTTCGCGGTGCTGATCTTCGTCGTGGCAGCTTACATGCTCTGGAAGAGCGCAGGCGCGTTTCTCTGATGGGAAGCGCGATTGCCATCGGACCGCTCATGATGGCGGTTGAACGCGGACTGGCGGTGCTATGCATCGTCGTGTTCCTGGGGCTGACAACCTTGGCAGGGCGGTTCCGCTTCCCGCGGGTGTCCACGGTCGCCACCAGTGCCATCGTCGCTGGACTGGTGGCGGCGCGGATCGGCTATGTCGCGGCACATTGGGCGAGCTACGTCGAAGCGCCCCTATCCATTTTCGCCGTCTGGCAGGGCGGCTTCTCCGCCATCGCCGGCATCATTGGTGCTGCCGCGACGCTGGCCTTCCAGCTTGGCCGAACACGCGCCTTGGCGGCGGGCTGGGGGGCATTGGCGATAGCGGGTGGCCTGTGGTTTACGCTCCAGGCGCTTATCCCGCCCGTGAACTACGGTCCGTTCCCCTATTATCTAACGTTGACGACGCAGCCCGGAGTTCCGCTTCCGCTTGCACGCTTCCAGGGCCGCCCCTTCGTGATCAATCTATGGGCGACATGGTGCGGGCCGTGCCGGCGCGAGCTGCCGATGCTCGACGCCGCGGCAACGCGCAATCGGGATGTGCCGATCCTGCTCGCCGATCAGGGTGAGGCTCCAGCAATCGTCACCGGGTTTCTTACCCGTGAAGGCATCGGCGTGAGCAATGTCGCGCTCGATCCTGCCCGTGGGCTTTCCCAAGCCCTCGAAGTCGCTGGCTATCCCGCAACCGCCTTCGTCGCTGCGGACGGAACGATCGTGCAGCTTCAGCTTGGCGAGCTGTCACGCGCCGCCCTCGCTGATGGGATCGATATGGCAAGGAAACACCGATGAACCGACGCAACCTTCTCTGTCGCAGCTTTCTGGCGTTGCTCGCCGTCGCCGTGCCGGCAATGCCAGCAGTCGCGCAGCAACCCGATCTGTCGCGTAAGGCGGTCGTAGACGATCCCGTTGCTCCGAAGCGTGCCGGCCGAGCCTATGACGTCACCGTTGTCGAGTTCTTCGACTACAACTGCCCCTATTGCCGTCGCATGGAGCCGGTGCTGAACGCTCTGCTTCGCTCCGACCCGAAGGTGCGGATCGTGTATCGGGATTGGCCGATATTCGGACCCGCCTCCCGTGAGGCGTCCCGGGCGGCCGTCGCGAGCCAGTGGCAGGGCAAACATGCCGCCTTTCATGAGGCGCTGCTGACCTCGCCGGCACGGCTCGATAGCGCCGGGGTTAAGGCCGCTGCCGCGAGAGCCAAGGTAGACTGGCCGCGTCTGCAACGCGATCTGAAGACCCGCGGTGCAGAAATCGATGCGCTCCTCGCTCGTACCAACGCCATCGCTCAAGCGATCGGGTTCAACGGAACACCGGCGCTGATCGTCGGCTTACAAGTGGTGGCCGGCGCGGTTGATCTGCCGACGCTACGCCGGCTTGTCGCAACGGCGCGCAGCAAGCCTCAGGCTCGCTGAACATGCCAGAGCCGCTCAATCGCAGGCAGGCAGTCGGGCTTGGGGCCGTCGTCGTGACTGGTTGGGCAGTCGGACAGATGCTGCGACGCACAGCGCCGATCGGTCGCGACGTTGGTCCGACCGCTGACCTGATTCTGGCGGGCAGCGGTTCGCCTGAATACGGCCCTGCCAATGCCACGCTGCGACTTGCCGTGTTCACCGATTATCGTTGCCCGGCCTGTCGTCACGCCTTCCCCGCACTGGAAGAGGCGGTGCGACGCGATCGCAAGGTTCGGGTCATCTACAAGGACTGGCCGATCTTCGGTCCGCCGTCCGAACGCGCCGCGAGCGTTGCGCTCGCCTGTGCCGAACAGGGCATCTACCCGGCCGTTCATCGCCAGCTGATGACCGACAGTCGTTTGATCGACGACGACATGCTGAGGGACATTGTCACCGGCGCTGGCGGGGACTGGCTGCGCGCGACGACCTGGCTTGCTGCGCATGCACAGGCTGTCGCAGCGCGTCTGCGCGCGAACGGCCAAGAGGCCTATTCGATCGGTTTGGCCGGCACCCCGGGCTTTCTTGCTGAACGCATGCTGGTGATGGGCGCGATCGAAGCAGGTGATTTCGAACGATTGTTCGCGCGTGCGCGGGCGGAAAGCTGACAGAGCGAGAGGACGAAAACATGATCGAGTATAAGCACGATGGCATGACCGTTGCGTCGCTCCATGACGAACGCACTGGTAGCTTCCAATATGTTGTCGTCGACGACACTACGAAAACGGCCGCGATCATCGATCCAGTCCTGGATTTTGACCCGCGCGCTGGTGCGACCGCGACCCGCAACGCCGATCTGATCCTCGACTATGTGCGTGAGAAGGGGCTGACGGTTGAATGGGTGCTCGACACCCACCCCCATGCCGATCACTTCTCAGCCGTTCCGTACCTCGCCGGCAAGACCGGTGGCAAAACCGCGATCGGCAACAAGATCGTGGAAGTGCAGAAGCTGTGGCGGGACATCTACTGCCTGCCCGATCTCGCCGTCGACGGCAGCCAGTGGGACCGGTTGTTTGCGGATGGCGAGCGTTTCCGGATCGGTACGCTAGACGCTCAAGTCATGCTGTCCCCGGGCCATACGCTCGCCTCGATCACTTATGTCGTCGGTGACGCCGCGTTCGTTCACGACACGCTTATGGTCCCCGATAGCGGCACAAGCCGGGCAGACTTCCCGGGTGGTGATGCTCATGCGTTGTGGCGCTCGATTCGCGCCATCCTCGATCTGCCACCCGAAACCGCAACCTATGTCGGGCATGACTATGGAAAGGATGGCCGGGACGTACTCGGTCACTCGACCGTCGCCGATCAGCGTCGCGACAACATCCATGTTCACGATGGCATCGACGAAGCCGAGTTCGTCGCAACCCGCGAGAAACGCGACGCATCGCTCCCACTACCCGACCTGATGCTTACCGCGCTTCAGGTGAACATACGTGGCGGCCGACTGCCAGATGCCGACGAATGTGGGACGGCGTTTCTCAAGGTGCCTCTGAACCGGTTTGGACCTGGTGCTTCATAGCTCAGTCCGCGCTAGGGCAGCTGCTGTTTCAAGTGTCAGAACCGAACGGTTATGACCCTCGGAGGGAGGGCGGCGGTATTCGACCATGCCGGGGTCACTGCACGAAAGTGAAGTTTACGTACGCTAGGATCGAACGAACGGCGAACGCGGACGGTCCTAACGTCTGAAGGGAATGACGACAGCCTGATCGAGGAAGACGCGCATGCCTTCTTCTTTAACGGTCTGGCGGAAGGCGGCATGAGCCGCATCGTCGGTCGCGAAGAGGTCATCCCACACCGTGGACGTTCCATTCTCATTTTCCACTTCGAGCGACCAACCCGGCTCATTCTCGAGCCTTATGATATTTACACTCACGGTGATGCCCTGCTCTGTAACGACGCCGGATAGGCTCGAAGTGACGATGTTGGGGTCGCGTTCGTGCATCACTCTTTCCTCATGCTTTGCTACGGTTTGGCAGCGGCGCCTTCGAGCGCCTTGTAGAGCGCTGTTTTACCGACTTTGAGCCGCGTGGCCGCCTCCCGGACCGTCAGGCCTGCCGCGATATGATCGCGCGCCTTGCGCAATTTGTCAGGCGTGATGACCGGACGCCGACCGCCAAGGCTCCCCCGTTCCCGCGCAGCCTTCAATCCGGCGTTGGTGCGCTCGCGGATCAGGTCGCGCTCGAACTGGGCGAGCGAGCCGAAGATGTTGAACACGAGCATCCCGCCCGACGTGGTGGTGTCGATCTGCTCGGTGAGCGATCGGAAACCAACGCCACGCGCGGCCAGTTCGCCGACCTTTTCGATCAGGTGGCTCATTGAGCGACCGAGGCGGTCCAGCTTCCATACAACTAGCGTGTCACCGCCACGTAGATAGGCCAGGGCCTCGGCAAGCCCCGGCCTATCAGTTTTAGCGCCGGACGCATGGTCGTCGAAGATGCGCTCGCATCCGGCCGCGTTGAGCGCGTCGTTCTGTAGCGCCAGCTTCTGGTCGCCGGTCGATACCCGCGCATAGCCGATCAGCGCCACGGTCGGTTCCGATCTGTCCGTTGTCCCATCGATTTGCATTCTTGTCCGAATCGCCATCGCGGGTCCAGAGTTGACGGACATATTCATGCTGGCCGCCAGAGGACCGTCTGACGGACAGTGCGGGAAAGGTCGTGACGCATGGCAAGACGGCAGTTGCTGACACGCGAAGCGCTCGGCTCACATTACGATCCTCCAACCGACGAACGGGAGATCGCCCGTCACTTTACCCTCAGCCGTGAGGATCTCGATCTTGTCAGCGAACGACGTGGAGCGCCAAGCCGCCTCGGGTTCGCGCTGCTGCTGCTTTACATGCGTTGGCCGGGCCGCGTGCTGGAAGCCGGTGAGAAACCGCCGAGTGCCATCCTCGCCTTTGTCGGCGATCAGGTCGACGCGCCGGCAAAGGCGTTCGACGATTACGCCCGTCGCGATGAAACCCGCCGCGGGCATCTCGCCGATCTCATGCAGCGGTTCGGCTATACCGCTTTCGACCGTAACCACTTTCGCGAGATCGTGGCGTTCGCGATGCCGGTCGCGCAGACCGTCGCGCAGCCTCTCTTGCTTGCCGGCACCGTGATCGACGAGTTGCGTCGGCGACGGGTACTACTGCCGCCCCCGGCTGTCATCGAGGCAATCGTCAGGCACGCGCGCCAGCAGGCCGAACAACTCACCCATGAAATCCTGACCAGCGGCATTGAGCCTGACAAGCTCACGATGCTCGATGCCTTGCTGACCCGGCGGTCGGATCAGGGAACGACATGGCTGGCCTGGCTGCGCAATGCGCCGCAATCACCGGCACCGCGCAACATCCTGCGGCTGCTGGAACGGCTCGATCATGTCCGCAACCTCGGCCTCGACCTTGCGCGCGCCGCCATGATCCCATCAGCGACATTCGACCGGCTTGCCGACGAGGCGGTACGGATCACGCCGCAGCACCTCGGCGAACTGACCCCGCTACGCCGCCATGCGACACTGGCGGCCGCAACAATCCGCCTTGAGGAAAGCCTCACCGACGCGACGCTCACCATGTTCGATAAGCTTCTCGGCAGCATGGTACGCCGGGCGGAAAACCGAACGCGCGACAAGGCAATCAGGACGGTGCGCGAGATGCAGGGGCATCTGCGCACCCTGACCAACAGTTGCCGCGTGCTCATCGACGCACACGCCAAGGGTATCGACTCCCTCGCGCGTCTCGGCCCGTTCGACTGGGAACGGTTCGGCTCCGCCGTCGATCAGGCGGAAGTCCTGGTCCGCCCCGAGACGATCGACCGCACGGCCGAACTTATTGAGCGGCATCGCACGGTGAAGTTGTTCGCCGGGCAGTTCCTGCGGGCGTTCGAGTTTCGCGGTGCCGGGCCGGCGCAGGGAATTCTCGACGCGCTCGCCATCATCGCTGATCTCTACCATACTGGAAAACGACGCCTGCCTGACAAGGTGCCGCTGCGCTTCGTGCCGGCGGGCTGGCGTCCATTCGTAATCCGTAACGGTGTCGTTGATCGCGCGGCCTATGAACTCTGCGCACTGTCTCAGCTTCGCGATCGGCTGCGGGCCGGCGATATCTGGGTGGCAGGCAGCCGACAGTTTCGGGATTTCGACAGCTATCTCATTCCGCCCGCTACCTTCGCAGCGTTGCGCGAGAAGGGGCCACTTCCGCTCGCGATCGCGACCGGGTTCGTATCTCATATCGAGGATCGCCGTGAACGCCTGAACCGCGCGATCGAACGGGTAACGGTGCTGGCCCGGCAGGGCGAACTGCCGCAGGTCCGGCTCGACGAAAACGGGCTGATGATCTCCCCTTTGAAGGCGATCACACCGCCCGCCGCAGAGGTCGCCCGCCGCACCGCCTATGACCGTCTCCCCCGCGTGAAAATCACGGATATCCTGCTCGATGTGGATACGTGGACCGGCTTCGGCGACTGTTTTACCCACCGGCGATCAGGCCGTCCGGCCGACGACCGTAATGCGTTGCTGACCGTGATCCTTGCCGATGGCATCAATCTCGGCCTGACCCGCATGGCGGACAGTTGCCGTGGTGCCAGTCTGCGCCAACTCGCGCATCTGCATGACTGGCACATCAGCGAAGCCGCCTATGGCGAGGCGCTCGGACGACTGATCGAGGCGCATCGCGCGATGCCGCTTGCCGGATTATGGGGCAGCGGCATCAGCTCGTCGAGCGACGGACAGCAATTTCATGCCGGGGGCCGTGGGGCCGCGATCGGCGACATCAACGCGCGCAGCGGCAACGAACCAGGCGTTGCCTTCTACACCCATGTCTCGGATCGATATGACCCCTTCGCAAGTCGGGTGATCGCGGCGACCGCTGGCGAAGCGCCCTATGTGCTGGATGGCTTGCTGTATCACCAGACCGGCCTGACGATCGAGGAGCACTACACCGATACGGGCGGGGCATCGGACCATGTGTTCGGCCTCATGCCCTTCTTCGGCTACCGCTTCGCGCCGCGCCTGCGCGACATCAAGGAGCGTCGTTTACACCTCCTTCCCGGCCAAGAATCCGGCCCCTTGCTTGCCGGCATGACGGCCGAACCGATCGCATTGGGTCATGTCGCGGCGCATTGGGACGAACTGCTGCGGTTCGCCACGTCGATCCGCACCGGCACCGTCACTGCTTCGGCAATGCTGCGCCGCTTGTCCGCCTATCCGCGACAGAACGGACTGGCCCTCGCACTACGCGAGCTGGGCCGCCTCGAACGCTCCATTTTCATGCTCGACTGGCTGCGCGACATCGACCTGCGCCGGCGCACCCAGGCGGGCCTCAACAAAGGCGAAGCCCGCAACGCGCTCGCCCGCGCGCTCTTCTTCAACCAGCTCGGCGAACTGCGCGATCGTCGGTTCGAGAACCAGACCTATCGCGCCTCCGGCCTCAACCTGCTCGTCGCCGCCATCATCTTGTGGAACACTCGCTATCTCGAAATGGCGCTGGCGGACATCGGCACAGCCGACGAAATCGCACGCCACATCGCGCCATTGGGCTGGGAGCATATCTCGCTGACCGGTGACTATAGCTGGAATGTTGAAGATCAACCCGATCCGGACGCCTTGCGACCGCTGCGCGCCGTCAACTCCCTACTTGCCGCGTGACGTTCGCTATCCGTTCGCCCTTTCCGTGCAGATACGTCACTTTCGTGTAGTCACCCCAAATATGCTTCACCGAAAGGATGCGTGTTGCTCGCGGATCGGGATGGCGAACTCGAAGGCTGCGTCGCAATGCGACAAGTCACTCCCGAAATATGCGAAATGAAACGACTTTATGTTCGTCCCCATGCTCAGGGACAGCATCTTGGTCGTGCCCTCGCTGAACGTCTGATCGAAGAAGCTCGCGCGGTGGGCTACAGAGAGATGAGGCTCGACGTGCAGGCCAAGTTCATTCCCGCTCGCAAGTTATATGAGGCTCTCGGTTTTGTTGC
>ENA-ORXF01002509-ORXF01002509.1-marine-metagenome-genome-assembly--contig:-NODE-2509-length-10866-cov-23.819168_pt1 | contig 10866 bp, 8 predicted proteins | sample MGYA00237864_ERZ511476 | MGnify/ENA primary metagenome ERZ511476 (study PRJEB26306, sample SAMN06343908) | marine metagenome | isolation source: coastal waters | place: Atlantic Ocean: West Antarctic... | reverse complement strand
AGCGTCTCTGTATCTAATTTGTCATTCCCTTTTTTGATGTTTTCATCTCGCAAGTTTGATAATTGCTGGTATTTGTCTAACAACTTATCTTCTGCCTCTTCAACAGTTTCTTTATTTATTTTTTTATGGATTTGTATCTGTTCAAGATGATCACAAGACATTTGTAGCGTGTTGGAAATCTTATGGATTAATAAGTTGAAATCTGAAGAAGCAGGTGTGGTTTTATGGTTGATAATAAAATTACCAATCGATGCAATCGCAGAAATCATTGTTTGATTGAGCGTTACAATTTCATAGATCAGTTGGAATTCTTTTTGTTTTGATTTTGGATCTTGCGTCAACCGTTGGAAAGAAGCATTTAAATTACTGATGGCAAGAAATGCTTCTTTCCTTGCTAAGTTATAGGAGAGTTTCTTCGCCGTTGGATCTTGATACAATTTTTGCACTGCTAAAAGGTATCTCTTGTTCATCTTTAATGCATTCAGCAATATCTTTTTTAAGTTATCAGCTTCCCAACTTGGCAAAATCAAATAATTGGAGACAACCGCAATTGCAGCTCCAATGGCGGTGTCGATAACTCTGTATTGTATCACTTCAAAGGTATTCGGATTCATTAAAGAATACAAGAATATAATACTGATGGTGATCAATGCTGCAGCAGATTTATAATTCTGTTGAATTAATGAAAAAGCCAATATTAAGGATACAAATGCTAGCAAAGAATAGACCACTACATTTTGAGTAATCAGCACAATACCAAAAGCAACAGCAGCACCAATTAGTGTTCCGATGAGGCGATTTTTAGAACGTTCTTTGGTCAAACCATAACTCGGTCGCATAATAACAATAATGGTCAGTAAAATCCAATATGTATTTTGTATTTCAAATAGAAAGCCTGTCAGATATGCAGATACAATTGCAATGGTAAGTCGCAATGAGTGCCTAAACATGGTGGAGTCTAAACTAAAATTTTGAATAAGAACATTCAGTCTGTATTCTTGTAATGTTAAAAACTGACTTGAATCTTGTCTTTTTAAGGATACTTTGGAGGCATCCTGAACATTTGCCATAACACGCCTGATCACTCGAATTTCTTGAAGCAGTTGTTCTTGATAATCGTAAAGGTTTTTTAAAACTAAAGCACCTTCGCGCGCTTCAGGTAATTTGACAGTGTCTATGTAGTTTGTAATGGATTTGTTTGCTTTTGATAATGCATCTAATAGCTCCTCTTTGTTAGGTATTTTCTCATTCTGAATTAATAATTCGGACAAATGTATAAGGTGACTACCCATAACGTTGTTTAGCTTTTTTGAGGCTTTTAGAAATTCTTTGCGCTTGCCAAAGATGCTATCAATCATCTTATAATCTAAATGTTTTGCTTCTATCAATTCGAAAATTTTAATAGAAGAAACAAAAACTAGTAATAATTTTTCTTCATAACGAGAACGGCCAGAACGTTTACGAGCTGTAAGCAGTGTTTCTCTGAGCGTTTCATGTTTCTCATTGATTTTATTTTGAAGAATAAAAGTTTGTTTCAGATTTTCGTCACGTTTTGTTTTCTTTGTCAATAATTTGGCACGCAATTTTAGATATTCTCCGATAAATAGAAGTGTATCTGACAATAGCTGATTTTGGTCTTTTTTGGGCGCAAGTTTTTGAAAAATAAGAGACACGACCAAGTACCAAAGACCACCAATTCCCATTAAGCTAACTTGAACCAAAATTTCTTGCGCTGTTTCTTTTTGAATTGCAAATGCTAAAACCATTGCCAATAAGCCAGAAAAAGAAACTAAAGATGCTCTAAATCCATACACAGAAATCATTGATACAATAAATGAGATGATCGCAAGAACCACAAGTAAAAGGGGGAGAAAAGGTTTTGAAAACAGGAGTATTGCAGTAATAACCATGGTAAATCCGATACTGATTAAAATGGCATTCACCTTGCGTTTTATGCTTCCCGGAATGTCGCCTGGTGTATTTAAAACAGCACCAATAACAACGGCTGTAGCATATTTAAAATGTCCAGAAAAATAGAGCAATGCAAAAGGCACAGCAATGGCAACTCCAAGGCGAATTCCTCGATCAAAATTGGAACTTTTTAGAAATAATTCTAGTTGTTTGAGTTTTTCTTTCAAGCAGGTTTTCTATTTGCCTGCAAAGTTAGGAAAAATGGGACAAAGTAATACGCTGTCTTTTTATTTTAGTTAGTATTTGATGCATGTATTTAAAAGAAATCTCAAATAAAATATTTGTGTAAAATATTTTATATTTTTATTTAAATGCTTGTTAATTTGAATGTAATATAATTTTTGGAAAGATTTATATCACAACTTGTTTAGGCCGTGTTTTTAGTTTTTGAACTAGACAAAATGAAAGTGTTCTATTTCTTATGTTTTATTAGGTTAACAATTATTTCTCTTTCTTTCCGTTAATCACTGCTAAGTTTATATCTTATAGTCAGCTATTATATTGAAAGCAAATCTCGATTGTAAAAGTCACGAATTCTTTTAAATCTCGATTTCTTCTTTGATAAATTGTTTATAGTGCTCGTAGCGTAAAAAGATATCTTTTACATAGTTGTATGGTTCGCGTCCTCTTACAAAACCATATCTAACCACGTCATCAAGGTAGTATTTCCTATCGGCTAATTTCAAGATATATTCTTCTACATTTTCGTCCCAGATATTCGGGTTTTTGCCATTCTTTTTTGCCAAACGCATCGCATCAAATACGTGACCTGCTCCACAATTGAAGGCAGCTAAAGTGAACTTTACTTTTTGGATTGAATCACTTACAGCTTCAAACTTGTTGCGCATCTTATTTAAATATCTGACCCCTCCGCTTATATTTTGTTTTGGATTGAAACTATCACTTACACCAACTTCTTTTGCCGTAGCTGGCATCAATTGTATCAATCCGCCAGCACCTGCCCAAGACTTTGCTTTAGGGTCAAACCTAGATTCTTGATACACTTGAGAACAAAGGAAACGCCAATCCCATCCTATTTTTTTAGCACTTTCTTTTATAATGTCATCGTATTTACTTATTTTATTACTGTTTTTACTGTAGAAGTCACTCTGAACCCTTCCTCTATAAGATTTGGTGTTTTTAAAATATTTATTGTAGATCACATAATAATCGTCTGATTTTTTCTCTTTGGCGATCCACTTATTTATTACTTTCAGTAATTCAGGCGAATTTTGCCTGACGGCCCAAGCGATGCGTTGCGAAAAGGAAATTCTAGTATCAATGTGCAGAATAGGATAGTAGGTTTTATTGATAGACGCTATATTATAATCAGCAATTGTTCTATCAATTTCGCCATCTACTACCATTCTAATGATTTCATCTGTAGGAATATTTCCTTCAATATGTGCTATTGGAATGTCAGCACCAATTTCTTGTTGTAAATTATCAAGTCTTTGCGCATACGATGTGTTTTCTCTTACCCATACGGTATCATTTATTAGTTCAAGGGTATTTGAAACTACCTGTCTATCAATTTTGTATCCCGGAAGTGAGCGCCAATTATCGGGCATTCGCTGCACTAAAGTTTGGTGTGTTACGTAGTGATTTTTTGTAAAACTTACGAGCTTTTTTCTAGGCTCCGTGATCGTCAAACCAAAGGCAATTAAATCCCCATCACCATTGTTTAGCATATTAAATAACGAATCAATATCTTCAGCTACTGTAATTTTTAGCTCTAAGCCTAAATTCTTGGCTAAACGAGATAACAATTCATATTCAAAACCCATAGGCATTCCTTTGTAAAGAAAATAGCTTGTGGAGCTGTAGATGGTTATCGCATGCAAAATGCCATCTTCTTTGATGGCATCTAGATCTTTAACTGTTTTAAAGGGCTCGGCGTTTTGGTTTGATTTTAAAGGGAGGCTTTCAGCTTTTTTATTCACTTGAGAACAGCTTAAAAATAAAATTAAAAAGGAAATAAAAAATACTTTTATTTGTATGTTCATATACTTCGTAAGTTAACATATTGGATATGGAAAATAAGATTTTAGAAAAAAAATTTGCATGAGCTCTTTTTTTACTTGTGCAGAACATGCTAAAATGTTAGAAATGAGCGCTAAAAAAAATATTTTATAAAGAGTAGATTTTAATAGTAAATTATATAAAAATTAGAAGTTTTTTTTTAAAAAAATACCCCCTTTAGTTTGCATACCTTATCTTTATAATTAATTATTTTAATATACCAAAAGATGAAAAAAGTTATTTTAAAGTGGTACCCAATTATTTTAGCCTTCATGTGTTTGTTATATTCTGTAGGTTATGGAATATTAGGAATGACAGATGAAGCACAATATTCAGCCCATTGGCCAGGAACAATATTATTGTTTGCAATAGCAATTAGACAAAGAAGAACAACATGAATATAGGATTTTTCATAGTAGGTGGTATCATATTCTCTGTATATATAGGCTTAACTTTATGGAATATAGTCGATTCAAGCAAGAAAAGTAAACAAGAAAACTATCCAGATAAGAAATAAAAAAGAGGTAGATTAATTAAATTTACTTAACAGCCAGTTCCGGTTAAATCTGATAAAAATGATTTGACATTTTTGCTATGCAATTTAAATTTCTAAATTTATTTAGGCTAATTATATGTTCTTTCAAAAAATCTATACTTGGCCTAAATAATTAAACTAAAAAGTTTTCGAGAGCTCTACATGAAATTTACGAATCACTGCACCTTCAACTATTGTTAAATAGGAGATGCTTCGTTTGTTAAAAAATTGAAGATTCGGTTCGGCTGGTAAATTTTTCTAAAAATAACATTCCTCTGTAAGAGTTGCCTCGCTCATTTAATTTCGGACTCCAAACCGCAATACAATACTTGTCGGGGTGAATGGCAACAATGCCCCCACCAACTCCACTTTTTCCTGGTAAGCCAACACGAAAAGCAAATTCTCCAGATTCGTCGTAAAAACCACAAGTAAGCATAATTGCATTAATCCTTTTGGCCTGACTCATGGTAAGCACTTTGTTTCCTTTTTGAGTGATAAAAAAGTCATCGGCTAAAAAAAGAAACATTTGTGAAAGCTCTTTACAGCTAGATTCTAAGGAACAAATATGAAAGTAGAAATCTATTACTTCGTCTACATCGTTTTTAATGTTTCCAAAAGATTTGATAAAATTACAAAGTGCAATGTTTCGAAAGCCAACGCTTTTTTCTGATTGTGCCACCTTTTCGTTATAATTTAAGGTAGGATTCTTGGAAATTTCTTTACAAAAGGTTAAAAAGTCTTCTTTTGGATTTTTAAGGTGACTCAATAAAACATCACAAACTACAATTGCACCAGAATTTATAAACGGATTTCTGGGTTTTCCAAGGTCTGTCTCTAATTGTAAAAAGGAGTTAAAAGGATTTCCAGAAGGTTCAACATCTACTCGGTCCCATAATGTTTCACCTTCTAACTTATATGCTAATATTAAAGAGATTAGTTTAGAAATACTCTGTATCGAGAACTTTTTATCAAAATCTCCGGCACCAAAAGTATCTTTATTAACAGTTGTAATATGAACTCCAAGATTAGTATTATCTACAAATGCCAATTCAGGAATGTAATTGGCTACTTCACCAATATCGTCAACGTTTTTTACTTCTAAGTAAATGTCTTTAATAATTTTTTTATAGTTTTCCATCGAAGTTTTATGGTATAAGCGACTGCAAACGTATTCTATTTTTTTCTATAAACAATAGAAATCACAATTCAAAAAAAGGAATTACATTGCTGTAATTCCTTTTTAATATGTTGTTGTTATTTCGAAATCAACCTTGTTAGATGGCAGAGATATCTAAAAAAGTACTTCAATTATATTTCTTTCGGAATAAAATTCGTTGTTTATAATGAAACGTATTAGATTATCTCCACAAATAAACCTTCATCTATTTTAGAAACTTTAGCAGCGTCTTTTTTTGTTAACCCTTTAATCGTTTTATCCCATTTTTTGTTAGACAAACCAGACTGATTTTTCAATTCATTTAAATCTATTTTTCCTGTTTTTTCGATAAGTGCTAAAACAGCCTTTTCCTCATCATTTAATTCAATAGAAGCTGCTTTTTTTTCAGGGCGCATTTGAGGGAAGAACAATACTTCCTGTATCGATTGGTTGTTTGTTAAAAACATAATCAAACGGTCCATTCCAATTCCCATACCAGACGTTGGCGGCATCCCATATTCCAAGGCACGCAAGAAATCTTCATCTATAAATTCTGTTGCTTCATCATCACCCTTTTGCGCTAATTTTAATTGATGCTCAAAACGTTCACGTTGGTCAATTGGGTCGTTCAATTCAGAATATGCATTTGCAATTTCCTTTCCACAAACCATTAACTCAAAACGCTCTGTAAGTTCAGGATTTTCTCTATGCTCTTTACAAAGTGGAGACATCTCTTTAGGATAATCTGTAATAAAAGTTGGTTGAATGTAATTTCCTTCACATTTTTCACCAAAAATTTCATCAATCAATTTTCCTTTCCCCATCGTTGCATTCACTTCTATATGCATCGATTTTGCAGCTACTCTAATTTCATCTTCTGTTTTTCCAGTAATATCAAAACCAGTAAAATGTTTAATAGAATCTGACATTGTAACTCTTGCATATGGTGCCTTAAAGTCTATTTTATGTTCACCAAAAGTAGCTTCCGAAGTTCCGTTTACTGCAATAGCGCAATGTTCAAGGAGTTGTTCAGTAAAGTCCATCATCCAGTTGTAATCTTTGTAAGAAACATAGATTTCCATCGCTGTAAATTCCGGATTGTGCGTTCTGTCCATTCCTTCATTTCTAAAGTTTTTCGAGAATTCGTACACCCCATCGAAACCACCAACAATTAATCTTTTCAGATACAATTCGTTTGCAATTCTCATGTACAACGGAATATCTAAAGCATTGTGATGTGTTGTAAAAGGTCTGGCTGCTGCACCTCCAGGAATTGGTTGTAAAACCGGAGTTTCAACTTCAAAATACCCAGCATCATTAAAGAAAGAACGCATTGCGTTAAACAATTTTGTTCTTTTAATAAACACTTCTTTTACATGCGGATTTACCACTAAATCTGCATAACGCTGTCTGTAACGCATTTCAGGATCTGTAAAAGCATCATACGTAATACCGTCTTTAACCTTAGGTATTGGTAGTGGTTTTAATGCTTTTGCAAGAAGCTTAAAATTTTTCACCATAATTGTTTTCTCGCCAACTTGCGTTGTAAACAGCGTGCCTGTAATGCCTATAAAATCTCCTAAATCTAATAATTTCTTAAAAACATTATTGTATAAAGATTTGTCTTCTCCTAGACAAATTTCATCTCTATTAAAATAAAGCTGAATTCTACCTTCACTATCTTGCAGTTGTCCAAAAGAAGCTTTTCCTTGAATATTTATAACCATTAAACGGCCGGCAACAATAACCTGTTTGCCTTCTATAAAATCTGCTTTAATTTCCTTAGAATTTGTGTCTACTGGAAATAAATCTGCAGGATATGGGTTAATTCCCAAATCTCTTAATTTTGCTAGCTTTTCTCTACGTACAACTTCTTGTTCTGATAATTGCATTTCTTATATATTAGGATAAATTTTTAAAGACTGCAAATATACAATCTTTCAATAATTTGGCAATTGTAGAATTCGATAAAATAACAATAAATTGTGGTAGAAATTATAAAACTTTGTATATTTGACAACTACTTTTTGTTGAAGTAGCATTTAGTTGTGTTGTTTGGCACTTTATAAAAAGTGTCTTGGTTTTGTTAACCAATGGAAAGCTTCCCTTAAATGGGACGCTTTTTTTTTGCTTTTTACTATATTTTTTTTACGATACAATTTTTCTTATTACGTCAAAAAAAACACTTGAATAAACAGTATAAAAGTATGCCGTTCCAATCAGGGCAAAACTTGTTTGTTGGTTTATTTATCTTTGAACGTAAAAGATTACTTCTTCAATCTTCCTAGTAATAGCAGGAAACAACTTATAAGAATCTACCTTTATATTCCCAAAATTTAATCGAGAATAAAACAAAATACACAAAAGCGACAGAGAACTTAATGGTTGCAGAAGCTAATATTCCAATAAAAGAACCAAATGAGGCTTTAATTGCTCTGTTTGTGTCTTTGCTATCAAAAAGTAGCTCTCCAATGAATGCGCCTAAAAAAGCACCAATTAAAACACCAAACGGAATCGGAGAGAACAGTCCTATAAATAAACCAATAGTGGTTCCGTAAACTCCATATTTACTCCCGCCAAAGTGTTTTGTGCCTATGGCAGGAATTATGTAGTCTAGCGTCCAAATGAGTATTGCAATACTAAAGGTAATTCCTAAGAACCCATAATTTATAGGTATCACAGAAGTAAAGTTTAGCATTAATAGACCCAACCAACCCGTTAAAGGTCCTGGTAAGACAGGTAAAAAAGAACCTAGTATTCCTAAAATAACCATAAGAAAACCAGCAATTAGTAAGAAAACGTCCATCGTTAATTTTATAGTAACACGAAAGTACAAAACCTTTGTTACAATAAATATAACTAATAAATTAGTTTAAACTAAATAATTAGTTATATTTGTATTATTAAACTAAACCTTTAGTTGAAATTATGAGCAAACAATTAACAAAAGCAGAAGAGCAAATAATGCAAGTTTTATGGGATTTGCAAGAAGCCTCTGTAAAAGAGGTAATCGTCCAATTACCAGTACCAAAACCAGCATATAACACGGTTTCTACAATTATTAGAATTTTAGAAAATAAAGAATTTGTAGGGCACAAACCTGTTGGTAGAGGTTTTGTATACCATCCTATGATTGAAAAAGAAACCTACAGTAACCAGCGTTTACATAAATTAATGAACGGTTATTTCGATGGTTCATTTAAAAGCATGGTGTCCTTTTTTGTGAAAGAGAACAAAATGGATGTTTCAGAGCTAGAGAGTATTTTGAAGGAAGTGAATAAAAAGGAATAGTATTCAATTGTAAGTAGTCAGTTCGCAGTTAGAAATATTGTGAAAAAGCAGTAAAACTCTTCAATCCAAAAAAATAAAAAATCTATGATAAATTATATAATTCAAGTTGTCTTATTTCAAGTACTGTTTTTGGCTATTTATGATTTTTTTCTAAGCAAAGAAACGTTTTTCACAAAAAACAGATGGTACTTGTTAAGTGCGCCAATCGTCTCTTTTTTATTACCATTGGTGAAAATACCTTCATTTCAAAAAGCGATTCCACAAACATATATTTATTATATGCCTGAAATTATTTTATCGCCCGAAAGAATCATTCAAGAAGCGTCTTGGTATCAATCTATAAATTATTTAGATATTTTATTCGGAGTAGGCGTTATTATTTTTAGTGTGTTCTTTCTTAAAAATTTTTTGCAACTTGTTAATTTAACGAAAATTTACAAAGGCATTAAAAAAGAAGGATACACTTTAATTTTAATTCCGAAGCAAAGCAAAGCATTTTCATTTTTCAATTATATTTTTTTAGGAGAAGAAATTCCTGATGCCCAAAAAGAACAAATTATTGCTCATGAATTGGTGCATAGCAAACAAAAACATTCGTTAGATTTATTGTTCTTCGAGCTTTTGAAAATTGTCATGTGGTTTAACCCGATGGTTTACAGCTATCAAAAAAGAATCACTTTGGTACACGAATACATTTCTGATGCTGTTGCCACAAAATCTGAACCCAAAGATGAGTACATTAATCAATTGCTATCTAACTTTTTTCAGGTTGAAAACATTTCGTTTATCAATCAGTTTTACAAACAAACCCTAATTAAAAAAAGAATCATTATGATGAAGAAAAAACAATCAAAGAAAATGAAGCAGTTAAAGTATTTGATTTTGATTCCTGTATTACTAAGTATGCTATTTTATACTTCTTGTTCTGAGAACAGTTATGGAGAAACGCATGCTAAAAAAGAAATTCAAACGCGTTATAGTAATAAGGATGGAGCACTTAAGAGTGAGAAAGGTGAAAAAGAAACTTATTTAGATTCCTTTTTTGGTTTTAAAAAGCCAATTAAAGGCGAAGAAATTTCTCTTAAAAACTTATCAATTCAGGAAAGAGAGGAATATGATTCATTAGTTAGCAGGTTTAAAGAAAAATCAAAAGAAGATTCAGTGTTTCCGGAAAGTATCTTGGAAAGTATCAGTTTCCATCTATATAAAATGTCAAATGGAAGAAATATGTTTGCTATGATAATAGATGTGAAAGGGGTTTCTGAGAGAATTGAAAAAGAGAGCATAAAATCAGAAGATGTCAACATCCTTAAAATAGAAACTGCGCCAACGTTTCCTGGCTGTGACTTCGGAGACAAAGACTGTTTTTCTAAAATGGTTCAAAAACATTTTGCAGCAAATTTTGATTCAGATTTGCCAAATAATTTAGGTTTAAGTGCAGGTAAGAAAAGAGTTTTTATAGGTTTTAAGGTGGATGCAAATGGACATATTATTGATGTTCAGGCGAGAGCCCCACACTTAAATATTAAAGAAGAAGTGATAAGAGTTATGAATACATTGCCTAAAATGATTCCTGGAAAACATGAAGGTAAGAACGTTGCAGTACGCTTTAATATTCCGTTTGAAATGATGGTAGCTGAAGTAACTAAAGATTAAGAAGAGAGTTTTAATTGTATTGTTATTTGTAATAGTAAAAGTCGGGGCGCAAACTCCGACTTTTAAATATAAGTGTGTCTTCTACTTATGAAATATGATCTAAAGATTTATATGATTTTTGGACGCTATTATTCAGATACTTTAAATAAAAATAGAAACTTTAATTATTAGTTATGATTAACTTCTTTCGCATTAAACGATTACCAACTTTAAGTTTTATAAAATAGATGCCAGA
>ENA-ORXF01002506-ORXF01002506.1-marine-metagenome-genome-assembly--contig:-NODE-2506-length-10877-cov-11.106667_pt1 | contig 10877 bp, 19 predicted proteins | sample MGYA00237864_ERZ511476 | MGnify/ENA primary metagenome ERZ511476 (study PRJEB26306, sample SAMN06343908) | marine metagenome | isolation source: coastal waters | place: Atlantic Ocean: West Antarctic... | reverse complement strand
GCTCAAGCAACATCTGCCACATAATGTCCCTAGCCTGCCCCTGTGTAGGTGCAACGTAGAACACTTGGCCCTTCTTGCTTGACAAGCAGTTTAGTATCAGTGACCACGCGGCTAGTCTACTTTTGCCTGTACGTCTGCCTGCGGCTATGACCTTAAAGCGTGTAGTGTCTTCGTAGACTTCTTGTTGCCATGGGAGTAGCTCAACCTTTAGATCAGTCAAGCTAATAGCACCACATTACAGGAGCTTCATTACCGTCAAGGTTGCGGATGTCAACATGCACAAAACCGTTAGCAACTCCAATTCCCGTAAAGCCCATTTTAATGGCCTCTTCAACAATTGTGTACCGCTGTGTTCCGTTACTAACTTTAATATCCGCTGCGATTCCTTGGGCATGGGTTCCTGCTTTCTCCTTCTTACGTTCGATTGGGTGGTCTTCTGAGCGATAACCACTGGTAATAACGAAGGGGAACTGACACCTAGCTCTTAACAAATCTAACTTCAATAGTAAATCATCACTGATCTCATTCTCACCTGTGTACTGACAGGCAAACTCTTCTCTAGTGAAGTAATCTAAATCTCTGTTAATGTTATGCATCTGTGTACTCCCCTTCAATGGGTTCTCCCGCACCACCACCAGAAATGACAGTAGTCTCGCCACCAACTCCAGTAATGGATATATTGATGGCACTCTTACCTCCAGAGTCTCTGTCTTTCTCAAAGTAGCTGACGGGTAGTAATCTATCCATACAAAGCTTCCAAGCCGCTGCTTGGTTCTTATGATCATCGTCCAAGGCTGCTGACAATATACTATCCAACACCTTCCTACTCTTAGGAGATGCTAGCATTCTAGCCTTGTAATCATTAATGATAGCCGCATCACCCTTGGGTCTGCCTAGGGCCTTGCGGCTACCCTTGGATTTTGACACAACTGTTGACTTCTTTGGTCTACCTTTCTTTCTTTCTATAGGCTTATCTATTTCAGTACTGCTCAAAGCATACCCCTTAGTTATCTTATGTATACTTAAGTATGCTTTAGGAGATACTTTAATTATTTCTTTAATAATATCTTTAAAGCTTTACCGTAGTACCTATAAGGCGATTGGTTATCTTTATGTCTTTACTATACTATATATTATATCATATATCAAAGTAAAAGTCAAGAACTATTTACTAATGAGCCTAAATAAACTTAGCTAACTTGTGTCATTCTTGTGTCAATACTTATGTCCTTTAGTACATCTATGTATACATAAGGGGCGAGGCTAAGGAAACCTATGTAAATCAATGTGTTACAGGGATACACAGGGATACTGTTGTTAATCCTATTTTCCCTCTTTTTTGTATGCCAGAGGGTACTGATAACACGTGAGCAAACTTTTGGCCCCCCCCGTGTACCTTTTTATCCACAGGTTTTGCACATGTTACCCACATGATAGCCACAGGATACACACAGCCTATACATAAAGCATACATAAGGCATACACAAGTTATACACAGGCTACCAATGTTGGCATGGTTCTTGCACAGGGTGTGAGCATGTGTGTCATATGGTACTATGGCATACACTAGACCACACAAGCATACACAACTTGGCACGAGTATTGCATGGCATGACACAAGGAAATTGGTGTATAGAAGGTAGGCAGTATCTATTTGTAAATTAATTGCAGATAGTTGTTGACAGGGTTGAACATGTCGCTATAATGAACACATCAAGACGAGAAAGACCTAAACAAATAAACACAGAGAGAGAATTGATATGATTAAATTACACCCCGAAACAGCCGCCGAAATCGTCAGAGCATTTGATGATTATGGTCTATGGTCTAGTGTGGACATGTCGGAGAGCGGCGAGAATGGAAGGTATGCTACTTATAGGCGAGCGAAAGCTATCATGGTATTAGTAGATTTAGGCATGACGCACTGCCTGAGTAACTGGGCATCGGAAATATTAGCGGATGATTACTACACTGAAGCAGAGTATGGGGTATAACTCAACTGCCCACAGTAACCCAGTAAGTTTAACAATGGCCCTTTGAGGTGAAGGGCTATGATTAAACTAACTAAAGGTATAACACAATGAGCAAATCAATATTAGTTTCAATCAAACATAGCTATGGCCGCAAGGTCATCTATCCCGCCTGTAATAACGCGGAGACCTTTGCAAAGCTAGCAGGCACTAGGACATTAACAGCGGATGCACTGGTCTTAATCGAACAGCTAGGCTATACTATCGATACCATTACACCAGACTGGAGAGATTAAGTTGACTCCACTATGATCATCGGAGTAAGATGGTCATACTAGAATCAATTAACTAAACCAAGAGGCGACACAAGATGAAACTTTATCAAAAAGGTAGTAACATGACAGAGCTAGACCTAGGGTTTGCACAGGTATTTTTTAGCTATGAAACGCCAGTGGCCGCACGTTTAACGGACGGGTCATTAGTTATAACTAATCAGCACTATAGCCAGACAACCACTAAACATGTCAACAAATGGCTCAGTGGTTGCGAGCATACCAGAGTAGATCAACGGCGTATAGATTGCCTGCTTACGTCTAGCAGTGAATGTGATTCAGACTATAGCGAGGTGGCGTAATGAATAAGCAATTACGCGAGTTCTATCTTGATTGGTTCAATAATTATCTAACAGTGGAAAAAATAGCAGAGCATCACGGGCTAGATGTGGATGATGCAAAAGCATTAATTAGCATGGGGCGATATATGCACCATAACCACGTTGAAAGGATAAAGAGAGAGGTGGCGTAATGGAACTAGGATATAACCAAGATTGGCAAACACAGGCGCGAGGTTCTAATGATTCGGAGTATCAGATTTACCGTTCCTGTGCTGATGACGGCAACGGTATTGACTTTACCACAGGAAAGCCCTTAAAAACTTATGATGAATGGTTAAACACATAAAGAGGTATACGAATGAAACAGTTGATAGTCTTTTACACCAAATGGATCACAATAGGCTTTGCAATTGGCTTTGCAATAGGGTATATTATCGGTCACTTACAACAGAGCGGAGGGATTTAAAATGACTAGAGCATACTGGAATGGATCATCTGAGGACTGGTTGCATGGGGATGAACACTGGTCACACGACATCACAGAGGAGGCAGAGGACTCCGCCGATGAGTACCTGCCCGTGAGTGATGAGGAGCTTAAACAGATGAGGGCTGAAGTTAAAGATAGGACTTTAAAGGCCAATTGGCTACGACTACAACGGGAATTCCCCGCAATTGAGAAAGAGGCAGAGACACTATGAATATTTTAGGCAGGACGCTAGGCGTTGAGTTTGTCAACGGGTTTGGTATTTTCTTGGAACTAGCTGACAGTCGAGCAGTATGGTGCTACAATACAGAGACAGAGGAGACAGTTGCAATGCCCTTTGTCGGTGTGTTACTGTACCTTCCTTTTATCCTGATTAGTTTCGGGCGTGTATATGACGAGGTTGAAATCTAATGCTAAACTTAACGCAAGGCGATTGCTTTGTTAAAATGTCGGAGTTTCTTGATGATTCGGTGGACGTGGTTATTACCTCGCCACCCTATAACCGCAAACGTAACGACAAATACAACAACCATACGGACGTAGTAGAGGATTACGTTGGGTTCTTGGAAAGCTCAATAAACGATTGTTTGCGCGTGTGCAAGGGTAATGTCTTTTACAATATTCAAAAGAATAGCTACAACAAACAGGATGTGCATAAGATTATGGGCATGTTTTCAGAGCAGATTATTGAGGTTATTATCTGGAAAAAATCCAACCCAATGCCCAACCCGCATTTGATTAATGCATACGAGTACATTCTGGTCTTGTCAAAGACAAATAAATCTTTAAAGGCTAACACGACTTACACTCTGAACCATTTTGAAACGCCAGTGTTTTCCAACAACCCGCATAAGGCTATACACAGGGCGGTCATGCACCCAGAGGCTTGTCGTTTCCTATTAGAAAGCTTTACTCACGAAGATGACATTGTGCTAGACCCGTTCATGGGCGTAGGCACAACGGGTGTTGAGAGCGTTAAGCTAGGCAGGGGTTTTGTAGGCATAGAGTTGGACAGTACGTATTTTAATATAGCTAACGAGAGAATAGAGGATGTATCTGATGAGTAGAATTAAAGAGAACCTAATAGGCTACGAGCATGAGCCTAACGATTGGATAGAACCGACAGCCCTAGAGATGTGTGAGGAGCTAGTCGCGCATGACCTGTACTGCATGACACTCAGCGAGGTAAAGTTTAGGGTTGCAAAGCAAGTGCGAGAGGAGTACTATAGTCAGGACATAAACATTATGAGACAGCAGTACATAGCCGCCTTCGGCAAAACAGACAATTACAATGAGGTATTTTAAGATGAGCAGATGCAAAGCGTGTGACGTTATACTAGGGGAATACGAGCTAAAGCGTATAGACAAGCTAACAGGACACCATGTTGACCTGTGCAATGTATGCTATAGTCACAGCAATGACGCTATAGAGGATGCTAGTGCGGAGTTTAAGCATCTTTATACAGGTTTATTTAACAAAGAGCTTGACACACTTGTCGAACACTAGTATAATATTTAGGTAATCAAGGGGAAATGCTTTAAGGATTATCATTAAAGATATAATTAAAGCATACTTAAGTAGTACCAAAGCGGCACAGCAGTGTCATAACTTTAAGCAAAGAGGCAATACCATGGCAGTAGTAGAAGGCACAATAGCGTTTGAAAACCTAGACACCCACGAGATGTATCAGGGTCAATCCACAGGCAAGTACTCAGTTGTCATCAGCCTAGATGACACCACAGCAGACCAGTTAGCAGGTCTTGGCATCAAGATGCGAGAGTATGAAGGCACTAAGCAACGCAAGTTCAGTAGCAAGTACGACATTGGGGTTGTAGACAAAGACGGTCAGCCCTTTATGGGTCGCATAGGTCGAGGCTCTAAGGTCAGGCTATTGTGGCAGGAAGGCCCACCACACCCTGTTCACGGTACAGGCACGTACCTCAACAAGATCAAGGTCTTGGAAGTGGCAGAACAGGAAGCAGGCGAGGACTTCTGATGTCAGTAGAGTCAACATTCGTCCAACATGAGGCATGCCCTTCGTGTGGCTCATCGGACAATCTGGCTCGTTATAGTGATGGACATGCAGTCTGCTTCTCTGGGGGCTGCAACCATTACGAACACGGCAAGGGTCAGATAGGCCAAGCAGTACAACGTAAACCAACGAGGCTTTTAGAGATGACCGGAGTAGTAGCGGCGATACCCGATAGGCGTATCAATCAAGAGACAGCCAAGCGTTATGGTGTAACGGTTGAGTACGGGACGGATGGTCAGATAACCAAGCACCACTATCCCTACTTCGACAAAGACACAGGCACAGCGACAGGCACAAAGGTGCGGATAGTAGAGAACAAACAATTCTATGCGACAGGAGGTTTTGACAATGCGGGTCTCTTCGGCCAACAGGCGTTCAAGTCAGGCGGCAAGTACATCACGGTCACGGAAGGCGAGGCAGACGCAATGGCTGTCAACGAAATGTTTGACGGGAAGTGGCCCGCAGTCAGCATCAGATCAGGAGCAGCAGGAGCAGCCAAAGACATCAAAGCCAGTCTCGAATGGCTAGAGACCTTTGACCACGTAGTCATCTGCTTTGACAACGACAAGGCAGGACAGGAGAGTGCTAAGTCAGTGCTTAATCTGTTCACACCTAACAAGGCTAAGAACGTCACGCTACCTATGAAGGATGCAGGTGATATGCTTGTGGCTCGTAAGGTGTCTGACTTTGTAAAGGAGTGGTGGAATGCCAAGGCGTTTAGACCTGACGGTATTGTCTCAGGTTTAGACACATGGGATTTACTTCAAGAGAAGAGGGATGTCAAGTCAATACCCTATCCTTGGGAATGCTTGAATGCTTTTACCTACGGCTTTAGACCGCAGGAGTTAGTGACCATAACATCAGGGTCAGGCATGGGTAAGAGTCAGATCATGCGAGAGCTTGAGTATTATTTATTGAAGAACACGGAAGACAACATTGGCATCCTAGCACTGGAGGAAGATATACCTAAGACTACGTTAGGTATTATGTCTATGGAGGCTAACAAGCTACTTCACGTACCAGAGGTACGAGCAGGGGTATCAATAGAGGAAGAGCGTGGTTATTGGGAAAGGACGTTTGGTTTAGATAAGGTACATTTGCTAGATCATTGGGGTAGCACAAGCGAGGACGATCTGTTAGGCCGTATACGATACATGGCTAAAGGTCTGGACTGCAAGTGGATCATCCTAGATCACCTTAGTATTGTGGTGAGCGATCAGGAAAATGGCGATGAGCGTAAAGCTATTGACAGTATTATGACAAATCTTAGGAAGATAGTTCAGGAGACAGGTGTAGGACTATTCCTAGTGTCACACCTACGCAGACCTAGCGGTTCTAAGGCGCATGAAGATGGTGGTAAGATCAGCCTAGGGGAGCTACGCGGCAGTGCAGCAATAGCACAGCTTAGTGATATTGTTATTGGTTTAGAGCGTGACCAACAGCATGCTGACCCTACTACACGCAACACAACCTGTGTACGAGTGTTAAAAAATAGGTTCGTGGGGTTGACAGGGCCTGCCTGTTACCTGTATTATGATGAGGAGTCTGGTCGAATGATTGAAACCAGTTGTCCTACCGGAGATGAAGCGGAGTTTTAAAATGGCTAATAGAGTTGGACAGTATTATATCTCAGAGACAGATATAGCAGACCCTGTTATTATTGACGAAACAATTAACGAACTTGAGAGGCTAGGTAAGACTAAAGTTTATCCTTATGGGGCAGGACAGGTGTGCTTTCATCATAGAAAGTGTTACTTTTTTATATCACCACATACGATGAGATGGGCGCCAAGACACAAAGCTAATCAGAAATGGTATCGGGGCTATAATAACATAGCTGAGATTTTAGATTCTATTAATGGGTGGTGTGATTATAGAGATAGAAAACAGCAGGTGATTTAATGAAACAGTTTGTATTTGACATTGAGGCCAACGGGTTTGACCCAGACACAGTGTTTTGTGTATGTATCCATGAGTTAAAGAACGAAGATAACATGTATGAGATACATCAGGAGTGTCTCAAGAGAGGCAGGTTTCAGGAGTGGTTAGATGCAGAGGGAGAGTGTGAACTGATAGGACACAACATCATAGGTTATGACATACCTGTATTAGAGAAACTGTTGGGTGCAGACTTTAGCAAGTGTAAGATCACCGACACTCTAGTCATGTCAAGATTAGCCAACCCATCACGCGAAGGTGGACACTCACTGGAGAAATGGGGCAACACACTAGGACAACACAAGGGAGACTTCAATGATTTTACTACGTATTCAAGAGAGATGGTGGAGTATTGTAAGCAAGACGTTAGGGTTAATGTGTTGGTGTACAAGAGATTACTTCTTGAGCTTGCAGATTTTGGAAGTGAAAGCATTGAGCTTGAGCATCAAGTACAGACTATTATTAACGGCCAGATCAAAACAGGGTGGCTCTTAGATCAAGAGAAGTCATTTATACTATTAGCGGAACTGAAGGAGAAGAAGTATGAGCTTGAAGACAAGGTACATGAGACTTTTAAACCACTACCGACATTTATCAAACAAGTTACACCGAAGACTAAGAAAGATGGTACGTTCTCTGTTGTCGGACTCAAGTTCCTAGGCGATCACTGGGTCACAGCGCAAGCACCCTTCAGTCGCATTGATTGGCCCGTGTTTAACCTAGGCTCACGACAGCAGATAGGCAGACATCTAGAGTACTTTGGTTGGAAACCTAAGACATTCACTGAGACAGGACAGGCCATCGTAGACGAGGCGGTGCTGAAGGAAGTGAAAGGAATACCAGAGGCTACACTGATAGGCGAGTACCTGATGATCCAAAAGCGTATCGCGCAGGTACAGAGTTGGTTAGATGCAGTCAAAGATGATGGTAGAGTACATGGGTACGTCAATCCTAACGGTGCTGTAACGGGCCGTATGACACACTCTAGTCCCAACATGGGGCAGGTACCGGCATGCAAAGCACCCTACGGCAAGCAGTGTCGTGATGTGTGGACAGTACCAGAGGGTTACAAGCTAGTAGGTATGGATGCTTCAGGTCTTGAGCTTAGAATGTTAGCACACTACATGAATGACGAGGGATACACTAATGAAATACTCACGGGAGATATACACACAGCAAATCAGTTGGCTGCGGGCCTTGAAACTAGAGATCAGTCGAAAACTTTCATCTACGCTTTTCTTTATGGTGCCGGAGATGCCAAGATCGGAAGTATCGTTGGAGGAACTAGGCGTGATGGTAAGAGACTTAAAGATGCATTCCTATCGAACACGCCTGCTCTTGGAAAGCTACGAGAACGAGTTGGATTGGCGGCTTCAAGAGGCTATGTTTATGGACTGGATAGGAGAAGGGTGTCCATACGATCAGAACACGCGGCATTGAATAGCCTCCTCCAATCAGCAGGTGCAATCGTTATGAAGAAAGCACTGTGTTTGTTGGACGAGTACGCTAAGATATGGGGCATTGACTATAACTTTATAGGGAACATTCACGATGAGATCCAAACAGAAGTCAGACAAGAGAAGGCAGAGGTTTTCGGAAGGCTTGCTACCAGTTGCGTCCAAGCAGCAGGAACTTTTTACAACCTCAACTGCCCCCTCGCAGGGGACTACAAAGTTGGAAATAGTTGGGCAGATACACACTGATAGGGCTTGTATAAGCTGTGCTGTACCGTTGACAAAGGATAACTGGTGGCCTTCCTTTGTAATGAAGAAGCACTACAAGTGTATGAGTTGTTACGACATACGTAGGACAGAGAACAGTATTAAGAGAGGCAACAGATCACCTAGTCTACTGGCTAAACTGTTCGGGCTTAAAACTAAAGATGTTTATGACCAAGTAACGGAAGGCTCAGTGTATGTGATAGCTAACGTGGCTTGGGGTGGTTGGGTTAAGGTTGGCATGGCTGTTGATGCAGAGGATAGGCTAAAGAGTTATCAAACCTCTTCCCCTTTCAGAGATTATGTGTTATACTATAGTTATACTACAGACAATAGAAGGAAGTCTGAAGCTGAAGCACACAGACTGTTGGAACAGAAGTATGAGAGAAGGAACGAGTGGTTCCTTTGTACACCTAGCCAAGCGGTAGAGGTTTTAAATGAACAAGACAACGGATAATCTAGTGGCTGACATCTACGCACTGATGGAAAGTAAGGAAGCTCACCCATCTGTTAGTGTTGAGTTAGAGATTGAGGAGTTTGGGGAAAGCGTCAAGACACTCATGCGTACAGAGTTTGGTCGGGAGAAGCGAGAGGATAACCGGAGGCTACGCCTCAGTAACATCGGCCGCACCGACAAGTACTTGTGGAATCACTTTAACGGTACAGACGGTGAAGAGTTACAGCCACACACCTACGTCAAGTTTATGTATGGTCATTTGATTGAGGAGATGTTGTTGTTCTTTACACGCATGGCAGGACACAGCGTGACTGACGAACAGAAGGTGTGCAAGGTAGACGGTATCGTAGGACACATGGACTGTAAGATTGACGGTGTTGTTACGGACGTTAAGTCAGCCAGTAGCTTTGGGTTTAAGAAGTTTAAGGAAGGTACGTTAGCCTTTGATGATCCGTTCGGTTACATTGATCAGATCAAAGCATACGCTTACTCAGAGGGTGCAACAGAGTTCGGTTGGTTAGCGATGGACAAGGCCAACGGACACCTGACCTACCTTAAGTATGACCTAAATGACACAGAAGCACCAGTGTATGACATATTAAAACAACCCATTACTGAGAGGGTGGCCCATGTAAAAAAGCTAGTAGAGCAGCTAGAACCGGACGCGCTGTGTTATCAACCCGTACCGGACGGCAAGTCAGGAAACTTAAAGCTTGCTATTGGTTGCTCGTACTGTCAATTCAAAGACCATTGCTACCCAGATTTAAGAGTCTTCAACTACGCATACGGGCCAAAGTATTTATGTACCGTAATCAACGAGCCAAAAGTAAGGGAGATTACTTTCGATGAAACAGGCTTTTAGATCAGGGTTAGAGAAGAAGTTATCAGAGAAGCTAGACGGGCAGTACTTGTTTGAACCTTACGGTCTGCCCTACACTACACACAGGACGTACCTACCGGACTTTGTACACGAAGACAAGGCAGTACTGATAGAGTGTAAGGGCTTCTTTAGAGTAGGTGATACACAGAAGTACAAGGCAATCAGAGACTCCATGCCTGAGTGGGAGATAATCTTTGTCCTATCAAACCCTAGCAAGAAGGTACGCAAGGGCGGCAAGCTAACAATGGGGGAGTGGTGTGTTAAGGAAGGCTTTAAGCATTACACTATAGACACTTCAAAGGAAATGACCAAGTACATTAAAGGGAAGAAGCTACCATGCCACTAACCCTAGAGGAACTTAAAGAACAAGTGATCGCTACGTTAGATGAGGAGTTGATATGTGAGATGTTGTCAATCAATACGTCAGACCTAGTGGATGCTTTTGAGGATAGGATAATTAAAAACTTTGACAAACTAGCAGAGGAGTTTGAGCAAGATGACCAGATTGAATGACGCAACACCTAGCATGTGGGACAGAGTAGCACGTAGTAACATAAACCACGACATGGAGACAGAGAAGGGAAGACAAGCAGCATGGCAGGAACTAGCGCACGTAGGCTTAGAGGCTTGGGCAACACCTGCTAAGGAAGAAGCAGCTAAGATTAGCTTAGATGATTGCACTACTGAGCTTGATTGGGATGACGATAAGACATATTCAGAAGTCTATAAAAAGCTAGTAGCTCAAGAGCAGGAAGAAAAAGAAGATTTAATTAACAGACCTTCG
>ENA-ORXF01002503-ORXF01002503.1-marine-metagenome-genome-assembly--contig:-NODE-2503-length-10887-cov-4.655227_pt1 | contig 10887 bp, 14 predicted proteins | sample MGYA00237864_ERZ511476 | MGnify/ENA primary metagenome ERZ511476 (study PRJEB26306, sample SAMN06343908) | marine metagenome | isolation source: coastal waters | place: Atlantic Ocean: West Antarctic... | reverse complement strand
ATAAAATTCAATTTAGAATTCAATCGGTTTTAAAAGGAAGAGATTCTAAGTATGTATTGTTAAATGCACCAAATGACAAGTTAGAAGCTATTTTAAATTTGTTACCAGGAATGAGAAGTCCTACCGTTTTGCCATTGGCAGAAAAAGGATGGAGTTCTGTGCACACCGTAATTTCTAAAAATCAGTTTTGGGAAATCATAGACGGATTAAAAGAAAATGGTGCAGAAGGTATTTTAGTCTGTCCTATTGAAAAAATGGTGCTATAAAATGAACACAATTTTAAATCCACAGAAAAAAGATTGGAATAAAATCTTAGAAAGACCTACAAAATCGGTAGCTGCAATTGAAGGCACTGTAAACGATGTTTTTACAGATGTTCAAAATAATGGAGATACTGCTATTTCAAAATATACCAAAAAATTTGATGGTGTTTCTTTAGAAAGCAACATGGTCTCAGCAGCAGAAATTAAAGAAGCAATTACTTTGGTTTCAGAAGAATTAAAAGAAGCCATTAATTTCGCAAAAGAAAATATTACCAAGTTTCATAGTGCCCAGAAAACAGCTAAAGTATTTGTAGAAACTACCAATGGTGTTTCTTGTTGGCAAGAAAAAAGACCCATTCAAAAAGTAGGTTTGTACATTCCAGGCGGAACAGCACCGTTGTTTTCAACGGTTTTAATGTTAGCTGTTCCCGCTCAAATTGCGGGTTGTAAAGAAATTGTTTTGTGTTCTCCACCGAATAAAGAAGGAAAAATTCACCCAGCAATTTTGTACACTGCAAATTTATGTGGTGTCACAAAAATTGTAAAAGTTGGCGGAATCCAAGCAATTGCGGGCTATACATTCGGGACAGAAACCATTCCACAGGTATATAAAATATTTGGTCCTGGAAATCAGTTTGTAACGGTTGCAAAACAGTTGGCAACTAAATACGGTGTGGCAATAGACATGCCAGCCGGCCCAAGTGAATTGTTAATTGTTGCAGATGACAGTGCAAATGCAAGTTATGTCGCCTCCGATTTATTAAGTCAGGCAGAACACGGTGTAGATTCTCAGGTAATATTGGTTTCAACATCTAAAAAACTAATTGATCAAGTGTCGATTGAGATACAAAAACAGGTCTTAGACTTGCCAAGAGTTTCAATTGCTCAAAAAGCGATTGCAAACTCCACATCTATTTTTGTTGAAAATGATGCAATCGCATTAGATTTAATTAATGAATATGGTCCGGAACACTTTATTGTTTGTACAAATGACAATGCATACTATATAGACAATATAGAAAATGCAGGTTCTGTTTTTATAGGAAATTATACGCCAGAAAGCGCTGGAGATTATGCCTCTGGAACGAATCATACATTGCCAACAAACGGATTTTCAAAATCGTATTCTGGTGTAAATTTAGATAGTTTTACCAAGTCTATTACTTTTCAGGAAATTTCGAAAGAAGGCATTCAAAACATTGGAAGCGCTATAGAAATTATGGCAGAAACAGAAGGTTTGTTTGCACATAAAAATGCGGTTACCTTAAGGTTAAATGATTTAAAAGTATAGGATTTGTCTTTTCGAAATTAAATAGCAGGACTAGAGGAGAAGTCTTAAATTAGATTTTTCAATCGCTTAAAAAAGCGCATTTCGAAATGACAATAGGAGTACATAATTAAGAATGTAAAAGTTTTTATAGAAATGAAAACAAATTTCAACATACAGAATCTCGTTAGAGAAAATATAAAATCTCTCAAACCCTATTCATCTGCAAGAGATGAGTACAAAGACGCAACTACCACTGAAATGGTATTTTTAGATGCAAATGAGAATCCGTTTGAAAATGGCGTAAACAGGTATCCAGATCCCCAGCAAAATAATGTCAAAGAGTTACTTTCTGATATCAAAAAGATTCACAAAAAAAACATTCTTTTAGGAAATGGAAGTGATGAAGTTTTAGATTTAATTTTTAGAGCTTTCTGTGAACCAAATAAAGACAATGTCATTACGTTACCACCAACCTATGGAATGTATTCCGTTTTGGCAAATATCAATGCGGTAGAAAATAAACAGGTTTTATTAACAGAAACATACCAACCAAGAGTAGCGCAAATATTAAAGGAGGTAAATAAAAATAGTAAGATTTTGTTTCTGTGTTCTCCAAACAATCCATCAGGAAATAGCTTTACAAAAGAAATAGTTGAAGAACTGTTATTGAAATTTAACGGTTTGGTTGTAATCGATGAAGCGTATATCGATTTTTCAGAAGAGAGCAGTTGGTTAGAGAGGTTAGCACAATTTCCTAATTTAGTCATTACACAAACCTTATCCAAAGCATACGGTTTGGCAGGAATTAGATTGGGCGTTTGTTATGCTTCCGAAGAAATAATTAAGGTGTTAAACAGTATAAAACCACCATACAACGTAAACGAGTTAACACAACAAAGAGCAGTTGAAAGGTTGCGAAATATGGAGGCAGTTGAAAAAGAAGTTGCTGAAATTATCTCTCAAAGAGACTTGCTAATTGAAGCTTTAAAAAAGGTTCCGTTTATAAAGGTAATCTATCCTACAGATTGTAATTTTGTATTGGTAAAAGTAGATGATGCCAATAAAAGATATGACCAATTGATAAAAAAAGGCATTGTAATTCGCAATAGAACCACACAACCTTTATGCGAAAATTGTTTGCGCTTAACAATTGGAATAAGTTCGGAAAATATAAAGTTAATTAGAGCATTAGAAGAAATATAGCAATTTGTTATGCTGTTTTAGCATTTTGCTAAAAACGGAATGGCAAGAGTCAAAAACTACAAAATGAAAAAAGTATTATTTATAGACAGAGACGGAACTTTGGTTTTAGAACCACCAGTTGATTATCAATTAGATAGTTTAGAGAAGTTGGAGTTTTATCCGAAAGTATTTCAATACATGGCAAAAATAGCGTCAGAATTGGATTATGAATTGGTGATGGTTACCAATCAAGATGGATTGGGAACAGACTCTTTTCCTGAAGACACTTTTTGGCCGGCACAAAACAAAGTAATTTCAGCTTTTGAAAAAGAAGGTGTTGTTTTCTCTGAAATTCTTATTGATAAAAGTTTTCCGCATGAAAATGCAGCCACAAGAAAACCGAGAACAGGTTTGTTAACCAAGTATTTTTCTGAGGAATATGATTTAGAAAATTCTTTTGTTTTAGGAGATCGAATTACGGACATGGAGTTGGCAAAGAATTTGGGCGCAAAAGGTATCTATTTAGCTGAGAATCCGGAATTGGGTGCAGAAGAAATAGAAACTTCAAAGCAAGAGATTTTAGATTGTATTGCACTCACAAGTACAGATTGGTCTGCAATTTATGACTTTCTGAAGTTAGAAGATAGAGTCACAGAAATTACGAGAAACACGAATGAAACGAAGATTTATATCAAACTAAATTTAGACGGTTCTGGTAAAAATGATATTGCTACAGGTTTGTCGTTTTTTGACCACATGTTAGATCAAATTGGCAGACATGGCAATATGGATTTAACTATTAAAGTGGCAGGCGATTTAGAAGTTGATGAGCACCATACGATAGAAGATACCATGATTGCTTTTGGAGAATTGTTCAACAAAGCATTGGGAAATAAACTAGGCATCGAAAGATATGGTTTTTGCTTGCCAATGGACGATTGTCTGGCGCAAGTTGCGGTAGATTTTGGCGGTAGAAATTGGTTGGAATGGGATGCCGACTTTAAAAGAGAAAAAATAGGAGACATGCCAACAGAAATGTTCTTTCATTTGTTTAAATCATTTACAGATGGTGCAAAATGCAATTTAAATATCAAAGCAGAAGGAACCAACGAACATCACAAAATTGAAGGAATTTTTAAAGCCTTTGCAAAAGCAATGAAAATGGCCGTAAAAAGGGATTCAAACAAGATGTTTTTACCATCGACAAAGGGAATGTTATAATTTAGCAATTCGCTTTTTAGTCTTTAGCTTTAAGCTAATTGCCAAGAGCGAAAAGCCAAAAGCGAAATAATGAAATTAGTAATTATAGATTACGGAGCAGGAAATATTAAGAGCATTCAGTTTGCTTTTAAACGCTTGGGTGTAGTTGCAGTTTTATCAAATAATATTGATGAAATTAGAGCTGCTGATAAAATAATTTTTCCAGGTGTTGGGGAAGCAAGTTCTGCGATGAAAATGTTGCAAGAAAGCGGATTGGACAAGGTAATTCCGACTTTAAAACAACCTGTTTTAGGTATTTGTTTGGGCATGCAATTAATGTGTAACTCCTCTGAAGAAGGAAATACAAAAGGTTTGGGCATCTTTGATGTGGCTATCAAACGTTTTTCTAACGCTGTAAAAGTGCCACAAATGGGTTGGAATACCATTTCTAATTTAAAGTCAGATTTGTTTACAGGAATTAAAGAAAAAGAATTTATGTATCTGGTACATAGTTTTTATGCTGAAAACTGTAAAGAAAGCATTGCAACCACAAATTATGAAATTGAATACGCAGCTGCATTGCAGAAAGATAATTTTTACGGAGTACAATTTCATCCAGAGAAGAGTGGAATCGAAGGTGGGAAAATTCTTGCCAATTTTTTGAAGTTATAAATAAAGGTTTGGCAATTTGGTTTTAGCGTTTCGCTAGTAGCCAAAAGCCAAAAGCTAAAAGCGAAATAAATGAGAATCATACCAGCGATAGATATTATAGACGGAAAATGTGTTCGTTTGACCAAAGGTGACTATAGTACCAAGAAAATATACAACGAAAATCCGCTAGAGGTAGCCAAAGAATTTGAGGCTGCAGGCATCGAATATTTGCATGTAGTAGATTTAGACGGTGCAAAGGCGAGTCAGATTATCAACTATAAAGTATTAGAACAAATTGCGAGTAAAACGAATTTAAAAATCGATTTTGGGGGTGGTTTAAAAACTGATAAAGATTTAGAAATTGCTTTTAACTCAGGTGCAGACCAAATTACAGGTGGAAGTATTGCCGTGAAAAATAGCGCTATTTTCGAAAGCTGGATTGAAAAATATGGTGCGAACAAAATTATTTTAGGAGCTGATTTTTATCCGGATACATCAGGAGGAAAAATAGCAACAAATGGTTGGCAAGAAGAAAGTACTTTAGAATTGATTCCTTTTATCAAAGGATATCAGAGCAAAGGAATTCAGTATGTAATTTGCACGGATATTTCTAAAGATGGCATGTTGCAAGGACCAAGTTTCGATATTTATAAAGAGATTTTATCCGAAGCAAAAGATGTAAAATTGATTGCTTCAGGAGGAATTTCTACCTTTGATGAATTGCCGAGTTTGGCAGAAAATGGTTGCGAAGGTGTAATTATTGGAAAAGCAATTTATGAGCATAAGATTAGTTTAAAGCAGTTGGAGCAGTATATACTTAATAATTAGCCATTAGCTTTTAGCGGTTCGCTATTTGTAAACGGCCAAAAGCGAAAAGCGAAAAGCTATTTAAAATGTTAACAAAAAGAATAATACCTTGTTTAGATATTAAAAACGGAAGAACTGTAAAAGGTGTCAATTTCGTAAATTTAATTGATGCTGGTGATCCCGTAATTTTAGCAAAACAATATGCCGAATTAGGAGCCGATGAATTGGTCTTTCTAGATATTTCTGCTACTTTAGAAGGTAGAAAGACGATGCTAGAAATGGTTTTAAAAGTTGCGGAACAAGTAAACATTCCGTTTACAGTGGGTGGCGGAATTTCTTCGGTTGCTGATGTAGCTTTGTTGTTAAAATCTGGTGCAGATAAAGTTTCTATCAATTCATCAGCAATAAAAAGACCTGAATTGGTAAATGAGTTGGCAGAGAAATTCGGAAACCAGTGTGTGGTAGTTGCCATTGATGCGAAGCAAATTGGCGGAGAATGGTTGGTGCATTTGGCAGGAGGAACCATTCCTACGGAGTTGAATTTATTCGATTGGGCAAAGGAAGTAGAAAGTCGTGGTGCGGGAGAAATCTTATTTACCTCTATGAATAATGATGGTACAAAAGCTGGTTTTGCAAATGAAGCTTTGGCAAAACTATCTACCGAGCTAAACATTCCTATTATTGCTTCCGGAGGCGCAGGAACCGTGCAGCATTTTGTAGAAACTTTTAAAATCGGAAAGTCAGATGCAGCTTTGGCAGCAAGTGTTTTTCACTTTGGTGAAATAGCTATTTTAGACTTAAAAGAGGAGTTAAAAAAGAACGATATTTTGGTAAGAATATAGGATTACAAGTTGTCACTAGAACAGAACGCCATTTTAGAATGAAAGAAGTACAAATTAAGGCATACGAGCATAAATACCATCAACAATTTAAAGACATTTCTTTAGATTGGTTGCATGCCCATGATTTGTACGAAAAAGCAGATGATGCTTTATTAGACCATCCTCAAAAATATCTAGAGAATGGGAGTTTTATTTTTTTAGCACATTATAAGGATGAAATTGTTGGAACCGTAAGTTTAAGTCCGCTAGAAAAGAATACATTTGAAATAATGAAATTAGGTGTCATTGATGGCTATAAAGGATTAGGAATTGGCAGAAAGCTCATGCAAATTTGCATTGACGTATGTATTGAAAAAGAAGTCAGATTAATTACATTAGATACAAGTAGTAAATTACAAAATGCCATTAAACTCTATGAGAAATTAGGGTTTGTACACGTTGAAATAACAGACTCATATTATGAATCTGCCGATGTGAAAATGGAATTAAAATTAAGATAATGAAGATAGATTTTAATAAAAATAAAGACGGATTGGTACCTGCAATCATTCAAGATGCAACCACAAAAAATGTTTTAATGTTGGGGTATATGAATGAAGAAGCCTTCCATAAGACAAAAGAAACAAAGTTGGTTACTTTCTTTTCTAGGACAAAAAATCGTTTGTGGACAAAAGGGGAAGAAAGCGGAAATGTGTTGCACCTAGTCGATATGAAACTGGACTGCGACAATGATTCTTTGTTGATTCAAGTAAACCCAAACGGCCCCACTTGTCATAAAGGTTCAGATACGTGTTGGAACGAAGATAACAGTCAGAAATACGGTTTCTTTTCCACGTTAGAAGATACCATTACGGAAAGAGTTGCCAATAAAGATACGCAGAAATCGTATGTAGCTTCTTTGTTTGCCAAAGGAATTAATAAAGTAGCACAGAAAGTAGGTGAGGAGGCTGTAGAAGTTGTTATCGAAGCGATGGATGACAATGATGAATTGTTTTTGTATGAATCTGCAGATTTAATGTTCCATTATTTGATGTTATTGCAAGCCAAAGGTTTCACTTTAAAAGATATTGAAGCGGAGTTGAAAAATAGACAGAAATAGTATTTTATAAGCTTTAAAACACCAATTTCATGAAATCAACAAATTCTAAAGTACTTATTGTAATTGCATTTATTGCGATTTATATTATTTGGGGCTCTACCTATTTGTTCAATAAAATTGCAGTTACAACATTGCCGCCTTTTTTCTTGGCGTCTATTCGTTTTATTACAGCAGGTGTTTTAATAATGACCATTGCAAAGTTTTTAAAGTTTAAAATAGGCATCACAAAAAAGCAATTTTTAAATTCTCTCATTGCTGGTTTTTTGTTCTTAGTTTACGGAAACGGCGTATTTGTATGGGCTTTAAAATATGTAGATAGTGGTTTTGCTGCTTTGTTAGCGTCTACGCAACCGTTGTTTGTTTTACTATTGATGCGTTTAATAGATAGAAAGCCGATGCAAAAAGAATCTATTATTGGTATTTCTTTGGGTTTAATAGGAATGTATTTGTTGGTAAGTCAGCAAGAAATTGCTGCTTCAGAAGGCAGTATTTTGGGCGTTTTTATGATTTTTACCTGTGTGTTAAGTTGGAGTTATGGAAGCGTGTTTGTGTCAAAAGCAGATTTACCAGAAAACTTTTTTGTGAGTACTGGATATCAAATGCTAACGGCTGGAACCATTCTGCTTATTGGAAGTTTAGTTTTTAAAGAAACGTGGGTTTCTCCTTTTGATTGGAGTACTGAAGTAGGCTTGTCTATGTTATTTCTAATATTTTTTGGAGGTATTGTAGCCTTTACTTCCTTCAATTATTTGTTAAAAAGAGTTTCCACAGAAAAGGTAGCAACCTCTGCTTATGTAAATCCGATTATCGCGATGTTGTTAGGTTGGTATGTTTTAAATGAAAGTTTATCAACACAATCTGTCATTGCTTCTGTTGTCTTATTAACAGGAGTTTATTTTATAAATTCAAGAAAAAGAAGGTAGTTTTAGTCTTTAAAAACAGCGCGGAACATTGTTTTTAAAAGTTCTTTTTAATCCGTGCTAAGTCGCGTTTATTATCTCGATCTTTTATGACTTCACGTTTATCGTGTGTTTGTTTTCCTTTTGCCAGTGCAATTTCTAATTTAGCAAAACCATTGTCGTTTATAAAAAGTCGCAAAGGCACAATCGTATTCCCTTTTGCTTCAACATCTTTTTTTAAGCTGCGCAATTCTCTCTTATTTAACAACAATCTACGCTCGCTTTTTGGTTTGTGGTTAAAGTGATGTCCAAACATATATTCTTGAATGTACATGTTTACGATAAACAACTCTCCACGCTCATTAAATTCGCAAAAGCTTTCTGTGATTCTAGCCTGACTTAACCTGATAGATTTTATCTCTGTTCCTGTTAACTGAATTCCAGCAACAAAATTGTCTAGAATTTCAAATTCAAAACGTGCTTTTTTATTCTTTATGTTGATGTTTTTTTGAACCATCAAAAATCAATTTTTAATTTTAACAAAGATACATTTTTACATTCGAGAAAGAAATGTAATTTTGAATTCTATTTAATAAGAAATTTAGCAAAATCAAATGAAATATCTACCCTTTTTTTACCTCTTACTTTTAATTGGATGTACACCCTCAGAAAAGAAACTAACAGCACAGGAGGTTATAGACAAGACCATACTGTTTTCTGGAGCAGATAAAGTAGGCGCTTCTGAAATATCTTTTAAATTTAGAGACAAAGCATATTCGGCTACCAGAAAAAATGGAAGTTTTAAACTTTTCAGAAGTTTTACTAAAGACAGTATAGCTATTGTAGACGTGTTAACAAATGATGGTTATGAGCGAAGTTTCAATGCTCAAGTTGTTCAAGTGGCAGATTCAATGGTTCCTAGATATAGCAATTCAATTAACTCTGTGCATTATTTTTCGGTCTTGCCTTTTGGCTTAAACGATAAAGCGGCGCAGAAGAAATTGCTAAAGCCTATAACTTTAATGGGAAAAGAATATTACAAGGTTGAAGTCACTTTTTCTGAAAATGGAGGAGGAGAAGACTTTGAAGATGTGTTTATTTATTGGGTTGGAAAAGAAGATTTTTTAATAGATTATTTGGCATATTCTTATCATACTAATAATGGCGGAAAACGTTTTAGAGTATTAAAGGAACAATGTGTAAAAAACGGAATTCGTTTTGTAAATTACCATAATTACAAACCTTTAAGGAAGACCATTTCTTTAATTGATATTGACAAAGCATTTGAAAATAAACAGCTTACAAAGGTGTCAGAAATCATTTTAGAAGAGATTAACGTCCGATTGCTAGATTAATAATTACGAAGGTTTTTACCCGTGTAGGTATAAAAGTAAAACCTACATCTTAATTTACTTTTTCAATTTTACTTGAAATTTCACTACCAGAAAGCCTTACAATGTATAGACTTGCATTGTCATGATCATTTATGTTATCGTATTTTTTTTCTCCAACTATTTTGTTTGCAAAAACCGGAGTAGTATTGCTATGGCCTACTACTAAAACTGTTTTTCCTTTGGTATTTTGTTGAAAGAGACTATCATACATTTTACTTGGATTGTATGACTGAACGATCAATTTTTTACTCGCCGCAGTTGGTGTTGCCGTTTGTTGTGTTCTATTATAGTTGGTGGAATATACCGCATCCAATTCAATATTTTTAAAATAAGAGGCCCATTTTTCAGCTCTTTCTAATCCTTCTAAATTCAAATTAGGGTTTTTATTCGAGGTGTCTGTTCTGTCTTTTTCTGCATGACGAATGAGGTAATAGGTAGTTGTTTCATCCGAAGTACAAGAATTAAAGACAACGAACATAAAGATAAATAAGGCGCTAAACTTTTTCATGAGGTTTCATTTATGTTACGAATATAGGCAAAAAAGAAGTTTATATATGTTAAGCTAAGATAAGAGTGATAAAAGGTAACTAGTGATATTAAATAAAAGAGTCCTTCAGTCATAGAGATGGTAATTTTTTACTTGTTTTAAACAATTGTAAACTCGTTTTTAAAAAGAAAGAACACAAGTTAAAACATCCTAAAAAGTATTGCTTTTACGCACTTTAGGACTGCAAAAAGTTTCATATATTTGTGTAACTAAAGCATTAAAAAGACAAGATGGGTATATTTAACAATATGTTTGGAGGAAAAGGAGAGAAAGAAGTAAAACCAGAAAAAAAATCATATTTAAACTGGCTTCCATTAACTTCTTTAGACCAATTAGAAACTATTAAAACGGAATCTAATACAGAAGCAATTTTAATCTTTAAAGATTCTACGAGATGCGGAATTAGTAAAATGGTCATTAAGCAGTTTGAGAAATTATTTACAGAAGAAAATCAGCATTTAAAAGTCTATTATTTAGACTTATTAAATCACAGAGATATTTCTGCAGAAATAGGACAAACCTTTCAAGTGGTGCACCAATCTCCTCAATTAATAGTCGTTAGAAATGGCAATTCTGTGCATCATGCATCGCATAATGACATCGCAGAAGTTAATTTATCGAGATTTATTTAGTTTTAATTAGGGAATAACCTATAATAAGTCTTACTTTTGTATCATAAAATTTCTAAAAATTTTGACAGAAACAAACGCTTCACAAGTAAAAGTTGGTAAAG